>ERZ1090862.983-NODE-985-length-12771-cov-7.947468_pt1 | contig 12771 bp, 12 predicted proteins | sample MGYA00478481_ERZ1090862 | MGnify/ENA primary metagenome ERZ1090862 (study PRJEB33644, sample SAMEA5815745) | chicken gut metagenome | biome: Chicken; feature: Gastrointestinal Tract; material: Caecum | place: Ireland | collected 2019-01-01 | study: A study of the... | reverse complement strand
AAATGTATGTCCTTGTTTTAATAAAAATTTTGTCGTATAATATAATCTACAATAGAACGTTCAGAAGGTTCGTTGATTGAATCGTTGAATCTAATTCTGGTTGAGAGGGCAATCCTGTGATAAATGAAATTAAGATTGAGAAGTTTAAATCTATAGAATCGGCAACCCTTAAACTCGATAGAATTAATGTGTTGGTTGGAACCAATAATGCTGGAAAGAGTAGCATTCTACAGGCATTACAGTTTGCAACATCTGTAGCTCAAACTGCAAAACTTTACTCAAAGGGAACCGGGTTTGGTAAGGATGGTGTATGGGCAACCTCAGTTTATCCTGACCAACTCATCTATTCCCCTGTTAAAGACCCATACACATTGGCAAAAGGTGGCACTCTAAAAGAAGATATTAATATGGGAATTTCCGTTACATTCACTGATGAGAGTGGTGACAAGGCGGTTGCTACATTCAGAAAGGGAAGAAACAAGAATATTGCCGCACGCTTTGAAGGTGCAGTGGTTGGCCAACAGTTATACTCTTTGGAAAAGCCTTTCAGTATGTACGTTCCGGGGCTAGCAGGAATACCATTTGAAGAAGAAATTCGGACAGTTGGTGTAGTTAGGAAAATTGCCGCAAAGGGAGATTCTAACACTGTTTTTAGAAATATACTTAACTTGTTAAACGCCGATGATAAAAAATGGAATCTGTTTTTGTCAGATATGAGGGCTCTTTTTCCAGAGATAGAGTTTCAAATTGTAGCTGATCCTAATCTGGACGGATTTATCAATGTGCAATTTAGATTAAATGCAAGGGAGCCAATGTTGCCCATTGATCTTGCTGGTACAGGAATTTTACAAGCAGCACAAATAGCAGCTTATGTAGATTATTTTCAGCCCACTTTGTTATTGTTAGATGAACCGGATGCACATCTTCATCCTGACAACCAAAGAATTCTTGCAAATTTGTTAGTATCTCTTTCCGATAGAACCGAAACATCGATTATCATATCTACACATTCTAGGCATTTGATGTCGGCGCTATATGAAGATGCAAAGTTTTATTTGGTTAAGAAAGGAGCCGTTTCTGGCTCTGAATTTAATCACTATATGGGACTCATTGAACTCGGAGCCTTGGATGAGTACGATCATATCAAAAACGGCGATTTAAAGTATATTATTCTTACAGAAGATTCTTCTGAAAATAGCAGAAGATATTTGCGCGGTATATTAGAAGGATCGGGCTATGCAAAAGATGAATTCCAAATTTATTCTTACAATAGCATCAGTCAAATTGAGTCTGCAAAAATGTTTGCGAAATTTTTACTTGATATTAATCCCAATCTAACGATAATTATCTACCGTGATCGTGACGGCCTTTATGATGAAGAAATTCAGCCGATAAAGGATAAAATTGAATTTGATCCTAGAGTTAAATGTGTTATTGCAGAATTTAATGATATTGAAATGTACTATTGTAATCCAAAGCATCTCTCCAAAATATGTGCAGCAGCAGGAGTGTTACTCGAAGAAGATGATGCATCAGGATTGATTGAAGATGCTATACGCGATGCTGAAGACGATTCCAAGAAAAAATTTTATGCACATCGAGTTGATAAGGCTAGACGGGAACGGAAAGACGAGGGAGAAGCAATGACAAAAGCTGAAAAAGCTTTTGCTTCGAATAAAAGCAAATTCGCATATGGTAAAAAAGTGGCAGGATTGGTAAAATCAAAATTACAGCAAAGATTTGGGAAAAACATCGATATTTATCGGCCGACAGATCAGATAGCAGATAGTCAATTCATTGCAATACATAGAGCCGCTTAGTAGGACGGATGTTGATCCCTGCTAGTTGCAATAGACAAAGGGCTGACCCTCCGATGAGGCAGCCCTTTGTCTATCGTCTTTAGATGTCGGGGTCAGCACAAATATAACTTGCTTCACTTCAATCTTTCGCACAGCGGCAGCAACTGTTCCAGTTTTTTGACGATGCGTCTTTGCTCGGCAAGGGGCGGGAGGGGAACTGCCATATTGTGTAATGTGACAGATGATAAGCCGGGCATAGCTGTTCCTTTCGCTTTCATCATGTTCATATTTTTGTAAAAATAGAATAAATGATAGAAAAACATCAGCTCTAATGGCGAGTATGGACGCAACCTATGGATATGATTCTGAAAACAAATATCACAATCGTAGTTCCATATAGCTGACCGCCCATAGTAAGCACCGCCCTCACACATTAGCAGATCGCCTTTTTTTACTGTACATCGTTCCAATTCATCGTCAGAGAAAAACATTTCTTTCACAGATGATAAATCGAAAGAATTCCAGTATAAATTAGATGTCGTAATAAATTTTCTTATGGCCCCTGTTTTATCAACTTGTTTTGCGCCTGAATTCATGGCCTTTCCGGTGTTATGAGCAAAGATTTCTCCGATCCTCACCCACATCCAACTCTCCGGAATTTCAAACGGCTTTTCGTCGTCAGTGATGGGGGGAAGGGGCTTTTGTTTCTTGATTTTACCCTCTTTGATGAGCCGCTGTTTTTCCTCTTGGATTTGGGCAAAGAGTTCCTGGGCGGTGCCTTCTTCGGGGCGCTGTTCTACCAGCTTGCCCTGGATGGCGTACTGCAACAGGGACTTTTTCATGTCCTCTGGGAACCGGCTGTTGAACTGCTCCAGCTTGCTCCACGCCTGCTCGTAGCGGTCAATATAAGGCAGCAGTTCCTCGATTTTGGCAACAATGCGCTTTTGCTCGGCAAGGGATGGGAGAGGAAACACAGAATTAGCTACTTTTTCACTATTCAAATTTTTGACAACAGCACCACTAACCTTGCCACAAAATTGCATGTACGCATAATTTGAAGAAAGCATCCAGTATAAAAAATCCTGATCAAAAACTTTATTGATTTGGCTAATTACAAGCCATCCATCGTGAATGCATCCATCAATTTTCAAAATGTATGGACGTCCAAAACTCATAGAGTTAGTAAGTAAAAAATCCCCAGCATGAACCATACGACTTTTTGATACACCTGAAGGTTTTATTTTTTCAACTGTAGAACTAATATACTTTCCATTCTTTTCGGTGTCACCAATTTTAATCCAATTTACTCCATCGTCAGCTGTTGTAATATACTCCTTAATTGGACGCGGTGATCCTCCTCTTGCTATAATGCATACTTTTCCAAGTTTTACCCATGTCCAGCTTTCCGGAATTTCAAATACTTTATCATTATCCGAAATCTCTGTTATTATTTTTTGCTTAACGCGATAATCAGCAACACTATCATCAAGTGTTGTCTGTGTCAAAAGTTCCCCGGCGGTGCCCTCCTCGGGGCGCTGCTCCACCAGCTTGCCCTGGATGGCAAGCTGCAAAATGCTGTTTTTCAGTTCCTGCGGGGTCATTCGGCCGTCCCTCCCAACAGGTTCGTAATTTGCGCCAGCACCCGGTCGATCTCGGCATTCAGGGAGGCGCGCTCCTCCTCATAGCGGTGGATCAAGTCCAGGGGCGCCAAAATTTCTTCCTCCTCGTGGGGGTAGCCGCACTGGTCAAGGTTGTAGCCCAGTTCTTCGGTCAACTGCTGGACGCTAAACTTCTTTGCTTTGGGAAAGCCATCTTGCTCCAGCTCTTTGCGGTCATCCCACCAGTCCAGCACCGGCTGGAAGTGTTCCAGCTTCATGGGTTTGGTTTTGGAAAAATGCTTGTACCCCTCCGGCATATCCAGCCGGTAAAACCAGGTTTCTTCGGTGGGGTGGGTGTTGTTAAAAAACAGGATGTTGGTGGTGATGGGGGTATACGGGGAGAACACACTGCCCGGCAGGCGGATGATGGTGTGTAAATCAAACTCCCGCAGCAGCTTTTTCTTGATGTTCACCTTGGCGTTGTCAGTGCCGAACAGGAAGCCGTCGGGCAGGATCACCGCCGCCCGGCCGTTTTTCTTCAGCCGGTACATGATGACCGACATAAACAGATCGGCCGTCTCGGAACTGGCCAGATCATCCGGGAAGTGGTTTTTCACATCCGCCTTTTCAGCCCCGCCGTAGGGCGGATTCATCAGCACCACATCGAACCGGTCCGCATCGGTATAGTCCAGCGCATCCCGGGTCAGGGAATTGTCGTGGTACACCCGCGGCACATCCAGCCCATGCAGCAGCAGGTTGGTGATGCACAGCATATAGGGAAATTGCTTTTTCTCGATGCCGTAGATAGAATTGCTGTACTTATCCGCATCTGCGGTGCTTTTTACCTGCTTTTGCAGTTGGTTGAGCCAACTGACGAGGAATCCGCCAGTGCCGCAGGCAAAGTCCGCCATCGTCTCGCCGATCTTGGGCTGGATGACCTGGGCCATAAAATCGGTAACGGCGCGGGGCGTATAGAACTCACCAGCCGAACCGGCACTTTGCAGCTCTTTCAGGATGGTTTCATAGATCTCGCCAAAGGCGTGGCTCTCCGCATAGTCGCTGAAATCGAGCTCGTCAATGACGTTGAGCACCTGCCGCAGCAGCACGCCGTCCTTCATGTAGTTGTTGGCATCCGCAAAAGTGGTCTGCACGATGGCTTTTTTGATGGGAGTGGAGGCGTCCACCGGCAGATTTTTCAGGGTGGGGAACAGGGTGTTGTTGACAAAATCCAGCAACTTGTCGCCGGTGAGGGCGGCACCGGATTTGTCATCACGGGCCCAGTTTTGCCAGCGACACCCTTCGGGAATGATGGAGCGATACTCGTCATCGTCCCATTCCCAGTCCTGCTCCTTGGCGTCGTACACTTTCAAAAATAACATCCACGCAATCTGCTCGATGCGCTGGGCGTCGCCGTTGATGCCAGCGTCGTTGCGCATGATGTCCCGCAGCCGCTTTACAAAGCCTGTCAAGTTACTCATGGGGTTACACTACCTCGTCTGTATAGATGGCCTGCTCCAGTTCCTGCACCGCTTTCAGATAGCCCTGCTTGCCGCCGAAGTACCCGGCGATTTTGGAGGGCTTGCCCAGTTTCAGGAAGGGGTCCAGCTTCAAAATTTCTGTTTTCTCAATCTCATAAATGCCTGCGTTCATGTACTTGTCCAGCAGCGCCTCCAGAACATCGCGGGCCACACCGCTGTACCGGCTGAAAAAGTCCCGCTTTTTCACATTGTTGGCCCGCTCTTTGCGGGTCAGGGGCTTCTTGTCAAAGGCTACATGGCAGATGAAGTCAAAGTCGTCCACATCGGTCATGTTCTGGTCCGCTTTTAGAAGTTCCAGGTCGATGCCGCGTTCATGGAGCAAATCGCGGATCTGCTCTTTTTTCTCCTGCGCCGACCATTGGTGGATGAAATTATCCAGCGAAGCGTACTCGCCCCGGATATTCTCCTTGGTGTAGTCCACAATGCTTTCCTGGCGCAGCAACTTCCCATTGGTGTCATAGACCGAAACGGTCTTGTGGATGATCTGCACCGGGCAGCCGTTGCGGTCCACAATGGGCTTCTGCGTGGGCTCCGGCGGCGGGTCCTGGGAGCCTTGGCCGTCCCCACCCGGCTCGTCTTTGGGAGCAGGCTGTTTGCCGCCTGGCGTATACCCCTCGTTCATCTCGATGGGACCATCCCATTCAGGGTCGGCAAACAGGCGGGTTACGTTGCGAAAATCCATGACCACAAAGTGGGTTTTGCCCTCTTTTTCCCGCAGCCGGGTGCCGCGGCCGATGATCTGCTTGAACTCGGTCATGGAGCCAATCATCTCATCCAACACGATCAGCTTGGTCATCTTGCAGTCCGCGCCAGTGGACAGCAGTTTGGAGGTTGTGGCGATCACTGGATAGGGTGACGAAACCGAGATGAAATATTTCAGCTTGCCTTTGCCGTACTCGTCCCCGCCGGTAATGCGCACCACATAGTCGGGATTTTCTTTCATCATATCGGCGTTGAGCTTGGCCAGTGCGTCCCGCATCCGCAGGGCGGCGTCCTCGGTGGCGCAAAATACGATGGTCTTGGCCATGCGGTCGGTGCTTTTCAGGTAGTTGGTGATCTCCTGCGCTACCTGCTGAATACGGTCCTCAATCACAATGTTGTAGTCATAATCGCTGTTGGTGTAGATGCGGTCGGGAATCTCCATGCCGTTGATGTCCCTTTGCCCCTTATGCGGTCGCCAGCCCTCGCCAATGTCGGTCATAATGTTGATGACCTTGAAGGGTGCAAGGAAGCCGTCCTCGATGCCCTCTTTCAGACTGTACGTATAGACCGGCTCCCCAAAATAACTGAGGTTGGAGATGTACTTGGTCTCCTTGGGGGTGGCCGTCATGCCGATTTGGGCCGCAGATTGAAAATATTCCAGAATCCTGCGCCAGCGGCTTTCCTCCTTGGCAGAGCCCCGGTGACACTCGTCCACGATGATGAGGTCGAAGAAGTCCGGCGTAAACAGCTCGCTGAAATGTTCCTCGTCATCATCGCCTACCAACTGCTGGTACAGGGAGAAGTATACCGCATAGGAAGTGATGGTACTTGGATCGTCCTTCGCCACGTTGATTTTGTGGGTGACCTTTTCCAGCGGGGCAAAATCCTGCTGGATGGACTGGTCCACCAGAATATTCCGGTCGGCCAGGTAGAGGACCTTGCGCTTCATGCCGCTTTGCAGCAGCCGGTACACGATCTGGAAGGCAGTGTATGTTTTGCCAGTTCCGGTGGCCATCACCAAAAGAAGCCGCTGCTGCCCCCGGGCAATGGCATCCACCGTTCGGTTGATGGCGATGCGCTGATAATAGCGGGGTGGGTAGGTATTCTGACTGGTATAGTAAGGCTGTTCGAGAATTGTTTCCTGCGGGGGCGTCAGGCCGGATTCCTGCTTGTACCGGGTGGTCAGTTCCTGCTCGGTGGGAAACTCGTCCAAACCAAACTCGCGTTCCTGCCCGGTTAAGAAATCGTGTTCTGCAAAACCGTCCCCGTTGGAACTGTACGCAAAGGGCACATCCAGCATTTGTGCATAGGTCATCGCCTGCTGCAGCCCGTGGGAAACGCTGTGTGTATTGTCTTTCGCTTCTAACACCGCAATCGGGTTGTTGGCACACAGGTACAGGATATAATCCGCCCGCTTGGGCTTTTCGCGGAACACAAAATTGCCCTTCAGGTTGATCTTACCGTCTGTGATGCGAGTTTCCATCGTGATTTTATCCCGATCCCACTTGGCGAGAAGCGCAGGGGTAATATATTGGAGCTTTATATCTTCCTCGCTCATTTGATGTTTGGGCAAAATCGTACTCACATGGATACCTCCCTTCACTCCGTTTGTTCGCTAGGCAGAATTTCTACAATATCATCCAGAGTACAGTGCAGCGTCCGGCAAATTTTGACCAGCACTTTCACCCGGACATCTTCATTTTTCCCCAGCTTTGCCATGGCGTTGGTGGTAATTTTTGCGGATTTAATCAGGTCTGTTTTGGTCATTCCTCTGTCGATGAGGATTTTCCATAACTTATTGTAGCGGACAGGCATGGTGCTCCTCCTTGTGCCAGGCGGTTTATCATGCTGTCATTATATCACGTCAGAATGAAAACTTCAATTTTTGATTGAGATTCTAAATGCTCGGCTTTCCAAACAGAAAGACAAGGCATCAAATTGTGACCTCCTCGGAAGACGTGGTGGAAAAATAACACCCTATCTGTCCAATTCGATAATATGAGTTTCCTCAAAAGGGCTTTCCAAAGCGGAATCCCCTTGCCAAGAACGATAGCTGTTGTATGCTACTCCTTGCAAAGGGTGCTAAAACTCCGCATCCCTTTTGTCCTATGGGGGCCTAAAGTAAACTGGTACGTCACAAAATGTGACGTACCCCCATGGAACAAAATGTTCCTCCGCCATCACTGCGCAAAGAGGATGCCCCAAAACAGGGCATCCCCTTTGCATATGATCTTTGAATTTTACTTCATTCCTCACTTTTGTCAGAAGATTTCTTTTCCCACTCTGCCAGTTCTTTCTGCCCCTGTTCACTCGCATAGAATTTCTGGATTTCAGGCACAAGGAATCGGGCGAAGGAATAATGATGGATTGCGGCAGCTCAATTTCGTATGGATTCTGGTGCTTTTCCTGGCCGGCCATAGCGTATTGCCTCAACAGCAAGACCTTTCTGGCTCAACTCAGTCCTTCTCACGCTCCTTCCCGGCCATACAAAGCCAACAAACTCTGGCGCTATACCCAGTGGGGGCACAGACGGGTTTCCAACGTGCAATTTTTTTCATAGAACTCCTTTCCCATCCCTTCCCATCCGGGGTTTTCACCAGAAAAGCCCGCACAAAATAGCTCGGATAGGAATGAAATGAATCGAATGTAACTAGGTATATTTATCTTTTTCTTTTTATCTACCGTTCGGTTCCTGTACTTCAAGAGAGCGGATAACTGTACTTGTAAGTCTCGCTTTTCAGATGTCCGGCGTACCGCAGCCCGACTCCTTGAAGTCGGTGTTGGGAACCGCCACATAGTATTTGGGGTAGATCCGGTTGGGCTTTCCGCATCCCTGTTTCTTGATAGATACCAAATCGGCGTATTGGAGTTCCCGCAGCGTGTCCACCGCCTTTTGGCGGCCGCAATGCAGTAACTCACACACCTCGTTGATGGGATAGTACAGATAGATTTTGTCATAATCATCAGCCCAGCTGTTTCTGCGGGACAAGTCCGTCCTTCGCAGGATCATCGCGTATAACAGTTTGGCCTCGTTGGATAATGAACAAAAACTCGGCGCCTCAAACAGAAAATTGGGCAGCCGGGTGAAACTCTGGGCGGGTGGTTTCTGGTGAATGTAAAAGAGCTTCGTGGCCATGACAGGCACCTCCATGCGGACAATTAGGACTTAGCTTTTGAGCAGTAAAGGGTCTTATGATTCACCTCCATGGTTGCCGGCCCCGAAACCGAGTATATATCCGGCTTGTGAATGCTCTATTTGTCCGTCTTCGACCTCCTTTTCCTGTCACTTGCTGTTTTCTGGCGGCGATGTACCTTGTACGCACAGTTTGAACAGTATTTGGCTCGATTGGATTTTGCCAGAAACGGCGTGCCACATTCTGCGCAATGCTTCAAACCCTTTGCCTTTGTAATCTCGTCATGTAACTCCGGAGCGCCCGGCAGAACCCAATCCCGAAACCAGGTGCAGCAGAGTGAATAGGAGATGCTCTGTACACAGATGCATGGTTCGTTACCGTCCAGCACAATACAATTCCCGCCGTCATAATTACAGCAGGATTTTCGAATTAGCACATTGGCTTTTCTTCTTTGCTTGGGTGTCATCTGAATTGGCAAGTCGTGCTTCCTCCCCGTTTGGTGGTCGTGGTTTGTGTGGTTGTCTTTCCATTCATCGTCCTCCTTTTCTATACGGGGATTGACTTCTTAAAATAATAGTTTATAATAGCTGCAAACCATAAACTATAAACACATTATACTGCAAATATGTGACAGCAGCGATATATCAACAAAAAATTATTTTGTGATTGGAATTTCAAGTGACATAAACTATAGTTTATAGTGCCTAAAAGGAGCAACTTATGCTGTATGATGAAGCAAAGATGGCACTGACCAAAGAGCGACTGGAAGATCTGCGTAAAGAAAAAAGCTGTCCTTTGAACAGCTCTCCAAGCAGCTTGCAGAGCGCGGCGTCAATATCAGCCATACAAACCTCAAAAATTATGAGATCAACGATCCAGAGCATCCACTCTATGGCCGTACCAGAAGCATGAGTGTCGAGTATCTGGTTGCCTTTGCAGATTTTTATGACGTTTCAGTGGAATACCTGCTGGGACTGTCCAACTCCCGCAAGCGGGAATACCATGACATTTCCGAACAGCTGGGTTTATGTGATACGGCCATCGAGGCGTTGGTTCGTTGTAAGGAAAATTCCTGTCATGAGGAAGAACCGCGCAGATGTACGTCTCCAAAGATACAGTAGTTCTAAACGATTTCCTCACTAGTAAAGAATTTGAAGTGATCATGGCGAGAATCAAGCAGAGCTTGTTCGCCTACTATATGTATCAATTGTCCCACGACGGCATCTCCACGCAAATCCGGGAAGAAAGCGCTGGAAAGCTGGAAGATGTACAGAAGGTGTTGAATGTGTGTAGTTACTGCGCTGTGGAGTATGATCTGATCTCTCAGATCCACATGGAAAATGCCATCGGTGTTGTAAATGCTTATCTGCGCAAGCTGCCCCAAAAGCTCTATGAAGAAAACAAGGGGAAACTTGTTTGAGCACAAGCATGAGAACAGGAAAAAAATTATCCCGTGCCCTGAAACAGGGCGTGGGAGTATGACCGTAAAAAGCGTTCGCAGAACGCGCAGCCGCAGAATGAAAATTCTGCGTTCAAAGGGGCTTGGGGGCGCTGCCCTCAACAAGCAGTTTGTGGCGATGGATAGCCACAAATATTGCTTGCTACAATGAGTTTGACCCCAAAAGTGAAGTATCATCAGTCGTACTCTGTCGCTCTTTTGGTGCCCAGGATTATGTTAATACAGGGTTTCACATTACCCATAATTCTAATATAATGTCATTGATGAATGGAGGTGTCGTGCATGAAAGAAGTCGCAGAAAGATTACGCTCCTTGCGGGAAAGCGTAAAGCTGTCCCAGGTAAAAATGGCTGAAATCGTTGGTGTCAAGCAGTCCAGCCTGAATCGCTATGAACTCAACTAGGCTTCCCCAACCTTTGAAACGCTGACCCGGTATGCGGATTACTTTGACGTTTCCATGGATTACATTTTCGGCCGCACGGACAACCCCCAGGGCAAGCTATACGAGTACAAGCCCAAAATCGAGCAAAGTGATCCCTAGATGAAGAAATTCGTGGAGATGTGTTTTGATCCAAACTCTCCCATGAACGCACGCCTCAAGGAAACACTGTTGCAAATGCTTGGGGAGGCACAGCAATGAATGTTGTCATCTATGCCCGCTATTCCAGCCACAGTCAGACCGAGCAATCCATCGAGGGACAGCTCCAGGCCTGCTATGAGTATGCCAGAAGTCATAACTATATGGTCATCGGCGAGTATATTGACCGGGCACAAAGCGGAACGACTGACAGCCGGGCCGAGTTCCAGCGGATGATTACCGACAGCGACAAGCATATCTTTGAAGGCGTTCTGGTTTACCAGCTTGACCGGTTTGCCCGCAACCGCTATGACAGTGCCATCAACAAGGCAAAGCTGAAAAAGAATGGCGTGCGGGTGATCTCCGCATGGGAGAACATCAGCGATGACGCCAGTGGTATCCTGGTGGAAGGCGTGCTGGAAAGTATGGCTGAGTATTACTCCGCGGAGCTCTCCCAAAAGATTCGCCGGGGCATGGAAATCAATGCTCAAAAGTGCCTGGGCAATGGCAGCAATCCCGGTTTGGGCTATAAGGTAGACTCGGAACGCCGGTACTATGTGGATGAGGAGGAAGCCAAAATTGTCCGGGAGATATTTGAACGGTATGCCAGCGGCGAGACCGTTGCAGATATTGTCCAAGACTTGAACCGAAGAAAGCTGACAACATTTTTGGGCCGGCCCTTCAACAAAAACAGCCTTCATCGTATGCTGAACAATAAGCGATACATTGGCTATTATCTCTATAAGGGACAGGAGACGCCGGGCGGTATGCCCCGTATCATCGAAGATGAACTGTTTGAGCGGGTTCAGCACATTCTTTCACGCAACAAGCAAGCGCCTGCCCGTTCCAGGGGCAAAGAAGAGTATCTGCTGACCACCAAGTTGTTCTGCGGTTACTGCCGTGAGATGATGACTGGATACGGCGGCACGGGCAGATCTGGCAAGGCGTATCACTACTATGCCTGCAACAATTTCAAGCGCCGCAAATGCAAAAAGAAGGTTGTCCGCAAAGAGAAAATTGAAGATCGCGTAGTCCTGGAGTGCCGAAAGTTACTGACCGATCACAACATTGAAAGGATCGCAGCTGCTGTAGCCGCCGCCTGCAAAGCGGACCGAGACACCACTTCTGTTAAGCGAATCAAAGCCGCCATTCAGGAGGCAGACACCGCCATCGAAAATCTCTGGAAGGTGCTGGAGTCAGGGCAGGCCGCCGACATGATCACCCAGCGGATCGAAAAACGGCAGTGCGAAAAAGAAGAGCTGGAAGCACAGCTGGCAGTAGAGATGGGAAAACAGGTGACCTTGACTGCGCCCCAAATCAGGGCGTACCTCTATTCGCTGAAGAAGGGCGACATCAATGATGAAAATACCAAGCGGGGCATCATCAATATCTTCCTTCGGGCGGTGTACCTGTATGACGATCGATTTACCTTGATTCTCAATGGCAGTGAGAAACCAATCACCATTGATGACGCCCTTTTGGATGAAATTGAGGAGGAATTCGCGTCAGCTAAGCCCGACTGCGGCCTGTGTTCTCCGTTGATTGCGGCCGCTCCACCATGAAGGGTTGACAAAAAAGATGTCAACCCTTTTTTCTTAGTATTCATGCGGGTTTGCGGACTTTTGGACAGAAAATCCGGAAAACAGTTTTACCGTGGATGTCCAAGGCAAAATCCGCAGCGAAACCACACAAGCGGGGCTTCCGCCTGATTTTTCAGGCCGGAGGCCCCGCTTTTTTGCGTTCTGTGGCCCTTTTCCCCGTTATCAAATGTGTAGAAGTTTACGCCTGTCAAATAGACAGCTTTGACGAAAGCCCAAAACGGCCCAAAATCAAACCCTCAAAATACAAGGGGGTAGTGCGCCCTTTTTCAGAAACTCCCCGGCTGGCTGGCCGGGGAGTTTTTTGCGCTCCCCCCCTCTCACACTCTCCCCCCTAAATACTTTACCAGCTGGGAAAGAACAAGAT
>ERZ1090862.982-NODE-984-length-12772-cov-16.648659_pt1 | contig 12772 bp, 8 predicted proteins | sample MGYA00478481_ERZ1090862 | MGnify/ENA primary metagenome ERZ1090862 (study PRJEB33644, sample SAMEA5815745) | chicken gut metagenome | biome: Chicken; feature: Gastrointestinal Tract; material: Caecum | place: Ireland | collected 2019-01-01 | study: A study of the... | reverse complement strand
TTGGTGCACTCAACAGGAGTTGAACCTGCATGGATCGCTCCACAAGATCCTTAGTCTTGCGCGTCTGCCAATTCCGCCATGAGTGCGATTCGCTGTAAGCTCTTATCGGACACAAGCGAGAATTATTCTATAATAAATAGCGCATAATGTCAAGCCAATTTTGCGATATTTTTAAGAATTTTTATAATTTTTTCTTTAAGACTTGCAATGTCGCCGTCATTGTGCAGTATATAGTACCCCGACAGGTCATTATTATCGTAATCGAACTGGTTTTTCATGCGGGCAAGCACCTCGTCCCTTGAAAGATTGCTGCGTTTTATAACAGCATTTATGCGCTCTTCCCTGTCCCTCAGTACAACAATCACCCCTGAAAAAAAGTTTTCCAGGCGGCTTTCGAAAAGTAGCGGAACTTCACAGAACACAACATCCACGGAGGCATTTTCCGCCAGAGCGAACAATCTTTTCATTATTGCGGGGTGAGTTATTTTGTTGAGCTTTTCAAGTGCCGAAGCGTCATTGAACACCTTCTTTGACAGCGCCTTACGGTCGAGCGAGCCGTCCGCCAGGGTAACTCCTTTGAAAGTGTTTTCAAGCTCCTCCACCATTTTTCCGCCCTTTGTAATGTCGGCATAAATTTCGTCGCAGGAAAATACAGCGTATCCATGCTGAGCTATTATTTGTGCGGCGAGCGATTTGCCGCTGCCGATGCCGCCCGTTATGGCGTAGATGCGTTTACTTTGCGTCATACCAGTTTTTACCGCTGTGTACTTCCACCGTAAGCGGCACGGTCAGTTTCACGGCGTTTTCCATTTCGTGTTTCAGAATTTCGGACGCCTTTTCCTGCTCGGATTCGGGGCAGTCGAGTACAAGTTCGTCGTGTACCTGAAGTATGAGTTTTGCTTTCAGTCCTTCCTTTCTCAGTCGGGTGTGCACGTTTATCATTGCAATCTTTATTATATCCGCGCTGGAACCCTGCAAGGGCATATTCATTGCGGCTCGCTCGCCGAACTGGCGTATGTTGGCGTTAGAGTTCTTTATTTCTGGTATGAATCTGCGCCTGCCTGTAAGCGTGGACACATATCCGTGTTCGCGGGCGAATTCTACGTTGGAGTTCATATAATCTTTTACCGCGCTGTAAGTTGTAAAATATTTTTCAATATAGCTCTTTGCCGCGGTAAACGGTATTCCCAGGTTGCGCGCCAGGCCGTAGTCGCTTATGCCGTATATTATGCCGAAGTTTACAGCCTTGGCCTCCCTGCGCATTTTGGACGTAACTTCGCTTATGGGCACGCCGAACACCTGTGAGGCGGTCAGCGAGTGAATGTCCTTGCCCTCGTTGTAGGCGTCTATAAGCTCCTTGCAACCCGAAAAATGTGCAAGCAGCCTTAGTTCAATCTGCGAATAGTCGGCGTCGATGAATACGTTGCCCTCCCTGGGTACGAACACCTTGCGCAGTTCTCGGCCCTCCTCCTCGCGGATGGGTATGTTCTGCAGATTGGGGTTGGTGCTTGAAAGCCTGCCCGTAGCGGTTATGGTCTGGTTGTAAGTTGTGTGAACAAGATCATTTGCCTCTATGAACGGGCGCAGCCCTTCAATATAAGTCGAAAGCAGTTTCTGGTAAAATCTGTATCTGAGTACTTTCCCTGCTACGGGGCTGTCCTCCGCAAGCTTTTCCAGTATCTCTGCATTTGTTGAATATTTGCCGTTTTTACCTTTTTTGCCCGACTTGAGCCCGAGCTTTTCAAACAGCACATCTCCGAGCTGTGAGGGTGAATTTATGTTGAACTTGCACCCGCAGTCGCTGAAAATCTGCTCTTCCAGAGATTTGGTTATGTCTGAATACTGTTTTCCGAGGGCGGAAAGTTCTTCGCGGCTTACCGTTACACCCTGACTTTCCATATCGTAAAGCACCCTGACGAGCGGCTTTTCGATTTCTTCGTAAAGTCTGGTGCAGTCTGCCTCCTTAAGGCGCTTTGAATATTCATTGAAGAGTCTATCCACGCAGAATGCACAGAAATTATAGTCGAGCAATTGCCTTCTGCAAAGCTCTTCCAGCGTTTCTCCGCCCGATTCGCCGCAGAGATATACCGCGAGCGAAAGGTCTTCCATATTGCACAAGAATGAGATACCCAGCTTATCCAGCTCGTGCATTGCTGACTTGCAGTCAAACATCGTGACTGTGTTTTTCTTGTCTGAAAATATAAGCCCGAGGGCGGATAAAAAGTCCTCGTGTCCCATATTTTCGCTGAGAAGGTCACGGCTGAGTATTAAAATGTGTTCCTTTCCGCCGAAAAACACGTGTAGCGTTCCGTCGTTGAGTGCGGCGGAAAACTTATCGCAGTCTGCGGTTGCGGCGGCAAAATCTTCATAGTTTTTATAGGTTACGGCTTCTGGATATTCCGTTGCAGGGTCGGCAGCCGTTGCGCCCTCTTCGAAGAGGTCATCGCGTATAAGACTGCGGAACTCGAATTCAGCGAACATCTTTTTCACGCCCGAAGAAAACTTGCCTGGCGTGCGGCACTGCTCAAGGTCAATTTCTATGTCGCAGTCGCGGTTGATTTTTGCAAGCGTGTAAGAAAGCTCCGCCTGCTCCCTGCCCTTTTTAAGCTTTTCGCCCGTAGCACCCGTAATTTCGGCTATGTTTTCGTACACGCCCTCAACCGAGCCGTATTTTTCTATGAGCGTGCGGGCAGTCTTTTCGCCTATTCCTGCAACGCCCGGAATGTTGTCCGATTTATCCCCCATCAGCGCTTTGATGTCAACAATCTGCGGAGGCATAAGCCCTGTTTCCTCTTTGAAGTTTTTAAGGCTGAGTTTGAGCAGGTCGCTCACGCCGCGTTTTGTGAAATATACGTCAGTCTTGTCATCCACAAGCTGATAGCTGTCGCGGTCGCCCGTATAGATATATGAATGAACATCCAGTTTTTTGGAGAGCGTGCCTATGACGTCGTCCGCCTCTAACCCCTCTTTTGCGCACATTGCTATCTTCATTTCGGACAGCAGATTTTTGAGCGGTTCCACCTGTGCGGCGAGTTCTTCGGGCATAGGTTTGCGCGTGGCCTTGTAGCCGTCGTACATCTTGTGTCTGAAAGTGGGCGCTTTGAGGTCGAAAGCCACGATTGTATACTGCGGCTTTAAGTCTGCCCAGATTTTTATGAGCAGTTTTGTAAAGCCGAATATGGCGTTTGTGGGGCGCCCGTCGCGGGTGGTGAATACAGGCGTTGCATAGAACGCGCGGTTTAAAAGGCTGTTGCCGTCTATAAGAACGAGTTTATCCATACTTAAATTTTAACATTCCGCAGACATAAAATCAATAAAAAAAGCACACCGAAAAATAAATTCGGTGTGCCATGAATATGGTGCCGCTGATCGGGGTCGAACCGATACGGTATCGCTACCACAGGATTTTGAGTCCAGCGCGTCTGCCAATTCCACCACAGCGGCAAGCCATTAAATTATATAATACGCCGCATAAAAAATCAAGCGTTTTTTGCGCTGTGCGCGCTTTTTGGCGGATACGGACTGCACTTTTGTCACAGCAGTTCTTCAAGTATAAGTTTATCGGCCACGAGGGCTATGAATTCGCTGTTCGTGGGGCGTTCGCTGCCTATGTAAACCCTGACGCCGAATATGGCGTTTATGGCGTCCACCCTGCCGCGGTTCCAGGCAACTTCTATCGCGTGGCGTATCGCCCTTTCAACCTTGCTTGCCGTAGTACTGAATTTTTCGGCTATGCTGGGGTAAAGCTCCTTTGTAACGTTGTTTATTATGGCGGGGTTTTCTATCGTCATTTTTATGCCTTCGCGCAGGTAAACGTATCCCTTTATGTGCGGCGGAATGCCTATCGAAATGAATATGTTGCTTATCTTTTCGTCCACGGAGGCCGCTCTGCGTTTGGAGCGCACGTCCTCGGCAATTTTATATCCCGCGGCGCGCTCGGAGAGAATGTCCGTAACCCTCTCGGCTATGCTCTGCGGGTCTACGGGTTTAACAAAATAGTAGCTCGCTCCGTGTGATATGGCCGAACTGATTATCTTTTCGTCGGAAAAGTTGGATACCACTATCGCCCTGCACCCCTGGCATTCGTTGCGTATGTGGTCGAGCACGCTGAACCCGTCGCGCCCGCTTAAAACAAGGTTTAAAATGACAACGTCGGGCTTGTACTGGTCTATGTATTCAATGCCCGCCGTGCCGCTGCCCGAAACGGCGCATATGTTGAATTCCTGGCGGCCTTCGAAATAGTTTTTCAGCTCGCTTAAAAAGTCCTCGCTGCTTTCGAGTATGACAATATTGGCAGTCTTCATAAACTATATAATCCTCCAAAAAAATAGTTATTGTTCAGCTGATCGATAAAATTATACAATTTAATTTGCCGTATGTAAAGTATTTTTGTAAAATAATATTTTATTTAACGTAAAATATTTAATGAATACTGCGAATAAATGTCGAATATTGTAAAATAATCAGTCGAATGACGTGGCGAAAAGTATACAAAAGACAAAAATCGGGCGCGCGGAAGCTGAAAACTTCCGCGCGCCATTTAAAATTATTCGGTTATGAGGTCGATGTATTCGTCGTAGGTGATGTTCTTGTCGAACGTCTTTGTGCCGTTTATCTCTATTATTCGGTTGCCTACGGTGTTCATGAGTTCCTGGTCGTGCGAGGTGAAAAGCATGCAACCCTTAAAGTTTTTCATGCCGTTGTTGAGCGCCGTTATGCTCTCCAGGTCGAGGTGGTTGGTGGGTTCGTCGAAGATGAGGAAATTGCCTCCCTCCAGCATCATTTTTGCAAGCATGCACCTGACTTTTTCACCGCCGGAAAGCACCTTTGCCTGCTTGAGCGCCTCTTCGCCCGAGAAAAGCATTCTGCCCAGCCAGCCGCGCAGATACTCTTCATAGTGGTCTTTGGAGAACTGGCTCAGCCACTGCACGAGCGTGAGTTCGCAGTTCTGGAAATATTCGTTGTTGTTTTCGGGGAAGTAAGACGCCATTACCGTCTTGCCCCATTTAACCGTACCGGAGTCCGGCTGAACCTTGCCCATGAGTATGTCGTAGAGCATTGAAATGGTCGTACTCTTGTCCGATACAATGCCTATCTTGTCACCCTTCTGAACGGTGAAGGAAACATTTTCAAAGTAACCCTTTTTGGTGAGGTTTTCAACCATCAGAATATCGTTGCCGAGCTCCTTTTCCGACTTGAAGTCGATATACGGATACTTGCGCAGCGAGGGCTTGAAGTCCGTTATGGTAAGTTTTTCCAGTTCCTTCTTTCTGGAAGTTGCCTGCCTTGATTTGGAGGCGTTTGCGGCAAAGCGCGCAATGAAGTCCTGCAACTCCTTTGCCCTCTGCTCGTTCTTTTTGTTTATTTCCTTCTGCTGACGCGCGAGCAGCTGGTTGGTCTGGTACCAGAAGTCGTAGTTGCCCAGCATCATGTTTATCTTGCCGTAGTCCACGTCGCAGATGTGCGTGCAGACCTTGTTTAAAAAGTGTCTGTTATGCGAAACGATTATGATGGTGTTTTCAAAGTCGAGCAGATAATTTTCCAGCCAGCGCACCGTCTTTATGTCGAGGTTGTTGGTAGGCTCGTCCAGAAGGAGCACGTCGGGGTTGCCGAAAAGCGCCTGGGCAAGCAGAACCTTGACCTTGCGCTTCGCGTCCAAATCTGCCATGAGCATACCCTGACATTCTTCTGGAATGTCCAGCTCGTTTAAAAGGGTCTGCGCCTCATACTCTGCGTCCCAGCCGCCGAGTTCGGCAAACTCCGCTTCCAGCTCGCTGGCGCGCACGCCGTCCTCTTCCGAAAAGTCGGCTTTAGCGTAGAGCGCGTCCTTTTCGTCCATAATGCGCACGAGGCGCTTGTGGCCGAGCATTACGGCGCGCAGAACTGTTACGTTATCAAACGCGTTCTGGTTCTGCTGCAAAACGGACATTCTCTCGGTTTTGTCAAGCGTGACTTCGCCCTTGTTGGGCTCTATTTCGCCGCTTAAAATCTTTAAAAAGGTGGACTTGCCTGCGCCGTTTGCGCCTATTATGCCGTAGCAGTTGCCCTTCGTGAATTTGAGGTTTACGTCCTCAAACAGTTTTTTGCTGCCGTACTGCAGCGATACGTTGTTTACCTGAAGCATTTATTTCTCCGCACGCCTTCACGGCGTGTCAAAAAATTTATTTTTTACGTTAGCGCACACACGTGCCTTTAACATTATACATATTCCGTGCGCGTTCGTCAAACCGCAAACTGGCTGTTATAAAGTTTATTGTAAAATCCTCCCAGTTCAAGCAGTTCTTCGTGCCTGCCCTGCTCTATTATTTTACCGTCCTTCATAACGATTATCAGGTCGGCATTCTTTACCGTGGACAGCCTGTGCGCAACTATAAAGCACGTTCTGCCCTTCATCATAACGGCAAATGCCTGCTGTATCTGCATTTCGGTGCGCGTGTCGATTGAGGAAGTCGCCTCGTCGAGAATGAGCATTGGCGGCAGCGAGAGCATTATCCTGGTTATGCACAGAAGCTGTTTCTGACCCTGCGAAAGGTTGCCGCCGTCCTCGGTAATGTACGTGTCGTACCCGTTTTCAAGCTGCATTATGAATTTATGCGCATGCGCGTTCTTAGCCGCCTCAATTACCTCCTCGTCGGTGGCGTCTGGCTTGCCGAGCATTATGTTCTGCTTTATAGTGCCGTTTTTAAGCCACGTGTCCTGCAGCACCATTCCGTAGTTTTTGCGCAGAGAATGTCTTGTGATGTCGCGTATGTCCTTGCCGTCCACACAGACAGCGCCCTCGTCCACGTCGTAAAACCGCATAAGCAGGTTTATAAGAGTGGTCTTGCCGCAACCCGTGGGCCCGACAATTGCTATATGCTGACCGGCCTTTACGGAGATGTTGAAGTTTTCTATGAGTTTTCTGTCCTCCGAATAGGAAAAACATACGTCTCTGAAATCGACGCTGCCCTCTGCCTTTTCAAGCACTTCGGCATTCGGAGCGTCGGGTACCTGCAGGGGCTGGTCAATAAGTTCGTATATTCTTCCCGCGCAGGCTATGGCGTTCTGCAACTCGGTAATTACGCCCGTTATTTCGTTGAAAGGTTTGGTGTACTGGTTTGCGTAGCTTAACAGCGTGCTCAGTTTGCCTACGTTGAAGGTAAACGGCAACGATGTGGGGAAAATTATCGTCAGCGCGCCTGCAAGCGCAACGGCGGCATAAACGAGCGCGTTTACAAACCTTGTGGTGGGATTGGGCAGCGAGGAAAAGAAAGTTGCGTCCTGCGATGCTTTAGTGAGGCGTTCGTTTATTTCGTCAAATTTTTCAGAGTTTTCGTCCTCGTGCGAAAAGGCCTGAACTACTTTCAGATTGCCCACCATTTCGTCAATGAAGGCCGTCTGCTCGCCTCTTATCTGCGAATTTTTGCGGAAAAGCTTGTACGTTTTTGTGGATACAAACTTTGCAATGAACAGCGAAAGCGGCGTAAGCACGAATACGGCCAGCGCTATTATCCAGTTCAGCACGAACATCATAACAAGCGTGCTCACTATGGTGAGTATGCCCGTAAAGAACTGCGTAAAGCCCATTAAAAGGCCGTCTGCAAACTGGTCTACGTCGGCAACGTTTCTGCTGACGAGGTCGCCGTATGGGTGAGCGTCCAGATATTTGAGCGGCAGTTTCTGAATGTGTTCGAACGCTTCGCGCCTTATGTCCTGCGTCACCGAATATGTTATCTTGTTGTTGATTATGTTCAGCAGCCATTGCGAAGCGCAGGTAAACGCAATGGATACGCCGATGAGCGCAAAGTAGTAAAAAATGTGCTTCCAGTCAGTTGCGCCCTCCACCATATAATTTATGGCATCGCCGAAAAAGATGGGCACGAGAAGGCTTCCCGCAACCGTTATCACGGCCATCAGCACGGAGAGTATTATATAAAAGGTATACCCTTTGAGCTGGCGCAATATTCGCTTTATCGTCTGTTTCTGGTTAAGAGGTCTCATTTTATACGGCCTCCTTCTTTTCGTATTGCGAATAGTGAATTTCGCGGTAGAGCGGACAGCTTTCAAGCAGCTGTTCGTGCGTGCCTATTCCCGCCACCGCGCCGTGGTCCAGCACTATTATCTTATCGGCATTGCGTATTGAAGACGTCCTCTGCGACACTATGAATACCGTGGGATGATAATCAAGTTCCTTGAGCGAATGGCGCAGTTTTGCATCGGTTGCGTAGTCAAGCGCGGACGCGCTGTCATCCAGAATAAGGATTTCGGGTTTTCTCACCAGCGCCCTGGCAATGGTAAGTCTCTGCCTCTGTCCGCCAGAAAAATTGAGTCCGCCCTGCTCCACTCTTTCGTAAAGTCCGTCCTTTTTCGCCTTTATTACGTCTGCGGCCTGGGCGGCCTCCACGGCCTGCATAAGTTCTTCGTCAGTGGCGTTCTCCTTGCCCCAGCGCAGGTTGTCGGCTATCGTTCCGTTGAACAGCACGGCCTTCTGCGGAACTATGCCGCACTTCTGCCTTATCTCTTCGTCGGAATAGCCGTTGACGTTGACGCCGTCAATATATAATGCGCCGTTGCACGCATCGTAAAAGTGCGGAATAAGATTTACGAGCGTCGTCTTGCCAGAACCCGTGCCGCCTATTATGCCTATCGTTTCGCCCCTGTCGGCGGTGAAAGTAACGTCTGTCAGCGCGTTGCCCGCGTCGGGCGCATACTTCATGCATACGCCTTCAAAACTGATGAACGGTTTGCCCTCCTCCTTTTCGTGCTGGTCGTGAACGAGCGAGGACTGCATGTCCAGCACTTCGCTCAGTCTGCCTGCGCAGGCAAAAGATTTTGTCACCGTTATTATGAGGTTGGCAAGCTTGATAAGCTCGACCAGTATCTGCGACATATAGTTGTACAGCGCCACAACTTCGCCCGTGGTGAGCGTACCTGCGTCCACCTTCAGCGCACCCGTATAAAGAAGGGCAATTATCGCCACGTTGATTATGGCGTAGGTCAGCGGGTTCATAAGCGCCGAAACCCAGCCCGCAAAAGTCTGCGAACGCTTTAAAGCGGCGTTCTGTCTGTTGTATGCGGCAATCTCCTTGTCCTCGTTGCAGAACGCGCGTATTACCCTTGCGCCCGTCAGCGATTCGCGGGTGTATGTCGTAATTCCGTCAAGGTTGCCCTGCACCCTGCGGTATAGAGGGATCGTTATCAGCAGTATGGCAAAGATGACCACGCACAGCACCGCAATTGCTATTGCAAATATTCCGCCCGCAAGGGTATCTATCACGAATGCGCAAATCATTGCGCCGAACACAATCACGGGCGAACGCATGAAAAGGCGCAGAACCATATTCACGCCGCTCTGTACCTGGTTGACGTCGCTCGTCATTCGCGTTATCATGCGCGAAGTTCCGAGCGTGTCGATTTCAGAATAGGAAAGCGACTGCATTTTGTTGAACAGATCGCGCCTGAGATATTTGGCAAAACCTACCGCGGCCTTTGCGGCAAAATACTGGGCGAACACGGCGCTTACAAGTCCCACCGCGCCCAGCGCTACAAGTATCAGACACATTTCCACAACGTAGACTGCGCCTCTGCCGCCCGTAATACCGTTATCTATTATGGCGGAAACGACGAACGGAACAATCAGTTCGAAACACGCTTCCAAAAATTTAAAAAGCGGCGCAAGTACGCTCTCTCTCTTGTAGCTTACAAGATATTTAAGCAATTTTTTCATACCGTTTAAAGTTTAACATTTTTATATTTAAAAAGCAATTATATTTGTTTTATTATTGCATTTGTACGCAACGTTTGGTAAACTAAAAATATGGCTTTCGAAATATATCTTAAAAAGAATGAAGAAAAGAGAATTGTAGCGGGACACAGCTGGGTTTATGCCAACGAAGTCGCCCGCATAGAGGGCAAGGATAAAAACGGTTCGCTTGCGTCAGTATACTCCTTTGACGGGAAATTTATAGGCAAGGGATACATAAACCACGCCTCCAAAATACTTGTGCGCATATTCATAAGGGGCAACGAAACGGATGACAAACAGTTTTATCTGGATAAGATTTCAGCCGCCTGGAATTACCGCAAAAAGCTCGGCTACGGAAATTGTTGCCGCGTGGTATTCGCCGAGGCTGACGGTCTGCCCGCGCTCATAGTGGACAAATACGGCGACTATCTCTCCGTCCAGTGTCTTTCGCTCGGCATAGACATGCGCAAGAACATGATAACCGAGTGCCTTGCAGAAATTTTCTCGCCCAAGGGCATATATGAGCGCAGCGACGTAGCTCTGCGCAAAAAAGAGGGTCTGCAGGAGGTAAAACAGTGCCTTTACGGAGAAGTGCCCGACCTTGCCGAGATTGAAGAAAACGGACTTAAAATGCTTGTCGATATAAAGAACGGTCAGAAGACGGGTTATTTCCTCGACCAGAAGGAAAACCGCTTTGCCGCACGCAGATATGCCGCAGGGGGCGAGGCGCTGGACTGTTTCTGCAACAGCGGCGGCTTTACGATTAACTGCGCCACGGTTGCAAAAAAGGTCACGGCGTGCGATATCTCCCGTCCCGCTCTGGACAGCGTGATTGCAAATGCCGAACTCAACGGACTTAAAAATATCGATACCGTATGCGGCGACGCCTTTGCGCTTTTGCGCGACTTCCGCCGCGAAGGGAAAAAGTTTGACCTTGTAATACTCGACCCTCCAGCCTTTTGCAAGACTGCGGACGAAGTCAAAGATGCCTGCCGCGGATATAAGGACATAAACATTCAGGGAATGAAACTTGTAAAGAGCGGCGGTTTTCTGATAACCTGCTCCTGCTCGCACTACATGACGCCCACACTCTTTGAAAAGATGCTGACCGAGGCTGCAAAGGAGAGCGGCCGCACCGTGCGCAGCGTGGAGATAAAGACTCAGGCGCCCGACCATCCTTCCCTTCTCTGCGCGGACGAAACGCACTATCTGAAATTTTACGTACTCCACATAATCTGATTAAAAAAAAGGCCTGCGGAATTTCCGCAGGCCTTTTATGTTTGCGCAGATGCGCCGTATTATATAGCCCAGTTGCCGTCCTTGAAAATCTGAACGCGCTTGCCGTCCTTGGTTACGCCGACAATGGAAAGGTCTTTGCTGCCTATCATGAAGTCAACGTGAATCATGGAATCGTTTATGCCTATTTCCTTGCACTGTTCATAGGAATAGTTTTCATAGTTTTCAAGGCAGTTGTTGAAACCTCTGCCGAGAGCTAAGTGGCAACTTGCGTTTTCGTCGAACAGAGTGTTGTAGAACAGGATGCCCGTGTTGTTGATAGGCGAATCGTAAGCAATCAGTGCGCACTCGCCAAGGTATGCAGCACCCTCGTCCATCTTGACCATCTGCTCGAGCAGGTCGCCGTTCTTTTCAGCGTAAGTTTTTACAACTTTGCCGTCCTTGAACTCAATCCAGAAGTTTTCAATAAGTTTGCCCTGGTATGAAAGGGGCTTTGTTGCAACCACTTTGCCGTCGGCTCTGCCGCGCTTGGGCGAGGTGAATACTTCCTCGCTGGGAATGTTTGCGTTGAAGTATATGTTCTTGCCGAGCGTTGTTTCGCCGCCGCCCATGAATATGCCCTTATCTATGAGGCCTACCGTAAAGTCGGTGCCGTTTGCGCTCTTGTATTCAAGGCGGTCAAACTTGTAGGAGTTGAGGAATTTGCAGCGCTTTTCAAGCGTTTCGTTGTGTTTTGCCCAGGCAGCTATGGGGTCGTCGTCCACGCGGGAAGTGTATAAGATTGCCTCCCAAAGCTTTTCTACGGCCTCATCTTCGGATATGTCGGGGAATACTTTATGTGCCCAGGCCTTGCCGGGTACGGATGCTATGCACCACTGATACTTGTTTTCAAGCGCGTCGTTATAGGGCTTTACAAACGGATAACGCTTTCTCTTTGCCCTTGCAATCTTTTCGTGGTCGGTTCCCGTAAGGCCGTCGGGGTCGTCGGAATCGAGCCATAAAAGGCAGGGCAGTTTTTCCAGTCTGCGGTCAAGCTTTGCCTTGTCCTCTGCGGTAAACTCTGCCAGAGATTCCTCCGAGCGATATATATAGTTGAGTTTGGTTACGGGCATATAGCTCCATTCTACGGTGACGCGCTCTGCGCCTGCCTTGTAGCACTCTTCAACTACCATTGCAACAAATTCGGGCTGGTCGAGGTCACAGCGAACTATGACTTCCTGGCCCTTGTTCACGTTGAGGCCGCACTTTACCAAAAGTTCGGCGTACTTTTGTAATCTTTTCTTGTCCATAAATACCTCTTGCATAGATGCGGGCGCCTATGCGCCCTTTATTACAAGGCAGATTATAACATTTTACCCCGACTTAGTCAACCAGGTATGCGCCACGTACAAATAAAATTTACCTTAGTTAATAAATTGTTCTTAATATGTACAGGTTAAGGCGCAGATGACGGGTTTAAGCTTGCGCCTGAGCCGCGTACTGCGAAGGCAATATTGATTCAATAAAATAAAAAATTGAGTTATTTCATATTTTCGCTTAAAAACGCTTGCTTTTTTTCAATAAATTTAATATCATATACATTGTTCGGCTGCAATAGTGCCGACGAGCGATGCGGAGATGGCTGAGCGGTTTAAGGCGCACGATTGGAAATCGTGTTACGGTTAACCCCGTACGGAGGTTCAAATCCTCTTCTCCGCGCCAAACGAGTATAATCCGAACCTCAAAGCGATTTTAATCGGCGGAGCGTTCGGATTATTTTTTTGGCGCTTTAGCTTGAAAAAACCCCCAGTTCTACTGGGGGACGATAAAAAA
>ERZ1090862.978-NODE-980-length-12795-cov-20.497724_pt1 | contig 12795 bp, 9 predicted proteins | sample MGYA00478481_ERZ1090862 | MGnify/ENA primary metagenome ERZ1090862 (study PRJEB33644, sample SAMEA5815745) | chicken gut metagenome | biome: Chicken; feature: Gastrointestinal Tract; material: Caecum | place: Ireland | collected 2019-01-01 | study: A study of the... | reverse complement strand
CCCATACCACGCTGTCAAGCGTCTGGCTGAACGTGGAGTACGAGAGGCCGTAACCGAAGGGGAATACAACTTCTTCGTCGTAATTCCAGTTGTCCTTGGAGGCCCATACACCTGCCTTGGAGGTTGCGTTGCCCTGGCCGAGAACGGCGTCCTCATACCTGGTTTCGTAGTGCTGTCCACATATGCCAGATTTACCAGCAGGGAACGGTTTACTTCCGCAAAGTTGTTTTCTATGAACGAGGACTTTACATCAGCCAGCGAGCCGCGCATTTTAAGTTCCTCTTCCACGGTATGGATGTACAGATAGTGCTTTACGCTCTCTACGTACTTAATGTCGGCCATGGGCACTTAATGTCGGCCATGGGCACCATGCGCATGAACCCCGCGCCGTGCACGGCAAACGTGCTGCCCTTTCTGCGACCGAGGTAGGCACGCACCTTATCCAGCTTTATCCTGAACAGGTCATAGCTTACCGGCTTTACCAGAAAGTCGAACGCGCTGACTTCATACCCCTTTATGGCGCACTGCGCAAGCGTTGTGACAAAGATGAGGCATACGTTTTCATCCTTTTCACGCAGTCTGCGGGCGGCCTCCAGACCGTTCATGTGAGGCATTGCTATATCCATTAAAATCAGGTCGAACCCGCCGCGATAATCGCTTATAAAGTCCATTCCGTCGGAAAATCTTTCAGAGGCAACGGGCTGTTTGCTCTCTGCGCCATATCTGCGCACAAATCCCTCAAACTCGTCTGCCCACTTCTGTTCGCCTTCGACAATAGCTACTTTGAACATATTCCATTCACGTCCCTTATATTTTTGCTGCAATGCAATTTTAACCTATTTGTCCAGCTGATTATACAATAATCAGAAAATTTTATCAATAGGCAATCCGAATCTTAAAAAAAACTGGCAAAAACTGTCTTTATTCTGGCAAGTATTGTATCTGCAACCAAGAATTTTATGGAACAAAACCCTGTTGAATACGGCAAAGCGGTGCGGCAATTGATTACGCTTACACGCAGGGATAAGACACCTTTTTGAAACCATTTTGCCATAATCGCTGAAAAAAATTTATATACGATAAACAGGCATTATAATATTGACAAATATCTATATGATATTATATAATGCATAGCATGAACACGAAAACTGCTGCGAAAATGATGAAGGCGCTGGGCGACGAAACCAGAGCCGAAATATTTGAAATGATTAAGGGCGGAAAGCTGTGCGCCTGCAAAATTTTAGAAAAGCTGAACATCACACAGCCCACCCTTTCCCACCATATGAAGATACTGTGCGACTGCGGACTGGTTATTGCCGAAAAGGACTGGAAGTGGACGCACTATTCAACAGATAAAAAAGCACTTGAGAGCCTTGTGAAATGGCTTGAAAAGAGTGCAGAGGAGAAATGATATGCCTTGCGCAAAAGTTAAGGAATGCATGTGTCCCAAAGTGAGCTGTCCCAACCACGGAATGTGCTGCGACTGCGTAAAAAAGCACCGCGAAACGGACAGTCTGCCATACTGCCTTTTTCCCGACAACGGCGGGGATAAGTCCAACGAAAACCACTACCGCGTTTTAAAAAAGCGGTTTGAAAGAGAGGAGAACTGATATGGAGTATACTCTGAAAGACAAGTACGCGCTTATACGGCGCGAAGTAATGAAATCAGACAGCAAAGACCCCGTTGAAATTGCCCGTTCGGTTATGGACAAAGATTTTGTGAGCATGCACGGTCCCGAACATCATTTCCTTGACGGCGCGGCTTTTTTAATGGCATATTTCAATGCAGGCGGGGCAATTGACCCCGATATATGCCTCAACGAACTTGAAAACCGCACGATAAAAATGCCTGGCGCAATGTGCGGATACTGGGGAATGTGCGGCTCTGTGGCGGCCGTAGGGGCGGCGCTTTCTGTAATACACGGCACGGGGCCGCTCAGCACGGACGCATACTATGCCGACAATATGAAATTCACCTCCTCCGTGATTGCAAAGATGGGCGAAATAGGCGGAGCAAGGTGCTGCAAGCGCAACGCATTCCTCTCCCTTTCCATGGGCGCGGAATTTGTAAGAAAGAATTACGGCATACCTATGGAGTGCGGCGAAATAATATGCTCCTACCACGACAAAAACGCACAGTGCCTGGGTGCAAGGTGCCCCTTCCACCCTGCCGTATAAGGTCATTGAACGGCATATATGCCTTAATTAACGGCAGGTGCAACCTTCAGCGGGCAAAAATCAGAGTTGGCATAAAATATGCGGCGGCAGAAATTTTCTGCCGCCGCATTGTGCTGTATGATTTTACTGTTGCTGATTTTTGCGGAATGCCTTTTTTATTGCAAAGAAGCCCCATACGCCCAGTCCCGCAACTATGACGCAGTCGGCCACGATAAGGCAGATCTGCCATACGGGCATGGCGTAGCCCGATATTTCGCCGTTCATTGCGTTGGAATGAAGCACGGTATAGAGCACGTCCTTTGCACAGCGGCGCAGAACGGCAACGTCTTCTGCGCTGTTTTTATCGAAGTCGCTCCAGATGTACTTTTCCTGGTTGTTGAGGTTGAGGTCGCCGCCCGCATACGCCATCTGGCGCGCGTCCATATATGCGCCGCTGGTGAAGTCGGTAACCACGGTGCCGTTAAAGCCCCACTCTCCGCGCAGAATTTCGGTGAGCAGACGATAGTCGCCGCCCGTCCACACTCCGCCTATGCGGTTGAACGAGGACATTATCGCCCTGGTTTGACCCTCCTTTACCACTATTTCAAAGGCACGGAGGTAAGTTTCGCGCAGGGACTGTTCGTTGAGCCATACTGACACGCCGTTGCTTGAGCGGTGCGTTTCCTGGTCGTTTACGGCGAAGTGTTTGACAAAGCAGTATACGCCCTTTGACTGACAGCCGCGAATCTGCGCAGCCGCCATTTTGCCGGTGAGGAGCGCATCTTCCGAGCAGTATTCAAAGTTGCGCCCGCCGAAGGGTGAACGGTGAATGTTGACGCCGGGAGCATACCAACCCGAATACGGCATTCCGTTGCCGTGGCCATCGGCGCCGAATATGCCCTCATTGCCCACCATTTCGCCGAAGCCCTGAGCGATTTCCTCGCTCCAGCTGGAGGCAACGACTATCTGCGAGGCGTAGTAGCAGGTGCCCCAGTATGTGCCGTCCGTGAGCATGAAGTTGACAAAGCCCGAGGGGCCGTCCGTATCGTTGGTGAGCGGCTTGCCTATGCTTGCCACCGCGCCAGACTGGAACGCGCCGTAATTTATCATGTTGAGCAGTTCGTCCGCAGAAGTTGCGTTCAGCAGATATTCCCATCTGCCGTCGTCATAGTCGGTGAACGCCTTCCACATTTCATCCTTGTTTTCGCCGAAGGCATACACGCCCTCGTTATAGAGCATATCGCGGTAGCTTACGACGAGTTCCTGGCCGAATGAAGAGCTCTTTACAGCTTTCTGCGCGCTGAAATCGGTGTTGTGTTTTTCGCCGAGGAAGGATATCAGCTGGTCGCTGACCTCCCTTTCGTCCCTGCCTTCGGTGACGGCCGATACGGGCATGGTGCCCTCCCAGTCGCCGCGGGTGAGATACTGCGAGCCCGAGGAAGTTATATGATAGTCCGAATCGTACCTGGCGTCCTCGTTTGCGGTGTACCTGTTCTCCACGGCAGCGTCCGTGACGGGGTCGTTTTTATACTTTATGCCGTCTTCGGGCACATTGAAGGGAATGGAGCGGCTGTAATCGTGGGAATTTTCAGCCACGAAAAGGCAATAAGAACTGTCGGCTGTATTTGCATCGTAACCTTCAAGTTCATAGCCGCTGAACCCGTTGCCGTTGGCGTCGCTGTAATCGTACGAGGCGAGATAATAGGGGTCAAACGTGAGCGTAACGCTCGCGCTTTGGCCGGGCTGAATGAGCGGCGTCTTGGCAAAGTCGAGCAGGGTGACGTAGGGCTTTTCTATGCCGTAATAATAGTACGGAGCGTGGCCGTAAAGTTCCACCACGTCCTTGCCCGCTACGCTGCCCGTGTTTGTGACGGTGACTGTGATTTCATACTTTCCGTCCGCACCTATCGTTGCGCCGCGCACGGAATCATCGTTGACCTCCCAGCTGAAATCGGTATACGAAAGGCCGTAGCCGAAGGGATAGATTACGTTTTCGCCGTACCAGCCGGTATTACCTGCCTGCTTTTCGTCAAAGCCGCGCGTTTCGTAGTACTTGTAGCCGACATATATGCTCTCTTCATAGTCCACGAAGTAGTAGCCGCTGGCCTTGCCGTTTACAAGCAGGGAGTCGTAACCGCTCTGGCTTTCGCCGAAGTTGTTCCATACGGGGTTGGCGGTAAAGTCGGCGGCGTAAGTATCCACCGTTCTGCCGCTGGGGTTGACGTTGCCGTTGAGTATGCGGCCTATTGCCATTGCGCCGCTGTTGCCGGGGAAACCTATCCACAGGCAGGCATCTATTCTGCCGTTATAGGCGGGGTCTTCCAGAAAGCCCAGCTCCATGGAAGTGCCCACGTTGAGCAATATTATGACCTTTTTGAAGGGGCCCGCACACACTTCGGAAAGCAATGCCTTTTCGTTTTCGTCCAGTTCGAGGTAGTGCGAATCGGCGGAATCTTCCATTGTGCGCGGCAGGTCGAAGCCCTCGCCGCCCATTCTGGTGAATACCACTATCGCCGCATCCGAATAGTCGGAATAGCTGTTCTTTACGGCCGCGGTATAGCTGGTCTGCGGCGTTTCGTAGGTGGGTATGGTTATCGTCTTGCCGTCGTCGAGGTTGGAACCTTCGGGCTTGGCGGGACGCGCCTTGCCCGACGCGCCGTCGTTTTTATAGAACTTTTCCAGCTCGGGATTGGTCAGATATCCCGCCTCGTGCAGGCTGTCGTACAGCGTCTTTGCGGAGGCTCCGCCACCGCCGCCCGAACCCGAGCCGCCATAGGCAAGGTTTACGCTGTTTTTGCCGAATACGCTGACCTTAGGCTGTTCGGCCGCGGCGTTGCGCTCGCTTTCGGGGGTGTAAACAGGCAGCGCGCCGCCCTTGTTTTTAAGGAGCACGAAGCCCTCTTCTGCAATTTTTTCGTTATACTTATCGGCCGCGGCAAGCACATCTGCCTTGCTCTGGTAGTCGGAGAGATAGATTGCCTCGCTGCCCTCGGCATAGACGGCACGCCTGCCGCCCAGCACGCTTGCCAGCACGGTATAGAAGGTTGTGCAGGCCAGAACGTTTACGACTATGAGCAGGGCAAGCACCACAGCCGTGACTATGAACCATACACGCGATATCTTTTTTACGAAAATAGTTTTTAATTCAGCTTTCATTGCGCGCTCCTATTATTTTACGTTGGCAGGCAGTCCGTAATTTTCATCCCAGGTGAGCACGGACTCCGACGTGATTTTTATGCAGTCAATCACGGGCGCGGTGCCCTGATAAGTGCCCTCGCCGGGGTTGCCCCAAGGGTGCCTGTCGTTATTGGTGAGCAACTGGATAAAGTTGTAGCCCTCGTTCAGCGATACGCCCTTTATAACTATCTTGTCGCTGAACTTTTCGCCCTTGACTACGGTGAAGTCGTCAAACTGCATGGGCGTGCCGTTGACAATCACCTGGTATTCGTCGCAGTTGAAGGTGAGCGTGCCGGGCTTGTCGAGAGCGTTGTCGTACGCAACCGAGACGCTTATTTCCGCATCGGAGACGGCCTCGCTGCTGGCTATGTAGAATTCCAGGCCGAGTCCCTTTTTATAGAGCGAAGATACATACCTTCCGCCGCTGGAGCCGAGATTGCCCGCGCCCGACACATCGGTGACTATCATATCAGCGCCGAGCGACTCGCCCGAAAATCCGGGGCCTACCTTGCCCGTGAGGTCGGTGTTTTCCGCCTCGAACACGTAAGTTTTGCGCGCGGGGTTTGTGCGGTTCCACTTTGCGCGGATGACGGTATCGGAAGTGATTACGTCGCCCGCCTTGTATTCATTGGTGAGGGCCTCGTCCGTGAACCAGCCGCCGAAGGTGAATTCGGCGCGCTCGGGCTGGGCGATGGGCCTTGCGGCCGCGCCTGAGGAAACTATCTGCGCAAACTTATTCACCGCCACGCCGTAATAGTTGAGGTCGTAGGTGACTACGCAGTCATTGCTCCCCTTCCAGCTTGCGTAGATGGTGACGTCCCCGTCAATCACATTCTCGCCGAATCGGTATGCAACGGTGCAGGCCTCGTCGGCGTACCAGTCAAAGAAGTCGTAGCCCTTGCGTTCGGGGTCCTCGGGCTTTGCCACGGTGCGGCCTTCGCCCACCTTGACGGTGAGGTTCTGGGCGCCGTCATAGTTCATGTCGAAGGTGACCACGCCCGCAACGGCTATAACGTTTATGGTGAAAGTGGCCTTTTTGCCGCCGTAACTTACCGTTATCGTCTTTGAACCCACGGCAGAGGTATCCGCGCCGCTGAACGTTACGCCGCCCGCGGTGAAGGCAACTTCTTCAGACGTTCTGTCCGTGTAGTTGACCGTAAGCACGCCGCCTTCCGGCAGGAACTCGTCGCCCACGAAGTACTCGCTCTTGTCGGGACCGTTTTTGACGGTGACGCGCGCAACGGGTTTTGCGGGGGTGTCGGGTTCGGGGTCGTCGGGTTCGGGGTCATCGGGTTCGGGGGTATCGGGTTCGGGGTCGTCGGGCTGCGGCTGCTCGGGTTTTTCGGGCACGATGCTGGCCTCGTCAATCGGCTTGCCGCAGGTATCGCATATGCCGTTCCAGTCGGTATCTATGTGCACTCTGTGGGAAGATTCCGCCGTCGTGGTCGTGCAGGCGGAGAGCGCCGCAAGGGAGAACGCTATGCCCGCCGAAAGCACCACGGCAAGAATTTTTTTAAATTTTTTCATATAAATCTGCCTCTTTGCCTGTATTTGCATAATGCAGTATGCCAACCCCTTAAAATTTCAGGGTTGGCATACCTTGCTGAATGTGTCTGCGCTGTCTTTCAGCCTACCCGATTCAGCTTACTGTAATTTTTACCACTATCGTGGAGACTTTGCGCACCGCGTTGACCGCAATGTGCTCCTTGTTGGTCTGGTTGATTTCCGAAGTGAGGCCTATCCAGCCGTCCACGAGGCATTCAACCGTAAAGGTATACGTGCCCGCGGAGAGCTTGCCGCTTATGACGCCGTCCTCGCTGATGGTGAGGCCTTCGGGCAGGGTGCTGCCTTCGGCAAGCCTTACGTTGCTGAGGGTGTAGCCCTCTGCAAGGGTGATGTCTATCGCCTTATCTGCGGTTGCGGTGAACTCTTCCGTTTCGTCGTTGAGCCAGCCGTTTCTGTTGCCGGAGGTATTGGCCGCCGTGTACAGAAGGTGCATAACCGCGCGGCGCACGGATGCATACAGCGTGGGCGATGCAACGTTGAGGTTGCTGTCAGGCTGCTGCTGTACATCGCCGTAAGCGGGAGCATAGCGCTGCGCGCCTACATATACCATGTTGGTATCCGCATCCCATCTGTTCTGTTCTATGAAGTAAGTGCCGTCCGCGTTGTTGCGCTTGCCTACGCCGCTGAGGGGAATATCCGTTCCGCTGCGTACCATTGCGTCCACGGTCTTGCAGGCCATGCCACTGTATGCGTCGGTTACAACCACGCCCTTGAAGTTCCACTCGCCGCGTACTATGCTGTTGGTAAGTGCGGCGTTTGCCTCCGCGCTGACCTTGCCCACGCGGTTCTTTGCTGCCATTATGCCCATTGCGTGACCTTCCTTTATGGCCATTTCAAAGGGCTTTAAGTATATTTCGCGGATGGCCTGTTCGGATACGAAGGTGAACAGCGTATCGCGGTCGGTCTCCTGGTCGTTGAGGAACATGTGCTTTATGTAGCATACAAGGCCCTTTGACGATGCGCCCTTTACGGTAGCCGCAGCCATCTTGCCCGAGAGCACTCCGTCCTCGGAATAATATTCAAAGTTACGTCCGCCGAAGGGTGAGCGGTGCAGGTTCATGCCGGGGCCGTACCAGCCGTTGAGGTTGACGAAGAGCGCCTCGTTGCCGATTGCCTCGCCGATGTCTTCAAGCAGTTCGTCGTTCCAGGTGGAAGCCTGAATTACCGCGCCTATCCAGCAGGTACCGCCGCCTATCGCGCCGGGTGCACGGTCAACTATCCAGAGATAGGGACCTGCAAGCTGCGAAGGGCCGTCGGTGTCGGCCTGGAAGGACATGCCTATGCTCTCCATTCCCAGTCTGCCGTACCAGCCGTACTGAACGGCGGTAACCATCTCTTCCCAGGTGAGCTGGTTGAGGAAGGTCTCCCACTTCTTGCTGCCTTCGTCCGTGCCGAGCACTACCTGTCCGTCCTTTATTTCATACTCCTGATAGGGCACGCCTGCCATATCCCTGAGCAGAATTTCGTAGCGGCCGTTTTCATCCTTTACACCCGCGCCCTGGGTCCAGGTATCGGGAACGTCCTCTACATACCAGGGGTCGGTCTCTTCATCCTTGCAGGACGCCATATTGTCGAGGTCGGACGCCGCGTCCACGAAGGCCTGGGTCATTGTTCTGTCGGCAACGCTTGCCGCTTCGGGAACGGCCGAAAGGTCCATTCTGGAGAGCATGTTTGCCGTGAGAGATTCGTTTGTGGAATTGTATTCCGCCCACGTGCCGTCCGTCTGGCTGAATACCGCGGTGATTTCATCGCCCGTGGTATAGTCGGTGGTGCACTTTATGTCATCCTTTACGGAGCGCACTACCTCTATCTCCTCCTCGTGAGCGCTGCGGTTGAGCGATACGGTATAGTCGCCCGCCTCCAGCTCATAGCCCTTGAAGCCGTTGCCGTTCATATCGTTCCAGTCGAAGGAGGCAAAATCCTGCGCAACGCACTGGAGGGTGAGCACCTGGCTCTGGCCGGGCTGAAGGGTATCGGTCTTGGCAAAATCCATGAGGTTTGCGCTGGCCTTTTCTATTTCGCCGTAAGTATAGGGAGGATTTACGTACATCTGCACGATATCCTTGCCCGCAACGTTGCCCGTGTTGGTAACTTTTACCTTGAGGGTTACCGTCTCGTTGGCGGCGGTAATTTCGCCCTGGCCCGCGCCTACGAGTTCCCAGCTGAAAGTGGTGTACGAAAGGCCGTAACCGAAGGGATATACCACCGCTTCATCGTACCACTTGTCAGCGGCGGCCGCATCATCGGCAGCCATATCGTCGTAGCGCGTTTCGTAATACTTGTAGCCTACGTATATGTCCTCGCGGTATTCAACGGTGTGATAACTTGCGTTCACCGTGCCGTCGGGATTGTATAGATTGTTGTTCCAGCCCTCGCCGTTCTGCGTCATGGAGCTGAAGTTTGCATACGAGGGGTCCTTGGTGAAATCTCTCGTCCAGGTATCCACCGTCTTGCCCGAAGGGGATACCGTGCCGTTCAGAATTCCGCCCAGTGCCGCCGCGCCGTCGTTGCCGGGGTGACCTATCTGCAGTATTGCGTCCACGCCGAGGTTGTCCGCCGTCTTGGGAGCGTTGAGCTCGCCCAGTTCCATGGTGTTTGCCGAGTTTATGAGCACTATTACCTTGTTAAAGTGCTGTTTTGCATACTTTATGAGAGCCTCTTCATTGTCGTCCAGTTCGAGGAAGTGTTCGGTCTTGTCAGAATGTCCGTCCACGTTGGATATCTTTATGTCGCTGCCCTCCGAACCCGAACGGCCTATGGTGATTATGGCGGCGTCGTCATACCTTTCGTAGGAGCTCTCCGCCGCGGCAAGAATGGAGGGCGAAAGCTCTACGGAGCTGGTCATCGCGCCGTTCTGTTCGTATATCTTTTTCACTCTGGGGTTTACTTCGAACCCGCCGCTTTCAACGCCCGTAACAAGGTCGGTATAAGGCACGCCGTACACGCCCACTATGCCCGAACCCGAACCGCCGCCGCCCGTCTTGGGGTTATATGAGCGGAAGCCCAGCATCGTCACAGACTTTTCCGTTGAAAGGGGAAGAGCGTTCTTTTCGTTCTTAAGAAGGACAAAGCCCTCCTGCGCGGCCTGAATGTTGAGTTCGCGGCTGTGCTTTAAATTTTCGTTTAAATTATCGTAGTCGGGCACAAATTTGCCGTCCATGTACAGATAGCCGGATACGTCGTGCGTGAGCGGCGCCGTGGTCTCGTTGAGCGCCACCAAGGGGTCGGGCGTAGTGCCCGCGTTTACGCCGAGGTCGGTATCTCCTACCCACCAGTTTCCGTTTTCGCCTATGTAAGGCGTCTTACCGTCCTCTCCTGCGGGACCCTGTATGCCCTGCGGACCCTGAGGCCCCTGCGGACCCGTCGCTCCCTGCTCTCCTGCCGCGCACGCAAACGAAAATACCATCGCGCCTGCAAGCACTACGGAAGCTACGGCTACAGCAAGCCTTCCTCTGCGGGATTTTGCCATTTCATTTCCTCCTCAGATAAAAAAATTCACCGAACTTATCCATTCGGTGAATTCAACTTAACACTGCAGATTAAAAAAATAAACAAACCTTTCGTCAATTGTCACAAACTTTGCGTATCCTGTATGAAAGAAAATAAAATATTAAGAACAAACTTTTCATTTTCCGCCGAAAACTGCACCGTGCCGCCATACTTTTCGGTAATGGAAATTATGCTCTTTATGCCGAACCCGTGGTTGGCGCTGTCCTTTTTGGTCGTTTTCGGCAGTCCGTCCACAATCTGCGGCGGCGTTTTGCAGTAGTTCTCCAGCGAAATCATTGTCATGTTGCTGCGGCTGACCACGCTGAGGGCTATTATCCTGTGCTCCTTTTCTATGTCCGTCACCGCCTCTATCGCGTTGTCGAGCGCGTTGCCCAGCAGTATGTACAGGTCTACCTCGTCCATGAATTTCAGCTTTTCGCCGTCTATCATGTACGTGAACACTATATCCCTCTTTTCGCAGAGCAGACTCTTTTCGGTGAGCAGAATGTCTATTCCGCCGTAACCCGTCTTGGCTATGGCGTCGTAAATCATCACGTCCTTTTCCAGCGCGTCCACGGCCTTGCTGTAAGCCGCGGTGTTGTTGCCGCCCTCCGCAAGCCGCCTGAGCACCGCCACCTGATACTTGAGGTCGTGACACTTGCGGTTTATGGCCTCTATGTTCTCTTCGGAGAGGCGGCGCTGTTTTTCGCCGTCTACGAGCATCTGTTCAAGTTTCTGCTTCTCCGTCTTGCTGCGCAGGACATCGCTGAGCAGAAAGGGCAGCGCCACAAAGAGAATGCAGAGCAGAACGCGCACTATGTGCAGCGCCTCCGAAAACCAGCCGTTGTTGTAAAACCAGTTATTCAAAAGTATGGTAAAGCCTACGTTTATCACCGCCAGCAGAGCGGTAACCGCCTTGTATTCAAGCAAATAATCAAGTTTATGCAGCCGCTTGGTGAGAATAAAATATATGGCAACGCCTACCGCCACCCTTATCGCCAGCACTACCGCAGAAGACGCCGTCGGCCCCAGCCACTCCGTGCCCGTAAGCGACAGCGCGAACTGAAGATTGAAAACCATGTGTTCGAGCACGTACGTCAGCGACTGGTAAAACACGGCATGCAGAAAACTTATTCTGAAACACAGCCATATGGCAAGCACCGCCACCGCCCAGCCTATAAGGTACGGCATGGTGACGATTGTGCCGTTTGAACCGCCCATCGAGAGCGCATTGCGGTAGAAATCTGTGCTCATGAAGATGCCCACGGCCACTACGGGAATCAGCCGCAGCCAGAACAGCCTGCGCCTCTTCTGCCTGCAACACAGGATAAAACCGAAGACGAGCAACGTTATTATGTAGGAATTGGCGTATCCGAGTATCTTTTGCAGAATTTCCATCGTCAGTCACCGTTCTTCATGGACAGAATGAGCTTTTCCATGAATTCTTTGCGCTTGGGTCTGCTTATTTTAAGCTGCGTATCGGCAATGAACACCGAGTCATCCTTTACGCCCTTAACGTGCGAAAGATTTACCAGATAGCAGGCATTGCACAGCGCAAAGCCGTACTTTTCCAGCTCCTCGGTCACCTTGTAGAGAGTTGTCCACGCCTCCGCCACCCTGTCGCCCAGGTGGAAGAGCACCTTGTGGTTGACCACTTCCACGTAGTCTATGTCGCGTACGCTCACGCGCTGCTTGTTGCCCTGGGTGGATATGAAGATTTCCGCCTTGGGATTGCGCCGCACCTTTTCCACTACCCGTCTGAAATGAAATTCAAACACGTCGTACGTCACGGGCTTTACTATAAAGTCGAAGGCCTCCACCTCGTATCCCCTGATTGCGTACTGGCGCATATTGGTTATGAACACAATGCACACCAAAGGGTCAGTTTTTCGCAGTTCGACAGATACCTTAAGTCCGTCGCGGTAGGGCATCTCTATATCCATAAACACCACGTCCGCATCGGACTTGTACTCCGTGAGAAACTGCACGCCGTCAGTATAGACGTTTACAACGCAGACCTCGTTATACTTTTCCGCATACTTTTCAATGCAATCTTTAAGTACTTTTGCATCCTCGGCACAATCTTCAACAATAGCGATATTCATTGCGATTCCTTCAATCGTTCAAAAGATTTTAAGTCGGCCGCGTACCTTCAGCCGCCTTTGCAACAACAATTATAATCTATATATCCCGCTTGTCAATACCCCGCGCACAAGTAACTTTTTGCGCAAAGACGGTAATTTTATATAATAAAATTAAATTTTTATCGCGCTTGAAAATGCCTTACGGCGGCGATTCGACGGGCAAAATCTGCCGCTCCGCAGCCCAAAGAGCGCTGAAAAATTTTTTTCTTCAGCTACTTGCATATGCAGACTGAAAAATGTTCATCGGGGCGATTAAATCTGC
>ERZ1090862.974-NODE-976-length-12816-cov-4.624794_pt1 | contig 12816 bp, 7 predicted proteins | sample MGYA00478481_ERZ1090862 | MGnify/ENA primary metagenome ERZ1090862 (study PRJEB33644, sample SAMEA5815745) | chicken gut metagenome | biome: Chicken; feature: Gastrointestinal Tract; material: Caecum | place: Ireland | collected 2019-01-01 | study: A study of the... | reverse complement strand
CGCAGGATTCGGTGGTGCGGGCGAACATCTCTGCACAGGCGTCAGCCGTTTCGCTGTCAACGCCGCGTGAAATTAAGACCCGATTAAAGGCTGCTTTTAACTGCTCAAATGTCACTTTCATCCCAGGCTTCCTTGTTTTTTTGATCGCTTTTTTGGCTTAAAATTTCAATATGCGAAACTTGATTTCAAATATATCGATCACTTTTTAACAAAGCAATCTGATTGATGAATTTCAAAAGACATAAAAATCAATTGGTTATAAATTATCTGTCGAGATCGTGAACTACGGCACACTTTGCGCTACCATCAGGACGCGACAAAATGGGGAAAGAAGTGATGGGAAAAAAAGAGAACGAGATGGCGCAGGAAAAAGAGCGTCCAGCCGGAAGCCAGAGTCTGTTTCGCGGGTTGATGCTGATTGAGATTTTGAGCAACTATCCAAACGGTTGTCCGTTGGCGCATCTTTCGGAGCTGGCTGGTTTAAATAAGAGTACCGTCCATCGCTTATTGCAGGGATTACAGTCCTGCGGCTATGTGACCACCGCGCCTGCCGCAGGGAGTTATCGCCTGACCACCAAATTTATTGCCGTCGGGCAGAAGGCGCTGTCTTCGCTGAATATCATTCATATCGCCGCTCCGCATCTTGAGGCACTGAACATCGCCACTGGTGAAACCATTAACTTCTCCAGCCGCGAAGACGATCACGCTATTTTGATTTATAAGCTGGAACCCACAACCGGGATGCTGCGAACCCGTGCCTATATTGGCCAGCATATGCCGCTCTACTGTTCCGCAATGGGCAAGATCTACATGGCGTTTGGTCACCCGGACTACGTGAAGTCATACTGGGAAAGCCATCAGCATGAGATCCAGCCGTTAACCCGCAATACCATTACCGAGCTGCCCGCGATGTTCGACGAACTGGCGCACATTCGTGAAAGCGGAGCGGCGATGGACAGAGAAGAAAACGAACTCGGCGTCTCCTGTATTGCTGTTCCGGTGTTTGATATTCATGGGCGGGTGCCGTACGCCGTGTCGATTTCGCTTTCGACATCACGTCTGAAACAGGTGGGAGAGAAAAATCTCCTGAAACCACTGCGTGAAACCGCGCAGGCTATTTCTAATGAACTGGGATTTACTGTCAGGGATGACCTGGGCGCGATCACATAACGCTTTGGACAAGTGCCAAAACTTTAACATTTCCTTCGTTGGATCAAAGCAGTAGGGACGCGCTCTCTGGCACTCTGCTGTTTTAGTGCAAAGGAGTGATCATGAACCGGTTTATTATTGCGGATGCGACGAAATGTATCGGTTGCCGTACCTGTGAAGTGGCTTGCGCAGTGTCGCATCATGAGAATCAGGATTGCGCTGCGTTGTCACCAGACGAGTTTATTTCCCGTATTCGTGTCATTAAAGACCACTGCTGGACCACGGCAGTAGCCTGTCATCAGTGTGAAGATGCACCGTGCGCGAATGTCTGCCCTGTTGACGCGATAAGCCGCGAACATGGGCATATTTTCGTTGAACAAACACGTTGCATTGGCTGTAAAAGCTGTATGCTGGCTTGCCCGTTTGGTGCGATGGAGGTCGTTTCTTCGCGCAAAAAGGCGAGGGCGATTAAGTGCGATCTGTGCTGGCATCGGGAGACGGGACCGGCCTGTGTTGAAGCCTGCCCGACAAAGGCGTTGCAGTGCATGGATGTCGAGAAAGTGCAGCGGCATCGGCTACGGCAGCAGCCTGTTTGAAACGTTTTCCGGCGTTTCTCAACGCCGGAACAGTGCGCTTTGTTTATGCCAGATGCGGCGTAAACGCCTTATCCGGCCTACAAATTCTTCCAAATTCAATATATTGCAGAAATCATGTAGGCCTGATAAGCGTAGCGCATCAGGCAATTTTTAGTGACTTTCAGCCCAGGCTCTTTCTATCTCTTCCGCCAGAATCTTCACCCCCGCCTCAATTTTCTCCGGCTCTGGTACGTAGTTCATGCGCATACATTGATGCGTATGCGGCCACGGTTTATCCAGCCCTGGGAAGAAGTTGTGCCCCGGCACCATCAGCACGCCGCGTGCTTTCAGGCGCTGATAGAGCTGCTCGGTCGTAATGGGCAAATCCTTAAACCATAGCCAGAGGAAAATGGCTCCTTCCGGTTTATGAATCAGGCAGCGATTTTCCGGTAAATAGCGGCGAATGATGGCGATAGTTTCCTGAACACGCTGGTAGTAAAACGGTTTGATGACTGTTTCAGACAGGCGCAGCAGATCGTTACGCTTAATCATTTCACACATCATCGCCGGACCAATACCGCCAGGTGCCAGGCTGATAATGCCGTTCATATTGGTGATGGCGGTGATGATTTTTTCATTGGCGATGATAATGCCGCAGCGGGAGCCAGGTAGACCCAGCTTGGAAAGACTCATGCACAGCACGATATTCGGATTCCATAGCGGGCGCGCTTCACTGAAGATGATACCCGGGAACGGGACGCCATAAGCGTTATCAATCACCAGCGGAATGCCGTGTTGATTCGCCAGCGCGTCAAGCTTCAGCAACTCTTCGTCAGTAATCACATTGCCTGTTGGATTCGTCGGCCGGGAGACGCAAATCATCCCGGTTTCTTCGCCAATATGCAGATGCTCAAAATCGACGTGGTATTTAAACTGGCCTTCCGGCAGCAGTTCAATATTCGGACGCGCAGAGACAAACAGATCTTCTTCCAGTCCGGCGTCAGCATAGCCAATGTATTCCGGTGCAAGCGGGAACAGCACTTTTTTGACCCGACCATCGGCACGGCGTCCGGCAAACAGGTTAAATAAGTAGAAAAACGCGCTCTGGCTGCCGTTTGTTAGTGCAATATTCTGTGGTTCGATATCCCAACCCAACTTCTCGCGCAGCATTCCGGCAAGCAGTGTGAGTAGCTCCGTTTTCCCCTGTGGACCGTCGTAGTTACACAGTGCATCAGTCGCTTTGCCACTTTCCAGCATGTCGGTCAGTAGCGTCTGGAAGTAGTCCTGCATTTCCGGGATCTGCGCCGGATTACCGCCGCCGAGCATAATCGCGCCAGGCGTGCGTAAACCGTCGTTCAGATCTTCCATCAACAGCGTAATGCCGGAGTGGCGGGTAAATTTGTCACCAAAAAGGGAGAATGTCATAGCGGGATATCTGTCGAACTCTGTAGCAAGGAAGGTAACAATAACGCTACATTTGCTGGGGTGCAAATCGGTCTGTTGAAGAGTGAGCGGTGCTTTATCCTGCAACGCTGATTAGGGCTGACATTTTATCCTGGTTGGCGGCTTCCCGAGGTACTGACGAACGGGAAGCCGGAAAAGTTACTGTTGCCCTGCCCAGACGACCAGCACTTTATCGTCGCCATGCTCACGAACAAAGCCGTAGCCCTGCTTCAGCAAAAGTGTCGTTTGTTTGCCCGCGCCAATTGCGGGATGGCGGGCGCGGAACTGGCTGATTTTCTGCCAGTGCGCGACGCTGGCGGCAGATTTACCGCTAACATCCTGCCAGTTCATATCCGAACGTGTACCTTGCAGCGGATCAGAACCTGTAGGACCGAACGGACGCGAGGATTCATCACCATAAAAGATTTGTACCGCGCCTGGCGCTAATAGTAATAACTCTGCTGCTTTGTCGCCCCCTTCACGGAACAGGCGGGTATCATGCGACGAGAGGTAGCTCAACACGTTGAAACCCTGCAATTTCTCCGCCATTTGCTGCCAGGTCGTATCCATCTGCGCCAGACAGTCGACTGCTTTCGCCGCCTGCTCCTGATAATCGAAATTGATCATCGCATCGAAGCCGTGGCGATAGTAGTCACTTTGCATCACGCCGTGGCCCCAGGCTTCACCGGTCATCCAGAAAGGTTTGTCATCTAATGCTTTGTCGGGGTTAGCTTTTTTCCATTCGCGAAGCGCGGCGCTGGCTTCGGTTTTCAGTTGCTGCCAGGCGGGCAACTCAACATGTTTGGCGGTATCGACCCGAAAACCATCAATCCCATAGTCGCGGACCCACTGACTTAACCAGTGGGTTAAGTAATCGCGCGGCGTATAGCCGTCAATGGCTTTGGCGTGGGTATCCATTTTGTTTTTATAGAACACCGGCAGACCAGAAGCGGTAGTTGATTCGGTTTTGATATCCGGCAAAAAGGCTAGCGACATAGTGAGATCGTCGAATCCAGGATTGTCGTAATCGCCGATATCCGTTCTGATCCAGTTTTTTCCCCACCATTTATCCCAGCCTGTTTTGTCGCTGAAATTAATGTAATCGTTAAAGCTATGCCAGGTTTGCCCGGCGGCAGGTTTCCAGTCGCTCCAGCGTTCACCCAGCGATTTTTTCACTTCGTCACCAGAAAGATATAACGCGCCAAACTGATACTCCTGCATATCCGCCAGCGTGGCATAGCCGGTGTGGTTCATCACGACATCAAAGAGAATACGAATACCGCGCTGATGTGCGCTATCAACCAGCGTCCGTAGATCGGCTTCGTTGCCCATATTGGCATCAAGATTCGTCCAGTCCTGTGTGTAATAACCGTGGTAGGCATAATGCGGGAAATCGCCTTTTGTACCGCCGCCGACCCAGCCGTGAATTTGCTCAAATGGGGCGCTTATCCATAAAGCATTAACGCCCAACTGCTGGAGGTAATCCAGTTTGTTGGTCAGGCCGCGTAAATCGCCGCCGTGAAAAGTGCCAATTTCCGCCATACCGTCTTTATGACGTCCGTAACTCTGGTCATTACTGGGATCGCCGTTTTCGAAACGATCTGTCAGCACAAAGTAAACCGTGGCGTTATGCCAGTCGAAAGGGGCGGATGTGTCAGTTTCTGCCCGTTCCAGCAGGAGTAAACCGTTGCTGGTGGCAGCGGGTTGTAACATTATTTGACCGTTCTTCACTATCGCAATTTGCTGGCTGTAATAATCCCGTACGGCGGCTCCTTCCGGGAAAGTGGCGCTGACATCCACTGTGAGCGGTAATCCATCCCATTTCGGGCATTCACGGACCAGGCTTGCTACCGGTTCGGCGGCGTTCTGGATGGAAATCATCAATGTTGGCGTACCGGAGCGGGTGTCTATTTGCAGCGTATATTCGCCGTCCCTGAACAATCGCCATTGAGGCGGCGTGTTGCTACAAGGTTGCAGGGAAAGCATCTGATTGAGTTTTATCGCATCCGCAGGCTGCCAGCACTGTTGGTCAAAATTTAGCGTTAGTGGACGCGTACCTTTGGGCAACTGCGCGTGGCTGACAAATGTTCCTGTCCCCTGTTCGCTAAAGGCGGGAAACCCCGGAGAAGTCCAGCTGGCGGCAACGGCGAAGCCAGGAAGGAGTGTCAGAAAACAGGCGGCGAGTTTCATGGCGGATGAGTCCTTATTGCTGCGATTTCAGACAGTTTGCCAGCGATAAGCCAAACAAAACTCATCCCTGAGCGGTAAGTCCACAGGATGAGAAGCAAGGGTGAGCGATCTCGCGCAAAAAACGGCTGAATTTTGCGATAACCCCCACATTTTCTGCGATTTAGCGCCAATCTGAATCGTTAACACGTGACATAGTTTCAGATTTGGACTATTCCTTGGGGTGCTCTTGACAGCTATTTTTGATATGATTTGAGATTCAACTCTCAAATTTGTGAAAAATATAAGGTGTTGGAATGATTAAATCCGACCAGGAGACCTGATGATTTTGACTCCCATACGACGATATGGGGCGATGATTCTTATGTTACTCACTCTGGTGTTTTCGAGTGAGGTGTTAGCGAAGACGCACACAACAACAGCGAGTCAAAAGTCCCACTTAACTAAAGCTAGTAATAAACAGGTAAGCAGTAAACAAGAGTATTCTCGCAATAGTGCAAAGAGTAGTTCACTTCCTGATTTGCGAAAATACCCTTCCGGAACACCAAGGAAAAAGGCGTTTCTCCGGACCGTAATGCCTTACATTACCAGCCAAAATGCGGCCATTACTGCGGAACGTAACTGGCTCATTTCAAAACAGTATCAGGGCCAATGGTCACCTGCTGAGCGTGCGCGTCTGAAAGACATCGCCAAACGCTACAAGGTGAAGTGGTCCGGTAATACGCGAAAAATCCCGTGGAATACCTTGCTTGAACGCGTAGACATTATCCCCACCAGTATGGTGGCGACGATGGCTGCAGCAGAAAGCGGTTGGGGAACGTCGAAGCTGGCGCGCAACAACAACAACCTGTTCGGCATGAAATGCATGAAAGGACGTTGTACCAATGCGCCAGGTAAAGTGAAAGGGTACTCACAGTTTAGTTCTGTCAAAGAATCGGTGAGCGCCTATGTCACTAACCTGAATACGCACCCGGCTTACTCTTCGTTCCGTAAATCGCGTGCGCAGCTGCGTAAAGCGGATCAGGAAGTGACTGCCACAGCGATGATTCACAAGCTGAAGGGCTACTCGACCAAAGGGAAGAGTTATAACAACTACCTGTTCGCAATGTACCAGGATAACCAACGGTTAATCGCGGCGCATATGTAATTGCATTTCCTTGAGCCTTATCCGACTTGTCAGTCGGATAAGGCTTTTTACTTTGTCTCAGGCAGTTGAGCTACGAGCCTGAAGCGTTGTTGGTGCGTTTTATCATGCCTGGCGGGTAGGTCGGATAAGGCGTTCACGCCGCATCCGACAACCACGCAGCGTTACCTGATGTGACGCCGACAATTCTCATCATCGCTACAACATGACCTCGCTATTTACATCGCGATACTCTTTTGGCGTCGTGTCATATGCTTTTTTAAAAACAGAGTAGAAATATTGCAGCGATGGATAACCGCACATTTGCGATATCTCATTGATCGACAAGGTGGTTGAAATCAGCAGACTGCGCGCTTTCTCCAGCTTCTCGGCATGAATCATGGCATGGATGGTTTCACCCACCTCTTCTTTAAAACGCTTCTCAAGATTGGAGCGCGAGATCCCGACCGCATCCAGTACCTGATCCACTTTAATCCCTTTACAGGCGTGATTACGAATGTAATGCATGGCCTGAATAACGGCGGGATCGGTCAGCGAGCGATAATCTGTTGAGCGCCGTTCAATGACGCGAACTGGTGGGACCAAAATTCGCTGTAGCGGCATTTCTTCTTTATCTAATAATCGATGCAACAGTTTTGCCGCCTGATAGCCCATTTGCCGCGCGCCCTGAGCGACCGAAGAAAGGGCGACACGCGACAGATAGCGGGTCAGTTCTTCGTTATCGATGCCAATCACGCATAATTTTTCCGGTACGGGAATATGTAGATGTTCACATACTTGCAGAATATGCCGCGCTCGGGCGTCAGTAACGGCAATAATCCCGGTTTGCGGTGGTAGCGTTTGTAGCCAGTCTGCCAGCCGATTTTGCGCGTGTTGCCAGTTCTCTGGCGCGGTTTCTAACCCCTGATAAACCACTCCGCGATACTTTTCTTCGGCGACAAGCTGACGAAATGCATATTCGCGCTCAGTGGCCCAACGTTTGCCGCTTGATTCCGGAAGACCATAAAAAGCAAAGCGGTTAACGCCTTTCTCTTTTAAATGCAAAAATGCGCTTTCAACCAGCGCATAGTTATCGGTGGCAATGTAATGAACGGGTGGGTAACTTTCTGCAAGGTGATACGAGCCGCCAACCCCAACAATGGGGACGTCGACATCAGCCAGCGCTTGCTCGATCTGTTTGTCGTCGAAGTCGGCAATGACGCCATCTCCTAACCAGTCCTTGATTTTATCAATGCGGGCGCGGAAATCTTCTTCAATGAAAATATCCCATTCCGATTGTGACGCCTGTAAATATTCCCCTACGCCTTCTACTACCTGCCGGTCATAGGCTTTATTGGCATTGAACAGTAATGTGATGCGGTGACGTTTAGTAAACATGGTTCTTTTCCTGCTGAATCATGCAAAAACTCAAAACCGGTAATACGTAACCGGCTTTGAGAAAATTTTTATCAAAATCAAGAACGGCGTTTGGTTGCGGAGTCCATCCATACTGCCAGCAACAGAATCGCACCTTTAACGATATACTGCCAGAAGGTCGGTACATCCATCATACTCATGCCGTTATCCAGTGAAGCCATGATAAATGCCCCCATTACTGCTCCGGCAACGCTTCCCACACCGCCAGCCAGGCTGGTGCCGCCAATCACGCATGCTGCAATTGCGTCCAGTTCGGCGATATTTCCCGCAGAAGGTGAACCAGCGCCAAGTCGAGAACTAAGGATTAATCCGGCGATGGCTACCATTAATCCGTTAATCGCGAACACGGCAAGTTTGGTGCGTTCAACGTTAATCCCGGAGAGACGTGCTGCTTCCAGATTGCCGCCGATGGCATAAATGCGTCGTCCAAATGCCGTCCGCGTTGCCATAAACATTCCGCCGAGTAACAGCAACGTCAGCAGCAGAACAGGAGTGGGAACGCCACGGTAATCATTCAACAGCCAGATTGCGCCTAATACGATGATAGCGGTTAAAGCCTGGCGACCGACTACTGCGGTAGAGGCCGGAGACTGTAAACCCAAAGCCTGACGGCGCATTCTTCCGCGCCATTGCCAACCAACAAAAGCCATTAAGCCAAGCGCGCCAATGATGAAGCCGGTACTGGCGGGGAGATAGCTTTGCCCAATTTGTGACATCGCGGCGCTGGTGGGGGATACAGTCGTGCCGTTGGTGATGCCAATGAGTATGCCGCGAAATGCCAACATGCCCGCGAGGGTGACAATAAATGAAGGGACTTTACGGTACGCGACCCACCATCCGTTCCAGGCACCGAGAAGCAGTCCCAGCACCAGCGGCACAATGATGGTAAGTGGCAAAGGCCAGCCTAACCAGACGTCACAAATCGCCGCGACGCCCCCTAATAGCCCCATCATTGAGCCGACGGAAAGGTCGATTTCAGCAGAAATTATGACGAACACCATTCCTACCGCGAGGATGCCGGTAATCGCGGTCTGGCGTAACAGGTTGGAGACGTTACGGGCGCTTAAGTAGGCACCATCGGTGGTCCAGGTAAAGAACAGCATGATTGCGATGATAGCTGCAATCATCACGAAGACCTGCAAATTCAGTGATTTCAGCCCGGAGAAGCCACCGGATGTCGGTACGGCCAATTTCACTTCAGACGGATTGCTTTTCGACATGATGTTCGCTCCTCAATGCGGCTTCCATCACCTGCTCCTGAGTCAGGTTATGATTTATCAGGTTGGCTTTTAGTTTCCCTTCATGCATCACCAGTACACGATCGCTAAGGCCGAGCACTTCAGGTAATTCGGAAGAGATGACAATAACGGCAATACCCTGCTGGACGAGTTGGTTAATTAATTTGTAGATCTCGTATTTCGCGCCAATATCGATACCCCTGGTGGGTTCATCAAGAATGAGAATGCGCGGGTTAAGTAACAGACAGCGAGCGAGGATCGCTTTTTGCTGATTGCCGCCGCTCAAACGTCCAATAGCAAGGTCGGGGGACGACGTTTTAACTTTGAGTTGCTGGATTGATTCCAGAATACATTTTTGCTCTGCCGCGTCATCAAGCTGGCTAATGCCACCGGTAAATTTATTGAGTGCGGCGAGGGTAATATTTTTACCAACCGCCATTACCGGACCGATGCCGTCGCGCTTTCTGTCTTCGGGGACCATCGCAATCCCCTGGGCGATGGCTTGCTGACAGTTACGAATATCTACCTGTTTGCCATCAATATAAATTTTTCCTTCCCATTGTCCGGGCCACACACCAAACAGGCACTGAATGGTCTCGGTACGTCCGGCACCAACGAGTCCGGCAATACCCAATATTTCGCCACGTTTCAGGGAAAACGAGACATCATTAACTCGTTTAATATGACGATTAACCGGATGCCATGCCGTCAGATGTTCAATACGTAATATTTCATCTCCGGTGGTATGTGGTTCATTAGGGTAAAGCGCGGTTAACTCTCGCCCGACCATCATGGTGATAATATCGTCTTCACTCATTCCGGCAGCATCACGCGTACCAATGTGCTGTCCGTCGCGAATAACGCAAATCGTATCGGAAATCGCTTTGACTTCGTTGAGTTTGTGCGAAATATAAATACAGGCGATACCGTGCTGTTGTAGATCGCGAATAATATCCAGTAAAACCGACGTTTCCTGCTCAGTTAATGAGGCTGTCGGTTCATCGAGAATTAACAAGCGCACCTGTTTATTAAGTGCCTTGGCAATTTCAACCAGTTGTTGTTGCCCAAGCCCTAAATCGCCAACGCGGGTATCAGGTGAAATGGATAAACTGACCTGTGCGAGCAGCTTCTGACAGCGTAGCGTCATCAGGTCATAATCCATAATGCCATTGTGGGTTATTTCGTTACCCAGGAAGATATTTTCCAGCACGGTCAATTCTTTCACCAGGGCCAATTCCTGATGAATGATGGCGATACCTTTGCGTTCGGTATCGCGGATGTGACTCGCCTGAATCTCTTCTCCCGCAAAAATAATTTCGCCTTCGTAGGAGCCATGGGGATAAATACCACACAGCACTTTCATCAGCGTTGATTTACCAGACCCATTTTCCCCACAAAGTGAGACGATTTCGCCAGCATTCAACCGCAAGCAGACGTTATCAATCGCCTTCACACTGCCGAAGGTTTTGGTAATGTTCTTCATTTCAAGTAGATAAGGCATAACGACTCCACCTAAGCCAATTCATTCACGCGGCATGGAGAGAAATCACGCCCCCGCTCCGCGCTGGGGCGTAACGCTTACAGCTCGCTCTCTTTGTGGAATCCGTCTTTAATTACCGTATCTTTGATGTTGTTTTTATTCACATCGATCGGTGTCAGGAGGCGGGAGGGGACATCTTTCAGGCCATTATTCAGTGAGGTATCTGCTTTTGGCTCCTGACCATTGCCCAATTCAACGGCAATTTCTGCGGCAGTATTTGCCAGCAATGTAATAGGTTTATACACCGTCATAGTTTGCGTACCGGCAGCAATACGTTTAATACCTGCGAGATCCGCATCCTGGCCGGAGATTGCTACTTTCCCTGATAAACCTTGCGCGCTTAATGCCTGAATTGCCCCACCTGCGGTGGCATCGTTTGAGGCAACTACAGCATCAATTTTGTTATTATTGGCGGTTAGCGCGTTTTCCATAATTTTCAATGCGTTTTCCGGTAACCAGCCATCAACCCATTGGTCACCAACGACTTTAATTTTTCCGGAATCAACGTAAGGTTTTAACACTTTCATTTGTCCGGCGCGGAACAGCTTGGCGTTGTTATCTACCGGCGAGCCGCCCATCAGGAAGTAATTACCTTGCGGAACAATATCGACCAGGGCTTTTGCCTGCAGTTCACCGACTTTTTCGTTATCGAAAGAAATATAAAAATCGATATCCGCATCGTTAATCATACGGTCGTAAGCTAATACTTTAATGCCTTCTTGTTTGGCTTCTTTTACAACGTTACTTAATACCTGACCGTTATACGGAATAATGACAAGAACATCGACACCCCGGTTTATCATGTTTTCAATCTGCGACATTTGTGTTTCTTCATTGCCATTTGCAGACTGTACAAATACTTTCGCACCGAGAGATTCTGCCTTATTCACAAAAATATCTCGATCTTTTTGCCAGCGTTCAAGACGGAGATCATCAATCGCCATACCTATTTTGACTTCTTTGGCGTGTGCAGCAACGTTGGTAAGCAGGAGTGAGGTGCAAAGGGTGAGTAGAATGTTCTTTATTTTCATGGTGTAGGGCCTTCTGTAGTTAGAGGACAGTTTTAATAAGTAACAATCACCGCGATAAACGTAACCAATTTTTAGCAACTAAACAGGGGAAAACAATTACAGATTTTTATCTTTCGATTACGATTTTTGGTTTATTTCTTGATTTATGACCGAGATCTTACTTTTGTTGCGCAATTGTACTTATTGCATTTTTCTCTTCGAGGAATTACCCAGTTTCATCATTCCATTTTATTTTGCGAGCGAGCGCACACTTGTGAATTATCTCAATAGCAGTGTGAAATAACATAATTGAGCAACTGAAAGGGAGTGCCCAATATTACGACATCATCCATCACCCGCGGCATTACCTGATTATGGAGTTCAATATGCAAGCCTATTTTGACCAGCTCGATCGCGTTCGTTATGAAGGCTCAAAATCCTCAAACCCGTTAGCATTCCGTCACTACAATCCCGACGAACTGGTGTTGGGTAAGCGTATGGAAGAGCACTTGCGTTTTGCCGCCTGCTACTGGCACACCTTCTGCTGGAACGGGGCGGACATGTTTGGTGTGGGGGCGTTTAATCGTCCGTGGCAGCAGCCTGGTGAGGCACTGACGTTGGCGAAGCGTAAAGCAGATGTCGCATTTGAGTTTTTTCACAAGTTACATGTGCCATTTTATTGCTTCCACGATGTGGATGTTTCTCCTGAGGGCGCGTCGTTAAAAGAGTACATCAATAATTTTGCGCAAATGGTTGATGTCCTGGCAGGCAAGCAAGAAGAGAGCGGCGTGAAGCTGCTGTGGGGAACCGCCAACTGCTTTACAAACCCTCGCTACGGCGCGGGTGCGGCGACGAACCCAGATCCTGAAGTCTTCAGCTGGGCGGCAACGCAAGTTGTTACAGCGATGGAAGCAACCCATAAATTGGGCGGTGAAAACTATGTCCTGTGGGGCGGTCGTGAAGGTTACGAAACGCTGTTAAATACCGACTTGCGTCAGGAGCGTGAACAACTGGGCCGCTTTATGCAGATGGTGGTTGAGCATAAACATAAAATCGGTTTCCAGGGCACGTTGCTTATCGAACCGAAACCGCAAGAACCGACCAAACATCAATA
>ERZ1090862.970-NODE-972-length-12854-cov-14.450348_pt1 | contig 12854 bp, 11 predicted proteins | sample MGYA00478481_ERZ1090862 | MGnify/ENA primary metagenome ERZ1090862 (study PRJEB33644, sample SAMEA5815745) | chicken gut metagenome | biome: Chicken; feature: Gastrointestinal Tract; material: Caecum | place: Ireland | collected 2019-01-01 | study: A study of the... | reverse complement strand
AACTTGCTGCTTTCTTTGAATCTCTCGCTGTACAAGATGTTTGACAAACCTACATGCCTCGTACCAGTTCTTTGATTTGACCCTTGATTACTTCCTCGTTAAGCTGTACAATCTTTTCGGACATGGTTTGCTGTCTCCTTTCAGAATGGTGTGTCGTGACTTCATTCTACCAGAGGGCTGCAAACCATGTCTCTTTTTAACTACTTTTCAATTTGCGAAACTTATTGTACCTTATCCTGCCCATCGCATTCCCGCAGATGCTGGCCGCGCTGATAACAATTGTACTTGGCCTGCACCTTTTCCCGAATACTACCATCAACCAGCTTATACCGATCTGTATGCAAAAAGGCCGACATCTTCGCCCCGCAATGTGCGCAGACGACGATGCCGGCCAATAATGTTGGATTGCTGCTCTTTTGGGCAGCATTTTTATCTTTCAGTGCCTTTTTGCTTCTTTTGCTGATCATCTCGTTGGCCTTGGCGAACAAAGCCTCGTCAACGATCTTCAGCTGCGGCATAAACTCCGACCGTGCCGCCTTAGTAATAATATATCCCGTATACCCCTCGTGCTGAATCATTCTCTTGATATTGGAAGACTGGAATTCCGCCCCTTGGCGAGTACGCAGTCCTCGTTGGTTCAGTATCTGTGCCATGGCATACCCACTGGCGCCTTCTTCCGCCACTTTTATAAATACTTCCCGGACCCATTCTGCTTCATCTGGATTGATCTCCAGATCCTTTACAGGCTGGTCTCTCTTGTTGACTCTACCTTTATTAATAGCACGGTATCCGTAGGGAACAAAGCCTCCGGCGAAATGTCCGCTGGAAACGATCTGACGGATACGATCTCTGGTTCGCATGGAGGTCTTTTCGCTCTCCCCTGCCGCCTGCCAGAACCGGATATAGTTCATCAGTTTATCGCCGTGGCTCTCGATACGCTGCTGGCCTTCGTGGGTGCTCCACATCTGAATGCCATGCTGGACGAACCGTTCCAGTACAAAGGGTGTTTCGCTCTCGATGCGTCCCAGCCGGTCAAACATATGCAGCACTGCCAAAATCATAAAATACCTCTTTACAAGATGGCGAAAGACCCGCTACTTTACCGCCTAAACAAGAAAGCCACGGTTCTTCCTCCAGCAGCGGATGCCGCTGTGGCATTGTATCCAAGCTTGCTACCGATTTACTGAGATCGTTTACAAGTTTTCTGGCTGCCCGCGGGTTGAGCAGCTCATTCTGAATGTAGGAAGCATATTCCAAGATTTGATTGCTGGCCTGTTTGGTCAGCATGACGGTGTATTGCTTCATCCCAACCGCTCCATAATGCTGTTAAAGGCATCCATCGCAGGAACGCTCTCCCCCGCCTTGGCCTGGCGCAACCCTTCCGCCATCATCGCGTTAAATTCTGCGTCCGTCATGCTGTCACATGTCTTGGGCATCGCCGGCACGGTGACTGGGAACGGAATCCCGTTGTGCAGAATTACCTGCCGGTAGGTCATATTGATGAAAGCAGATGCCGACACACCCAGCTTCGCCAGAATTGCCTCCGCCTGTTCCTTTATGTCAGGTTCCACACGAACATTCACATTTGCACTTCTTGTTGCCATTATCCAGCACCACCTTTCGAGATAAGTATAGCACATCGTCTTGTATCTTGCGGCACAATGCCCCCTTCATAGTAGTCAAATGGTTTCTGCTCACTATGCACTTATTCTTTTCAAACTACCGATATCTTTCTTTTAGTTATAGGTGATTTGAAATCATTCTCCCTTCGCAAAAGCTATAATCCGTTCATTTTAATCCCGTGATTTACATGTAGAATTGGCACATCAATCACTTCTTCACTTTTGCGCTTCGAGACAAATTTCAAGTCCGCAAATCCGAAGCCGCCCTTCGGTCTTACGATATGCAGATGGCGTGATTACAAAGCAGATTTCTGAAACTTGCTTCGCGGCTTCACTCCTAATCTCACGAAGCGGAATCAGCACCTGGTTTTCACCAGTTCCCAGCTCAAAGGTTTTCTTCAATAGAATCTCTTTGCTATCCGAATATTTTATCTCAACGTTAATCTTTGTATCGTGCCATTTTCCGAACGCTATTTTTGTTGTAGCATGTGTTTACATATAATCAGTTCAAAGGAGACACATTGCTATGGATGAGAATCGAACATTAACCGCATACCTTACTTATTGTGAACTGCAAAAGAACTTAGACAGCAAAACACTCAAAGCATATCGCATTGATTTGAAACAGTTTATCGACCAACATTCCTGTCCTACAGCAATCACACGCGGAGAAATGGAGCAATACATCGAGCAACTGATGGAACGATATAAAACCACTACCGTAAAGAGGAAAGTTGCTGCATTAAAGGCATTTTATCACTATTTGGTTTATGAGGAGATTCTTAAGCATAGTCCATTTGAGAAGATCCAGATACATATTCGCCAGGAAATTCTTTTGCCAAGAGTAATTGATCGTCCAGTACTTGAAGCAATTTTCTCTGCAGCTTATGCGGAGCTGAAGTGCGCACCTTCTTGTATCACGCGCCGCAATACAATTCGGAACATTGCAGTATTAGAGTTACTGTTTGCCAGTGGCATCCGTGTATCTGAGCTCTGTACAATAACCTGCGACAACTTAAATCTAACCAATCAAGTAGTTTTGATTCGCGGAAAAGGGAACAAAGAACGGCAGATATACTTAGCATCTTCACCCGTCATTGATGCCCTTAAAGCATATTCCGAAGTGCGAATCCCTTATTACGAGAACGAAAGTTTCTTTTTCCTAAATCGCGATGGTAAACGGCTTTCAGAACAATCGGTCCGAAGAATTATTAACCGCTATACAAATTTAGCACAGCAATCTGGTCATTACACTCCTCACATGTTTCGGCATTCATTCGCAACATATTTGTGGGACACTTGTGGCGATGTTTATGAAGTGAAAGAAATCCTTGGGCACAGTTCAATTAGAACGACAGAGCGATACGTGCATGCAAGCTTTGAAAGGCAAAAAAGCTACTTTCAACTATGCATCCAAGGCAAGATCTCAAAGTAAAATACTAAATATAATTTCGCACCTTTGGCCGATGATCTGATTATTCGCAATCAGATCATCGGTCATTGCTTTGTATGTGCTTTACCGGCTCTGCCGTGAAGTATAAAGCAGCGGGCAATGCGAAAAAAGCAGCAACTTTATGATTGTCAAGGAAGCAATCCCGGAAACGCAACACTCATTTATGCATGGACTGCCGGGCAAGCGATGCAAGAAGCGGATTCTTCTGCGCCTCTTGAGAGGCTTTCCGCTGTGGTGCCTTCGATGACCAATCCAAGCTCCCACCTTCGCCGGAGATCCTGACTAACGATAATGTCCATATAGTTTTGGCCTTAATTAAAGGATAATCTCTAATTATCAGTCGGTTTGCCAAAATATTTTTATGATAGGATGAGAGATGCGAAATGGCAATTAAGTACAATAAAAGGACTTCCAAACAGCGAAAGCTCGTTGTCTACAGCATAATTGGAGGAATAGCTCTTGCCGCCAACATCGCAAGTCTCGTTTGCACATTCATTAGTTCTTCTAGCTATTCATCAATTACCACATTAACCGCAGCCATTGCAAGTTTTGTAATTAGCTGTATTAGCATTTTATATTGTATCGCACAAGACATCCGCCAAACGTCGCAAACACCTCCCGATAGGTTTGTCTTCAAGAGCAAAAAAGATATACCATTTGTAGATAGAGAAGAACTTATCGAGGAAGTGTTGAACGGCATCTCAAAAAGAATTGTTGCTCATCAAAACTACTATTCCAAAAGTATCCGGTACGGTGTACGAAATGGAAAAACCGCTTTTGCTGAAAGGTTATGTGCGGAACTGCAAGAAATAAAGAACAAACGAGGTCGAGGCTTTTGTCAATTTGATCCTAAGGTGGCTTCAAAATTTGGCAATATAATTTTGGTTGATTATACAACTTACAAAGATTCTTTTGAAATTCACATCAAGTCTGACTATGCATATATTAGAGGCAAAATAAATTTTGTTGTAGTTACTAATATTCAGAATCAGGAATTCCCCTGGAGCGACAATTTGAAAGACCCTGACATCTTCTTCGTTCTTTTGAATTTTAATAATATTTCAGATGACGCACTCCTTTTTCCAGATGACAAAATAGTACAATTGTTGCATGAGCTGCAGAGTGTTCCTTCTTTTGCACCATTATTGCAAAATAAATCACAAAAACAAATTGACTTCATGGCAGAAAAATTGGGGCGACTTTCGCATAACAATATTGGGACAATTGTAGATTTGCTTACTTCCAACGATTTTTCGCTTTTGATGGAAATGGACGCTTCGTTTGTAGAGTTTTATTTGGCGTTGAAACAAGGGCAGTATACAAAAGCCACAAAACTTTACGCTGATTTGCCACTCCCGTGTCACCCAAATAAGGCTTTAGCGTACAAAACAAGATATGAAAAAGCAAATTTGGATCATTTTCTCGGGAAGTACAACGATGCATACGAATCGCTGACTTGTTTACTGGCTGAAATCTGCAATAAAGACACATTTATAAATAGTAACATCGGTAAAGCCCTGTACTTTGATATTATTCTGCTACAGTCGCATATTCTCAAACACCTTGGCCGCTTTGAAGATTCGATTAAAACCTTGCAACAAGTCGGAGCTCAAGACCAAAGCACGGTTTGGTTGAGAGCTCACTTTTCTGTTACAATATTGCGATTAAATGAGCTCATTCAACCATCTGCCGAATGGGGGATGCTGTTAAGCGATCTCGAATCAATGATGGAGCAATTCCGAAACACACGCAAATTAGTAAATTCGGATTACTTTTTTTATGAAACCTATTATCCAATTGTCAAATTCTATTCAAAGCGGTTTGACCATTCTTTGATTCCCAGTCTTATTAGGCAAGAAGAAAGTGCTATTGCATATTATGAAGTTGAAGAACGAAGATATTTGACAAATTGTTACTTTATTAAGGCTGAGTTTCTAAGAATTAGCGAACAGTGGAAAGAAGCCGAAAAGTATTACACATTATGCTATGATATATGCACGAACAATGGAGATAAGGACATCCTTTATCTTATTGCGATTACATGTAAGTGCCTCCAACAATTTGAAAATGTCCAATCAAAAATCCCATTGGATTGGGATAATACCATATCAGAATGCAAACAACAGGAAGGCTATGGATTCCATCATAGGCTAATTTCCACTATGGAACTCGCAATCGAAAACGCAGAGTATCGTAGCAATTGGTTGGCTCACTATCGGTCTACGATTACTCCAATTCCATGAATAGGGTATCAATAACATATTGGTCTGTTTTCAGTTGTGCCAACTGCGCTTTTAGGGTCATAATTTCTGTTTTCTCGGCCGGGGAGCGAAGTATGAGATAAAGCAAACGTGCAAGTTCAGAAATGTGCTTATCAAACCCATAACGAGCTATCTCTTGGACACCTACTCTAAACCCAGTCAAGTAATTTGTTTTTCGCTTGTTCAACGTAATACCATAGTTTCGGAATTGAGAATAGGTGAAATCTACCTTGTCTAAAGGATGTTCAATGAATAGTTGATGTGTATGTGAAAATGCACCATCAGCGGTATGCTTTACCGAGATACCATACTCATTCAATGCCGAACCCAGATCATTAGCGACATGAACTATCTTTCTAGCATAGTCAGTCCCAAATTTAAGCATCTCCAACATGGTTAAACATACGCTTGTGATATTATTGATTTGGACATTTCTTAAAAAATTAGGTGATATGTTCTGGCTTACTTTTTGAATATAACCATCGTTGTTTGTGGCAACATATCCGCAAGTTACGCTCGGGAACGTTTTGTGTGTTCCTCCAATCATGATGATATTGTCGCAAACACTCAAAGGATTGGTAAGAACCTCCCCTGCAATCAATCCTAAAGTTTGCGTTGCATCGTATATGATTCCCACGTGGGGCGGCAACTTAATTGATTGCAATTCAGGTGGCTGTATAACATCCGATTGACAAAAGAACAGAAAAGATATTGTGTGATCATGTGCCAATATGTAATTAAGTTTGTCATAATCTACTTGCATAATTGAATAGTCATAAGGAATAGACTCGTATCGTACACCAAGATTGGTGCACAACTTAGGTAGCGACCCATGTCCGCCCGATTGAGGATCTGTGATAAGTATTTTTGTATCCTTATCGATTAATGTCATTAGAATAAGGGCTACAGTGTTCATGCCAGTTAAACTACGGAAGTCGTTATACTTTGCGCCAAACAAGTCGGCCGCCATGTCGTTGGCAAGAAACAATATTTTTTCCAAATAATCGCTGCCAATAAAATCTTTCTCTCTGTCTCGATTAATGTATCCGGATATGTATTTCCCTTCATACTTGGAAATGAGGCCTTGCTTTACAAATGGTGAAACATAGTTTTCCGCTGCGCAAAGGGGGATTTTTGAACAATCAAACTCTCTATACTCGCTGTATAGCGAAACCAGCCTATCATAATAACCATCATAGTTCATATGAATCCTCTCGCTTTCTCCTATGATTCAAATAGCATTACTGCAGAGCGGCAATGTATTGAACCAATAGATAATTAGAGATTATCCTTCATATAGATTATTATACCATAAGTAGGAATGTCTCCGCATCGACACATTCACTAAATTATCAGCAGTATTTTTGGATGTTTCGTTACCTTCATTTTTTCGGTTTCTCAATACGCAAAATGGCGAGGTTACCCTCGCCATTGAAGAAGCTGCTCTTTATTTTAACTGCATCGCAACGTGCGAATTTCCGTGATCTTTGCTGCACCCGCTCACTGCGGCTCGGCCTGCCGCACATACTTGTCGGCATCTTCTTTGCTGAGACCATACTGAAGCATCAGCTGCTCAACAATTTTACTGGTGGTCATCCCCATACGTTTGAGGATATCAACGGCGCCGGCAATACCAGTGTCAATGCCTTTTGCCATGCCCTTTTCCATACCATCGTCATAGACACCTTTGCTGTAATTGCACATAGTCTCAAGCCTCCCCTCCAGGCCACTGGTTACTTTGATGTCATACTTGGTTTCGAGTTGCCGAATTTTTTCTTCCGCCGGCATTCCATTGGCGAGCGCCACATCCAACATTCCCACCACGTTTTCCTTGCCAGTGGGTTTGCCGTCCAGACAAAGGAGCGTCACCTGCATCTTGTCATAGTCATCGTGGTCGGATTTCGCATTGCCCAGGATGTTGCTCTCACCGATCGTATAGGTCGTGATCGAACCCTTCCACTGCTTATTGGGACGGATGCAGACCCAAATGGAATGTACCTTCTTCATGCCCGCATAGTCTGAGTGCGAGAATTCCGTCTCCATCTGTGCTGAGATCATCCGGCTGCAATAGTAGATGCCGCGCGTCACAAGGCTATAACCAGGTTTGAAGTTGTTCTGCGCCTCAACATTGATGATGAGCTCTGTCTCCTCATCCTCATGCTTGGCCTTGGCTTTGAAGCGGATGTCATAGCGGACCGTTCCCTCATAGCAGGAGGTATCCTCATCCGCCATACCGGTGACCTTTTCCGCCATATACTTGCCGGTCAGATCTTTGTCCACCGGCACTGTGCCGATCTCCGGCTCGCCTTCGATGCAGCTTATAATGTCGGGGATGGAATACTCGCGGAATTCCGGCGTGCAATCGCGCAAGATCCATGCAAGGATCTGCTTGTCAGCCAGGAACGCCTTGCATTCGGCATCCAGAAGACCGCGCTTATCCATGCCGCGGCCTTCTGCCGTGATCGCCTTGCCTAAGGCGTTCAGTTCGTTTTCCATGTACATCCCCCCTTGTATTGTTATTATACCATATTCGGTTACAGAAGAACAACTATACTCGAGAGAATTCACAACTGCTTACTTTGAACTTTTACACCGAATCGGCCAAAAACTGCCGGTAACTCCCCCTCACTACAATCCTTACCTGATACCCTCTCCCCAGCTCCACCCGTTCCAGCAGCTGTGCCAGAATGGTGCGTTTGCGCGGGATGGATGCCAGGTCGAACTCGTTGGCCCAGCCGAGGAACTCATCGTAGTATTTGCGGATCTGCTGAACGGTGGTGCGGCTGGAATTGTCCTTTAATAGCGCGGTATATTCATTTTTCGCCTCCTGCACCTCGGCTTCGGCCTGCTGGATCAGGCGGGCCAGCGTAGTCTCTGAGAAGGCACTTTGCCCATCCAGACAGCGGACGATCTCTTCCTCGTATTTCTGCTGCTTGTGCTGGGCTGCCTGGATTTTCTTCTCGACGGCCTGCTTTTTGCGGTTCAGCTCAGCGTTCTGCTGGCGGATACGCTGCTCGATGCTTCGGTCATAGGGTTCCTGCTTGATCTGCCGAAACATCTGATCCACCAGATTCAGCACAATCGCATCCACCCGTTCGGCCAGATACAGTGCCTGCCCATCACAGGGGCGGAGATGCTGGCCGCGCTGGTAACAGTTGTATTTGGCCTGTACGTTTTCTTTGATGGTGCCGTCCGCCAACTTATATCTATCCTTATGTAAGAAGGCCGACATCTTCGCACCGCAGTGGGCACAGACAACGATGCCCGCCAGCAAACAGGGGTTGTCGCTCTTTCTCGCGGCATTCTTGTTCTCCGCCGCATTTTGGCAACGGCTGTCCATCCGATCGTTGGCCTTGGCAAACAGATCGTCATCAATGATCTGCAACTGCGGCATATATTCCGACTTGGCGGCTTTGGTGATGATGTAGCCGGTGTATCCCTCGTGCCGGATCAGGCGGCGGATATTGACCGATTGGAACTTGGAACCCTGCCGGGTGCGGAGGCCGCGCTCATTGAGCATCCGGGCCATCGCGTAGCCGCTGGCACCCTCGTTGGCGACCTTTTCAAATACCTCCCGCACCCAGACGGCTTCCTCCGGGTCGATCTCCAGATCCTTGACCGGCTGGTCGCGTTTGTTGACGCGGCCCTTGTTTACCGCACGATACCCGTATGGCACGAAGCCACCGGCATAGTGCCCGCTCGAGACGATCTGGCGGATGCGGTCGCGGGTGCGCATGGATGTTTTTTCGCTCTCCCCTGCCGCCTGCCAGAAGCGGATGTAGTTCATCAGCTTGTCACCGTGGCTCTCGATCCGCTGCTGGCCCTCGTGGGTGCTCCACATTTCAATGCCGTGCTGGACAAACCATTCCAGCACAAACGGCGTCTCACTCTCGATCCGCCCCAGCCGGTCGAACATATAGACCAGCAGGACGTCAAACTCCCTGTTGCTGGCTGCTGTGCGTAGCTCCTGGATCACATCGCGCTTGCTGGCGGACACCTTGGAGCCGGAGACGCCTTTTTCCGCCTTCTCCATCACCACGCGCCAGCCTTGCTGCTGTGCAAACTTGCGGCAGGCAATTTTCTGCATCGGGATGTCGTCATGATCGACCTGGCCCTTGGTGGAGACCCGGTATTCCAACGCCGCGCGCTTGGCATCCATCGGCAGACGGCATTGCAGCGCCGTGAAATAGGCATCGTCCAGCCACTGCTGGTCAGCTTGGGATATCTCTATTTGTTCCCCGTGTTGGTTTGTATAAGTCATTGCGCATTCCTCTGTCCTCTGTGTGTTGCATGGCTTTCCCGTTATCACAACCATACTATAGAACGCTCTGAATAGCTATCACCATAACGGAGAAAGGCCGCCCGGATTTTCGGCATAAAATCGACGGTTTATCCACAAAAAAGCAAAAAAGCCGGGAGCGTTTTCCCTGATTGGTATCCGCTCCCGGCCTGCTCATTCCTGTGCGTCCCTCGCTATTCGCTCGGCGTAGGCGCTCATAATCAAGTCTGTAACATTTTTCATCACTTCGGGATTGTCATCTTTGGCAAACACGACAGTTACGTTACAGCCGTTGATGACCGTCTCCACTTCCGTCCTGCCGTCCGGCAGTTCTTTCACCGTTTTCATAGTATGTATCTTCCTCAAACTCGAAGGCTGTAATACCTTATTATAATAGAACGCCATCCAATCCATGCCGGTAGAGGTCATATCGGAGTTCGCACTCGGTTGTGACAACTGTTACGCCGCGCTTATGGAACATCCGCAGCAGCCAACCCAACCATTGCCGATGAACAGCCAGCCGGGACAGGCGCGGTACAACCACGACGTCCACCAGGCGTGCGCGCACCGCCCGTAGCATGGCAAATAGCCCCGGCCGCCAGATACTGTGCCGTCCGCACCGGTCCTCACTGACGCCGACGATCTCGAACCCCTGCTGCTGAGCCGCCTGGAGCGTATTCAGTTTCTGTTCCGCCAGCCGGTGACGATCCCTCGATCTGACATAAACCCAGGCGCGGGGATAGAACAACGCCCGGTCTTTTTTCTGATGCAATGTTCTCCCCTCCCCCGTTCACTCGTCCGTCTCATCGTATCCCGGCAGCACCATCCAGTGACGGCCGGCCGGCTCGATCCACTGGCCGTTCTTAGCCCCGAATGTATGGATGCCATATTGCAGAAGCGACATGAGCAGGCCGTCCAGTTCCGCCTGCCCGCAGTGCAGGTGCTCTGCATCGATCACCATCAGCACATCCACCTCGCCCGCCGCGGCGGCGCGCATCAGATCCACCATGCCGGGGCGCAGCGAGAGCGGCTGTGCTTCGCTGCCAGCCTGAGCGAACAGTTCCATCACGCAGGGCCATTGCAGTTTGCGCAGCGCCCGATGGCAGATCAGTTGCTGCTGGCGCATGGTCAGATCAGAATCTTTGACTTCCTGGATAAAACAGATTGCTCTCATGGTGTTCCTCCATTTTGTTATCCTGTGTTAATTGTGATTGGAATTGGGCAAAAAATAATCCAGGCTTTTATGTGCCCGGAGGAATGATTCGATGTCCTCAATTTTGGTTGTGACCGGGATGCCATCCGGCAGCGCCTCCAGCACGGCCTGGTGGTAGCGCCCGCCGGGCGCAGCTCGCGGGTCGAGGATGGCGACCGCACAGCTGTCGGCCTCGGTGCGGATGGCCCGGCCAAAGCCCTGCCGCAGTTTCTGCTGCATTTCGGGTACGATCTCGGCCTGTATGTAGGTGTGCAGATTCGGGTATTGCTCCCGCCGGGCCTCTCGTACTGGGTCTGGCACTGGGAAGGGCAGCCGCACGATCACCAGCAGCGAAACCATATCCCCGGGGAAGTCCACGCCTTCCCAGCAGGGGCCGCCCGCCAACAATACGGCGTTTTCGCAGCGTTTGAACTGTTCGACAAACCACTGACCACCGCGTGGGGCTTTGAACAGCGGCACCGGCAGTTTTCCTTCCAACTGCTCATACACATGACCCATCTGGTCATACGAGGTGAACAGCACCAGCGTATGGCCGTGGGCCGCACGGATAAGCTGTTCAATTTGGCTGGCCAGCTGCTCGTTGGTGGCTGCCCGGTGCCAGTGTTTGGTTGGCGGGCGCGGAAACAGAAGCAGGCTGTTCTCGGCGTAGGAAAACGGTGATGGCACTTGAAGTGTGCGCACCGGCACGCCGGCTTCCAATCCCAGCTGCCGTTTGCTATGTGCGAAATCCTGCCCCGCCGCCAGGGTGCCGGAGGTTAGGATCGCCGGTTTTTCCTGCCGCCAAAGGGCGTTGTACAGGCAGTGCGGCAAATCGTCAGGAACCGCATACAGTCCTGCAAACTGTGTACCCTGCTTCCCGATTTGTCTGACATATTGGATATAGGCAATCTGGTCGGGCCGGTGGGCAAGAAATAGATGGACGAGGTTTCCCAACCGCCGGGCGGTCTGGTCGATACCGCTGTCACCTGTGTGGCTGCATACCTGCAATATCTGTTCCAAATCCTCCAATGCGCAGAGCTGATATTCGTTCGGCACAAGCGGGGCGGTGTCGTTCCGCGGTTCATAGTGCAGTGCAAACGCTTCAGTCAACCGCTGCACATTCATACGAAGCCGCTGTGCTGGCCGTGTCAGGCGCTCCTTTTGCAAGCGGTCTGCAAGAGCCTGCAGGTCCTGCAACGTCAGGGCACGTGTGTTTATCTGCTGGTTGGCCTCCGGCAGGCGGTGCGCCTCATCAATAATCAGCGCACCGTAATCCTGGAGCAGCGGCTTCCAGCCGTTTTGGCGGTGGGATGCATCTGCCAGCAGGTAATTGTGGTTGCACACCTGGAACCGGATGGCCGGGTCTTTCGCCGCCCGAAGGTAGTTTTGGTACCGGCAGTGGTTTCTGCCGATGCAATCCCTGGTACAGCGTTGCGGCACGCAGATCCTGCGCCGGTCATAGCGGGACAGCCCCGCGATCTGGTCCAGGTCCAGGCAGGTATTGGCCTCCCGCAGGGTGGCCAGCCGCCGGGCAAACCGTTCGCCCCGCAGGGCAATCTGTTGTTGGCGGCTGTGGAGTCGCAGGTCGCAGGCATACCGCTCTTTTCCTTTTCGCAGCACGGCAAGGATCGGCTTGTGGATAAAACCGTACTGCAAAAGAGCGGAGGACAGAAACGGGATGTATTCCTTCAAGATCGCATCCTGCAATGCCACGCTGGCGGTAGAGAGGACAATGGATTTTCGCATCGCAAGCGGCTTTTGATTCTGCCACAGGATGGCGGCTGCCAGATAGGCATAGGTCTTTCCCAGGCCGACGCCGGCATCGCAGAGGGCCGTTTCCCTGCCAAGCAGCGCATCCAGAATGGCGTGGCAGAGCTGGATTTGCCCTTCCCGCACCGCCATGCCCAGAGAAGGCAGCACAGTTTGGAAAAGCTGTTCCGCTTGCCGGTGTGCCATCTCGTACCCGGTCATCTCTATCCCGTTCAAAGAATCACCCCGCTTTGTTTCGGTTGATGGCAAAATGATGCGGCGCAGCGGCTTGCTGCGC
>ERZ1090862.969-NODE-971-length-12858-cov-73.933922_pt1 | contig 12858 bp, 8 predicted proteins | sample MGYA00478481_ERZ1090862 | MGnify/ENA primary metagenome ERZ1090862 (study PRJEB33644, sample SAMEA5815745) | chicken gut metagenome | biome: Chicken; feature: Gastrointestinal Tract; material: Caecum | place: Ireland | collected 2019-01-01 | study: A study of the... | reverse complement strand
ATTCGGACCGCAGCGCCGCGACCGGGTCGCTCTTCGCGGCCTTTTTCGCCGGGATCAGGCCGCCCAAAAGCGTCAGGCACACGCTGATGGCGATTAAAACCAGCGCGGCCCCGACGGGCAGGGAGCCGTTAATCGCCGTCGTGCCGGCAATCGAATGGATCAGCGCGTTGCCCGGAATCAACAGGATTAACGTCAGCACGATGCCGAGCACCCCCGCGCACAGGCCGATTAAAAACGTCTCCGCGTTAAACACCTGGGAAATGTTGTGTTTCGACGCGCCGATCGCGCGCAGGATGCCGATCTCTTTTCTGCGCTCGAGGACGCTGATATACGTGATGACGCCGATCATGATTGACGACACGATTAAAGAAATCGCGACGAACGCGACGAGCACATACCCAATCGTATCGACGATCTTCGTGACGGAGGAGACCATCGTCCCGATCATGTCGGTGTAATGGATGACCTTGTCGGGCTCGCCTCCCGCCTCCATGCGGCTGTTGTAATCGTCGAGAAGATTCAAAATCTCCTCCTTGCTCGAAAAATCGTACGGGTAAATCGAGATTTGCGTCGGGGCGTCCGCCTCGGCGTAGCCGAACGACTGCAGGTTCTTTTCAAAGGACGCCTCCTCGCCGGACATCATCGAACGCAACAGCTCCGTCAGCTCCTCCTCGCTTTTGTTCATCCGGACCGCACCGGCCAGCGCCTCGGGGTCGATTGAAAACGCCTGCTCGAAATTTTCCGAGAAACTGCCCATCGACTGCGCCATCGCCGCGGTGATCTGGCTTTCTATCTGCCCCATGATCTGCTCCATCGCGGAAGAGACCTGCTGTTCCACCGCCTGCGCCATCGCGCCGGTGTAGGACGTCATCGCCTGCTGCAGGTAGCTTTGCAGCGCATTCGAAATCTGCGTCCTCAGCGCGCCGGCGTCGAACAGGCCGCCCATGCCGGCGGAAAGCTGCTGCTGCGCCTCGGGCGATTGCAGGTAAGCGGAAAAGGTCGCGCAGAATTTCGCGGGGTCGGGCAGCCGGTTTTCGGCCGCGTAGGCCGTATAGCCCGCGGCGATGCGGTCGGAGAGCGCCTGGAGCTGTTCGGCCGTGACGGAAAAGGTGCTGCCGCCGACGTCTAAAATCTCCTGCGCGCCCTGCGAAAACTGCTGCTGGACTGCGGGCGTCTGCAGGTACGACGCGAGGTACGACCCGATTTCCTCCGGCGCCGTCATGCCGTTTTGCTGCGCGAACGCCGGGAACCCGGAAAGGATTTCCTGCACGAGCGCCTGCAATTTCCCGCAAGACACCGTGACATCGACGTTCTGCTGCAGGATCTCCTCGACGCCGCTTTTGAGGCACTGCCGGAATGCGTCCGACTGGAAATACGAGAGGACGGCTTCCGGGAGCTTCGAATAGTCCGCCTCCGGGTGCGCGGCGGCGTAGGCTTGATACCCCTCTAAAAGATTCTGGAACAGCGCCGCGAGCGCGTCGGGCGAAACGGAGAAATCCGCCTGGCCCAAAAGGCCGGAAAGGTCGAGCCCCGAAAGTTCGGGCATGTCAAACGTCACGCTGCTAAGATCGATGCCGCCGGACAAGGAAAGCGCACCCGGGTCCAACTGCAGGTCGAGCCCCTCCGGCAAGCCGGCCTGCAAAGCGCTTTCGTCAAACGAAAACGCCTGTTTCAAAGCGTCCTCGTCGATCGTAAACAGGGAATCGAGCGAAAACGCGTTCTCCCCCGTGTCGTCGCCGAACGCCTTGCCCGTCAGGACGTTGCGGTCCGGGTTTTCGAGCTGCTCCAACACGATCGGGCTTTCGGCGGCCGCGGCCATCGCGTGCTGCGTCAAAGACGCCGGGTACGCGATGCCGGTGTTTAGCATGGCGGCCGTCGTGTCCGCCGACGGCTGCACGACGCCGACGACCGTCAGCGCCTCGCCGTTTTCCACAAGCGAGCGCATATACGCCGCATTTTCCGACTGGTCGGTCCACACGCCGTAGGTGCTGTCGTACGTGTACGTGTCGGCCGCGCCGACGAGCCGGAACGTGATGCCGAGGAAATCGTCGTAGGAATAGGCGCCGAAGTCCGCGGGCGTCTCGACCTTTTCATTCGCTAAAAATTCCTCGATCATGTCGTCGAGCTCGACCGAATCGCGCAGCCCCAGCGTGTACAGCATGTAGTCGCTCAAACTGCCGTTTTGGGAGAGCACGACGACGCACTCGTTGTACGCCTGCGGCCAGCGGCCGGCCTTGACGTCGTACTGGTCAAGAAACAGGCTTGTGTTTTCCGGCATCGGGTGGAAGACGTCCATGCTCATCATCGAGGACATGATGGAATCGGAGTCCGAGCCGATGCCGAGCGCCGAAAACGCGCGGTTCGGGTTTACCTGCCGCACGGTGTCCCCGTCGAGGCGGTAAATCTGCGGCTCCACGTCGTAATCGTACTCGACCGCGCGCGCGTAGGGGGCGATGCCGCTCTCCCCGCTGTCGAGATACGCTTTTAGAGACTTTAAGTCGTTCGGCTCGACCTTCGAAAAGAGGTTACTTAACGTATCCGTAATCGTGACGTCCCCGGACGCGCCGCCGGTGCCGCGCACCGCGTCGGCCATCATCGACGCAAAATCCATCGTCGTGCTCTGGATTTGCAGCGGGTACTCGGACAGCGTCTCCTCCTCGAGCGACGCAATATACGCGTTGACGCCGTTGGAGATTGCGAGGATCAGCGCGATGCCGATGATGCCGATGGAGCCCGCAAAGGACGTCAGGATCGTGCGCGCCTTCTTCGTCCAGAGGTTTTGAAAGCTCAAGGATAACGCCGTCAGAAACGACATGGACGCTTTGCCCCATTTCCGGCGGGCCGGCGCCGCGGGCGCCGTTTCGGGGACCGGGTCCGAATCCTCGCGGATTTTCCCGTCTTTGAGCGTGACAATCCGCGTGGCATACCGGCGCGCGAGTTCCGGGTTGTGCGTGACCATCACGACGAGGCGGTCCTTCGCGACCTCCTTTAACAATTCCATCACCTGCACGCTCGTCTCGCTGTCGAGCGCGCCCGTCGGCTCATCGGCCAGCACGATTTCCGGGTTATTGACGAGCGCGCGGGCAATGGCGACGCGCTGCATCTGGCCGCCGGAAAGCTGGTTCGGCTTTTTGTGGACCTGTTCGCCGAGGCCGACCGCTTCGAGCGCCTGCCGGGCGCGCTGCCGGCGCTCCGCCTTGGACACGCCGGAAATCGTCAGCGCGAGTTCGACGTTCGACAGAATGGTCTGGTGGGGAATCAGGTTGTAGCTTTGGAACACGAACCCCACCATGTGGTTGCGGTAGGCGTCCCAGTCGCGGTCCTTATACCGCTTTGTGGACACGCCGTTGATGCACAAATCCCCGCTGTCGTAGCGGTCCAGGCCGCCGATCAGGTTTAAAAGCGTCGTCTTGCCCGAACCGCTCGGCCCCAAAATCGCGACGAATTCGCTGTCGCGCAGCCGCAGGCTGACATGGTCGAGCGCATGCTGCACGAGTGAGCCGGTGCGGTACTGTTTACAAATGTCACGGACTTCTAACATCTGACCACCTCTTTTGTATGCGTTCGGGATGGGGCGGTGCCTGCCGCGGCTTTCCCCGCCCTTCCCGGAAATTTCCTGCGCGCTTGCCCGAAGGCCGCGCGGATGCAATTTGGATGCCTTCTATTGTACCACCTCCCCCTTCCGCTGCACAAGCGCCCGCATTTTGGAAAATTAAAAAAAGAGCAGGCCCCCGCCGGAAAACGGGGCCCTGCTCGGGCTTTCGATTCTACCGATTGATTCCGTATAGAAAAATGGATAAGAAAATTTATAAAATAGAAAAATAAGATAGAAAAGCCGTTTTCACGATAAGCTCGTCAGCACCGGGTGATGGAGATAGTCATAAACCCGCCGCACCTCACTGACCTTCCGGGTGTCCAGCATCGACGGGCAGCCCTTGTCCAGCGCGGCGATCTGCTCCATGTCCTCGCCGGACAGCGCGAAATCCCAAATCCGCAGGTTTTCCTCCATGCGCGCCCGATGGACCGATTTTGGGATCACAACAACGCCCTGCTGGACGTTCCAGCGCAGGATCACTTGGGCCGGCGTTTTCCCGTATTTGCGGGCAATCTCTAACAGTACCGGCTCCGTGAACATGCCCTTTAACCCCTCGGCAAACGGCGCCCACGCCTCCGGCTGCACGCCGAGCTCGCGCATCAGGGCCACGTCCTCGGGCCGCTGGTAGTGGGGGTGGCGCTCGATCTGGTCGATCTGCGGCGCGACCTTCGCGTTGTAGCACAAATCGAGCAGCCGGTCCGGCAGGAAGTTGCACACGCCGATGGCCCGGACCCTGCCCGCCGCGTACAATTCCTCGAGCGCCCGCCAGGAGCCGTAATAGTCCCCAAACGGCATATGGATCAGGTAAAGGTCCAAATACGTAAGGCCCAGCCGGTCCAGCGATTCCTGAAAGGCCGCCTTCGTGTTTTCATAGCCCATCTGCTGGATGTAGGCCTTCGTCGTGACGAACAGCTCCGCCCGCGGGACGCCGCAGCGCCGGATGGCCCGGCCCACCGCTTCCTCGTTTTGATAGGAACTGGCGGTGTCCAGCAGCCGGTAGCCCGCGGCGATCGCCTCGCACACCACCTGTTCGCAGTCCGCTTCCGGGACCTGGAAGACGCCGAAACCCTCTAGGGGCATTTGCACACCGTTTTGCAGCGTTACAAAATCCATTGGAAAATCCCCTCCTGTCTTTTGTCTGCCGGCTTCCATAAAAAGCGGGAAACCCTTATCCTTTCAGCCGGTTGCCCAATTCATACGCCTGCTGGGTGTAGGGGCTGTGCTCCGTCATCGCGGGGGTGCCGCAGCCCTTGCCGAGGACCATGCCCATGTCGGTGAAGTTTAAGTAGCGCACGAGCGTCCGGTAATGCGCCTCGAGCGCCTCAAACGTCCACCGGTCGCTGTTCCAGGCCACGGAAAGCAGCGCGGACTTCATGTGCTTGCGCTGGATGGAGCTGTTAAACGCGCAGAACCGGTCTATCATCGTCTTGAGCTGCGCGGACATCCCGTAATAATACAGCGGCGTCGCAAACACCAGCATGTCGGCCTCGAGGATTTTCTTCCGGATGCCCTCCACGTCGTCCTTCTGGACGCAGGGGCCCTCATAGCCGCAGCGGACGCAGCCGGTGCACGGGCGGATGTCCGCATGGGCGACGTTTAAAAGTTCCACGGTGTGGCCGGCCTCCTGCGCCCCCTTGCAAAAGCAGTCCGCCAGGATATGGGTCGAGCCCTGGCGGTTCGGGCTGCCCTCCAACACAACGATCTTCATGCCAAATTCTCCTTCCTTTCCCCTGCGCGGATCCGTGCAGGAATCCAAAGCCGCGGGCCGCCGGCGCCGTTGGGGCCGGTTTCCGGGGTCCGCCTTCTGATGTTATTATAAAAGCGCGGCGCTAAAATGTCTAATGCTTCTCTATTATTTCCTATCATACAAAAAACACATAAAAATCCCCCGCCCGGCCGGGCAGGGGAGCAAACGGAAGCCGGCGCGCGAATGCCGTTACGCCTGCAGTGCTTTTAAGAGATTGACCATTTCAATGGCGCTCTGCGCGCAGTCCGCGCCCTTATTGCCCGCCTTCGTGCCGGCACGCTCAATCGCCTGCTCGATCGTGTCGGTCGTGAGGACGCCGAACAGCACCGGCACGCCGGTCTCCAGCGCCGTCTGGGCAATGCCCTTCGACACCTCCGCGCACACATAGTCGTAGTGGCTCGTGGAACCCCGGATCACCGCGCCCAGCGCGATGACCGCGTCGTATTTCCCGCTTTTGGCCATCTTCGACGCCACCAGCGGGATTTCAAAGGCCCCCGGCACCCAGGCCACGTGGATATCCTCCTCCCGGACCCCCCTGCGCAGCAGGCCGTCCGCACAGCCAGAAAGCAGCTTGGAGACGATCAATTCATTAAACCGGGCGCAGACCACGCCGATTCGCGCCCCTTCCGCGACCAGATTTCCCTCATAGTATTTCATATTCTGGATTCCTCCTTTTCGAATTCGCTTGGATTTTTTAAAACACGGGCCTCAATACCGGACCAGATGCCCCATCCGCTGCTGTTTTGTTTTGAGATAGGCCAAATCTTCCGCCGTGGCGGGGATCTGGATGGGCACCCGCTCGACAATCTCGAGCCCGAAATCGGACAGCTGGTAGATCTTATCCGGGTTATTCGTCAAAAGCCGCATGGTCTTGACGCCCAAGTCCCGGAGGATCTGGGCGCCAATCCAGTATTCCCGCAAATCCGGGGCAAAGCCCAGCTTCACGTTGGCGTCCACGGTATCCAGCCCCTGTTCCTGGAGGGTATAGGCCTTCAGCTTGTTGATCAGGCCGATCCCCCGCCCCTCCTGGCGCATATACAACAGCACGCCGCGGCCCTCCGCCTCGATCTGCCGCATGGCGGCGGCGAGCTGGTCCCCGCAGTCGCACCGTTTCGAACCGAACACGTCGCCGGTCAGGCACTCGGAATGGACGCGGCACAGCACGTTTTTCCCGTCGCCGATCTCCCCCTTCACGAGGGCCACGTGGTGTTCGCCGGTCAGGTCGTTTGTATAGCCGTAAATCAGAAACGACCCATACTTCGTGGGCAGATGGGCAACGGCCTCCCGCACGACGTGCTTGTCGTGGCGGCGGCAGTAGTCCTGAATCTCCCGAATCGTCAGCACCTTCAAGCCCCACGCCCGGGCCTTCTCCAACAGCTCCGTCGTGCGCATCATCGTGCCGTCTTCCCGCATGATCTCGCAGCACAGGCCGCAGGGGGCAAGCCCCGCCAGGCGGCACAGGTCCACCACGGCCTCCGTGTGGCCGCCGCGCACCAGCACGCCGCCCCGGCGGGCCACCAGCGGAAACACATGGCCGGGACGGCGCAGGTCCGCGGGCCGGGTGGCCGGGTCCACGCACTTGCGGCAGGTGTAGCCCCGCTCCTTTGCGCTGATGCCGGTGGTGGTGTCCACATGGTCGATCGACACGGTGAAGGCGGTGGAATGGTTATCGGTATTCACCTTGACCATCTGCTCAAGCCCCAGCCGGTCCGCGATTTCCGCGCTCATGGGCGTGCAGATTAGGCCCTTGGCGTGTGTCGCCATGAAATTGACCGCTTCCGTCGTGGCGAACTGGGCGGCACAAATCAGGTCCCCCTCGTTCTCCCGGTCCGGGTCATCGATGGTCAAAAGGAGATGGCCGGCGCGCAGTTCCTCCAGCGCCTCCTCGACCGTGCAAAATTGTGATTCCATCTGTCCTTCCTCCTTTATGAAAATCCGTTTTCCATCAAAAATTCCAGGGAGAGGCCGCCGGAGCCGGGCGGTTCCGGCGCCGGGCGCAGCAGCTTCTCCACATATTTCCCGAGAAGATCCGTCTCCAGATTGACGCGGTCGCCGGGCCGCTTTTGGCCCAGCACCGTCACCGCCGCCGTGTGGGGGATCACGGACACGGAAAACCGGTCCGCCGCGACCCCGGCCACCGTCAGGGAGATGCCGTCTATCGCGACGGAGCCCTTCTCCACGATATACCGCAATAAATGCGGGGCGGCCTGCACCGTATACCACACGGCGTTGTCGTCCCGGCGCACCTGCACGATCAGGCCGGTGCCGTCGATGTGGCCGGAGACGATATGCCCCCCGAACCGGCCGTTTGCCGCCATGGCCCGCTCCAGATTGACCGGGCTCCCGGGCGCCAAGGCCCCCAGCGCGGAGCGGTTTAACGTCTCGTGCATGACGTCGGCCGTAAAGCCGTGCGGCCCGACGCCGGTGACGGTGAGGCACACGCCGTTGACCGCCACGCTGTCGCCGGTCTTTAAGTCGGAAAGCACCGCCTCCGCCCGAATGGACAGCACCGCCGAGTGGGGCCCCCGCCGGACATCGCGCAGCGTGCCGACCTCCTCAATGAGTCCCGTAAACATCCGCGTCCACGTCTCCTTCCAGCAGAAAATCCGCCCCCAGGGCGGTGACCGTCATGTTTTTCAGGCGGACGCCCTGGTCCGGCGCCGCCGCGCCCCGGCCCTCCACCGGGGACTTCGCCCCGGCGCCGCCCAAGAGCTTGGGCGCAATGTAGGCCTGCACCCGCTGCACCAGGCCCGCCTCCAGCATGGCCCAGTTCAGCGTGCCGCCGCCTTCCAAGAGCACCCCGTCGATCTCCGCCGCCCCCAGCCGGTCCATCAGGGCGGATACCTGCACCCGGCCGCCCTGCTCCGGCAGCGTCCAGACCTGGCATCCGGCGTCGGTATAGGGCGCAATCCGCCGCGGGTCGGCCACGCAGGTGGCGAAAATCGTCTCCGCTTGTGCGGCGGTGCGGACGACCCGGCTTTTAAGCGGCGTGCGCAGATGGGTATCGCAGATCACCCTTACCGGGTTCCGCCCGCCCGGCATCCGGCAGGTCAAAAGGGGATCGTCCGCGAGCACCGTGCCCACGCCGGCGAGGATGCCGCGGTAGCGGTGCCGGTCCCGGTGGACGCGCTGCCGGGCGGCCTCGCCGGTAATCCACCGGGATGCCCCGGTGTAGGCGGCAATCTTCCCGTCGAGGGTCATCGCATACTTCATCACCACATAGGGCCGCCGCGTGCGGATATAGTGGAAAAACACCGGGTTTAAGGCGTCGCACGCCGCTTTGGCGACCCCGGTCTCCACCTCCACGCCGTGCGCGCGGAGGATCTTTACGCCCTTCCCCGCCACCAGCGGGTTGGGGTCCATGCTGCCCACCACCACCCGGCGGATGCCCGCGGCCAGGATGGCGTCGGTGCAGGGGGGCTGGCGGCCCGTATGGCAGCAGGGCTCCAGCGTGACATAGAGGACCGCTCCGGCCGGGTCTTCCCGGCAGTCCGCCAGCGCCGCCCGTTCCGCATGGAGGCCGCCGCATCGGGCGTGCCACCCCTGGCCGATGATGCGCCCGTCCTTGACCAGCACGGCCCCCACCAGCGGGTTGGGGCTGACCCAGCCGACCCCCCGCTCCGCCAGCCGGACGGCCCGGGCCATATAGGCGTTATCGTCCATCTTTTTCACCTCCAAAAACAAAAATGCTCTGAACCAGCGGTCCAGAGCATCGTGAAAAGACGGGTCTCCCCCGCGCGCACGGAAAACAAAAAACCCCGGAATGCACGCATTCCAGGGCAAGTATCCATGGGCGCAGGAAACAGCTTCCCTGCGGTCACACGATCTTCTTCCATCCAGACTTTACGGTCGGCCCCGGAGTTTCACCGGGTCATGCCTTTCGGCTCGCGGGCTGTACCGCCGGTGGGGAATTGCACCCCGCCCTGAAGATCCTGATTCAGTTGTGAAAAGCATACAGCAAATTTTAAAAATTGTCAACCCCTGCTTGTAAAAAATCGTCAGTTTCCCCCTTTTGCCCGCGGCAATCTTTCCGAATCCCCCACGGCGCCGGCGCGTACGCCGGAACCGGGAAGATTCCGCGCGCCCGGACCGCCGACGCGCCGCTTTTAAAAAATTTCACCGGCCATCTTGACAGCCTCGGAAAAGGGCGGTATTATAACGGTGTTATATTACAGTGTTATAAGGAGCGGGATATGGAAGAAAAGCACAACGCCACGCTGGCGCGCATCCGGCAAGCCGCCATGCAGGAATTTTTGGACAAGGGCTTTCAGGGTGCCTCCCTGCGGCAGATTGTGAAGAACGCCGGGGTGACCACCGGGGCCTTCTACGGCTATTTCTCCAGCAAGGAGGCGCTGTTTAACGCCTTGGTGGAGCCCCACGCCGCCGCCCTGATGGGCAAGTTTATGGAGGCCCAGACCGCTTTTGCCGAGCTGCCCGAGGAAGAGCAGCCCGAGCACATGGGCGTGGAGTCCAGTCACTGCGTCCACTGGATGGTGGACTACATCTGCCAGCACCGGGAGCCGGTAAAGCTGCTCCTCACGCGGGCAGAAGGCACCGGCTACGAGCACTTCGTCCACAACATGGTGGAGGTGGAAGTGGAATATACGCTGCAATATATGGAAGTCCTCCGCCGCCTGGGGCGGGAGATTCCGGTGCTGGACAAATCCCTGTGCCACATCATCGCCAGCGGCATGATGAGCGGCATTTTTGAGATTGTGGTCCACGATATGCCCCGAGAGCAGGCGCTGCGGGATGTGGACCAGCTGCGCGACTTCTACACGGCCGGATGGCTGAAATTGATGGGGGCTTGACCCCTGTCTTTTTGGATATAGGTTAGCCTAAGCTAACCACTTTCAACTACACAAAGGAGGGATCTCTTTGAAGCAAAAGAAACCGAGCAGCCTTTCCCGCATCCTAGGGTACGCGGGAAAGCACAAGAACCTGACGATTTTAGGCTGTGCCCTGTCCGCCCTGTCGGCGGTGCTGGGGCTGGCGCCGTATCTGTGCGTCTGGCAGGTGGCCAGGCGCATCCTGTCCGCCTGGCCCAGCCTCGATGGGGCCGGGGACCTGGGCCGTTTTGGCTGGATGGCGGTGTGGACTGCCTCTGGCAGCATCCTAGTGTACTTTGCCGCCCTCATGTCCACCCACATCGCGGCCTTCCGCACCGCCCGGAATCTCCGGCGCGCCGCCATGGCCCATGTATTAAAGCTCCCCCTGGGCTTTTTCACGGGAAATCCATCGGGGCGGCTGCGCAAGCTCATCGACGACAACGCCGGGCTGACCGAAGACCTGCTGGCCCACAAGCTCCCCGACCTGGCCGCCACGGCGGTGACGCCCATCGCCGCGGTCATCGTGCTGTTCCTCTTTGACTGGCGGATGGGCCTTTTGTGCCTGCTGACGATGGCGCTGGCGCTGCTCTCCATGTGCAGGATGATGGGCGGCAAGAACGCCGGCTTCTTCCACCGCTATCAGCGGGAAATCGAGCGCATGAGCGGCGAGGCGGTGGAGTATGTCCGGGGCATCCCGGTGGTGAAGATGTTCCAGCAGACCGTCTACTCCTTCAAAGCCTTCTACGCCGCCATCCGGGATTACAGCCGCCTAGCCAGCCAGTACGCCATGAGCTGCCGGGTGGGGCAGACCTGTTTTCTCACCTGCATCAACGGGGCCTTTGCGCTGCTGATTCCGGCGGCGCTGCTGATCGCTTCCGGCGGGGACGTGCGCGCGGCGCTGGTGAATTTCATCTTCTACGCCCTATTCGCCCCCGCCTGCGGCCAGATGATCAACCGCGTGATGTATATGAGCGAGGCGGTGATGGAGGCCGACGAGGCCATTGGCCGCCTGGACGAGATCCTGCGCCAGCAGCCCATGGAAGCGCCGAAAGCCCCAAAGAAGCCGGTAAGCGGCGATGTATCCTTTGACCGCGTGACCTTCACCTACCCCGGCGCCGGCCGGCCCGCGCTGCAGGAAGTCTCCTTCTCCGTGCGCGCCGGTATGGTCGTGGCCCTGGTGGGGCCCTCCGGCGGGGGCAAGACCACCGCGGCGAGCCTGATCCCCCGGTTTTGGGATGTGGACAGCGGCAGCGTGTCGGTGGGCGGCGTGGATGTGCGGGAACTGGACAACGCCGCTCTCATGGAGCAGGTGGCCTTTGTGTTCCAGGACACCCGGCTATTTAAGGAGAGCCTGCTGGAAAATATCCGGGCCGGCCGGCCGGACGCCTCCCGAAAGGAGGTGCTTGCCGCCGCCCATGCCGCCCAATGCGACGACATTCTGGCAAAGCTGCCCCAGGGGCTGGACACGGTGGTGGGTGCGCATGGCGTCTACCTTTCCGGCGGGGAGCAGCAGCGCATCGCCCTGGCCCGGGCCATTTTGAAGGACGCGCCCATCGTGGTGCTGGACGAGGCTACCGCCTTCGCCGACCCGGAGAACGAACATCAGATTCAAAAGGCCTTTGAGGCCCTGACCCGGAAGAAAACGGTGCTGATGATTGCCCACCGGCTGTCCACGGTGCAGGACGCGGACAACATCATCGTCTTAAACGAAGGAAAGATCGCAGAGCAGGGCAGCCACAGCGCCCTATTGGAGAAAAACGGCGTCTACGCCGCCATGTGGGCGGACTATCAGCGCAGCGCCCAGTGGAAGGTCGGAAAGGAGGCAGTGGAATGATCAAGAAATTACAGCACTGGTTCGCCCTCAGCGAAAAGGGGGCAAAGGATTTCGTGAAGGCCGTGAGTTGGTGTTTTGTGTGCAATCTGGCCCTCCTATTCCCCGTCGGGGCGGTCCTATTCACGGCCCGGCACCTGCTGAGCTGCCTGGAGGGCGGCGGCAGCCCCATGGACGGGTTCTGGCTTTATGCGGGCTTTGCTTTGGCGGTGCTCATCCTGCTGTTTCTCCTCCATTGGTTCCAGTACGCGTCCCTCTATATCGCCACCTACCGGGAGAGCGCCAACCGCCGGGTGAGCCTGGCGGAGACGCTGCGCAGGCTTCCGCTCTCCTTTTTCGGGAACCGGGATTTAAGCGACCTGACCTCCACCATGATTGCCGACTGCTCGAGCCTGGACCAGATGTTCTCCCACTATGTGCCGCAGCTGTTCGCCTCCATCGGCTCCACACTGGCAATCGGCGCGTGCATGTTCGTCTGCGACTGGCGCATGGCGCTGGCCGTTCTGTGGGTGGTGCCCGTGGCGGTGGCGCTGACGGCGGGCTCTAAGAAAATCCAGGATACCTTCGGGACGAAAAATATTCTGAATAAACGCGCGGTATCCGACTGCATCCAGGAGGGGCTGGAGACGATCCGGGACATCAAGGCCTGCCACCGGCAGGCGCGGTATCTCGGCGGTCTGGAGGCAAAACTGGCCGCGATGGAAGCTAGCTCCATCCGCTCGGAGCTGGCCACCGGCGTGTTCGTATGCTCCGCCCAGGCCTTCCTGCGCCTGGGGCTTGCCACCACGGTGCTCACCGGCGGGGCGCTGCTGCTGGCCGGGGAGCTCTCCTTCCTCTATTTCCTGGGCTTCCTGTT
>ERZ1090862.956-NODE-958-length-12984-cov-6.277825_pt1 | contig 12984 bp, 15 predicted proteins | sample MGYA00478481_ERZ1090862 | MGnify/ENA primary metagenome ERZ1090862 (study PRJEB33644, sample SAMEA5815745) | chicken gut metagenome | biome: Chicken; feature: Gastrointestinal Tract; material: Caecum | place: Ireland | collected 2019-01-01 | study: A study of the... | reverse complement strand
CTTATCGTCGGCAGCGTCAGATGTGTATAAGAGACAGGTATCAGAGATTATCGTTTCAGCCTGATCTTTCTTGTGCTGACGATCTCTGTGATAGGGATTTTCATGGTCGGCAGCGCCAGACCGGATCTGATGACAAGACAGATCATGGGAGTGGGGCTCGGTGTGATCGCCATGCTCGTCATCTCACTGATCGATTACAGGTGGATCTTAAGCCTTTACTGGCCCATCTACGGACTGAATATCATCATGCTGGCGACAGTCCTTCTCTTCGGGGAGACAAGAAATAACGCAACTCGCTGGCTGAATCTTGGATTTGTCCAGTTCCAGCCTTCCGATCTGACAAAGATCCTGATGATCCTGTTTTATGCCAAATTTCTCATGGAGAGAGAAGACAGCATCAAAAATCCGAAGACAATCATTCAGGGGGTGGCTCTGATCCTGCCCAGTCTGGCTCTGATCTACATGCAGCCGAACCTGTCCACGACACTGTGTATCGCAGCTCTTTTCTGCGCCCTGATGTATATGGGCGGTCTGAGCTATAAACTGATCGGGACCATACTGGCGGTGATCGTTCCGGCTTTCATCATTCTTCTTGTCATTGCCGTACAGCCGAATCAGCCTTTCCTTAAAGATTATCAGCAGGAACGTATTCTGGCATGGCTGGAGCCGGAAGAATACGCTGACAGTGCTTCCTATCAGCAGCTGAACTCGGTCATGGCCATCGGATCCGGGCAGCTTACCGGAAAAGGCTACAACAATGATGAGGCTATCTCCGTCAAGAACGGAAATTTCGTCTCTGAACCGCAGACTGATTTTATTTTTGCGATCATTGGAGAAGAATTGGGATTTGTGGGTTGTTGTGCAGTCATATTTTTGCTATTATTAATTGTGATAGATTGTATTCTGATTGGTTTAAAAGCGAAAGATACAGGAGGGCGGATTATCTGCGGCGGTGTTGCCGCACTGATAGGGATACAGAGCTTTATCAATATCGGTGTGGCGACTATGGTTCTTCCGAATACAGGACTGTCTCTCCCGTTCGTGAGTTATGGACTGACTTCCGTTGTGTGCTTTTTTATGGGAATCGGGTTCGTACTGAACGTCGGTTTACAGCCTAATAAATATCAGTAAGGAGAATGTGACGGTTATGAATATTGGATTGATAGCACATGATGCGAAGAAAAAACTGATGCAGAACTTCTGTATCGCGTACCGCGGGATTTTAAGCAAGCATAATCTGTACGCCACGGAGACGACGGGGCTCCTTGTCGAGAACGTGACAAACCTGAGTATACACAAGTTTCTTCCCGGTCATCTCGGCGGAAAACAGCAGCTTGGCTCTCAGATCGAACACAATGCCATAGATCTTCTGATCTTTTTCCGCGATCCGCTGACGCCGCGCTCTCATGAGCCTGATGTAAATGACATATTAAAGCTTTGCGATATGTATAATATCCCGATTGCAACAAATATTGCCACTGCCGAAGCATTGATCCTGGCACTGGACAGAGGAGACCTTGACTGGCGTGAAATGTACAAATAACAGATATCGAAACAGAAGAAGAAAGAGACGTAAAAAAAAGAGCGGCCTGCGCATTCTCGCAGCATTAATATGTTTGATCGTATTGATCAGTGCTGCAGGCGTTGGAATCTGGGTTTATCTCAATCCCGTTTCCCGGCGCATCGCATCTTTCGAGCAGGAAAAATATGATACAGCAGTTTATCAGGGAGCCTTTTTCGCTCAGGATCTATGTGTAGCCGCCGGCGACGTACAGCTGGCAGGATTTGATGATGATGATTCTCTCCATGCCGCGGGACTGTTTAATCTGGATAAGCACAGCGTAGAGTACGGTTATCATCTGTATGACCGGCTTTACCCGGCAAGTACGACGAAAATCATGACGGCTTACCTGGCCCTGAAGTATGGGAATACTGACGATACTGTGACAATCAGTGAACATGCTACGGATTTCAACTGGGATGAGGTGACATGCGGACTGAGAGCCGGAGATCAGATCACGCTTTACGATCTGTTGTGCGGACTCCTTTTAAAATCGGGGAATGACTGCGGGACCGCTATTGCGGAATATATTTCCGGAAGTGAAGAAAAGTTCGCTGACCTGATGAACACGGAGGCGAGAAGCCTGGGCGCGACAGGGACTCACTTTGTCAATCCTCATGGACTCCACGATGAAAATCACTATACAACGGCATATGATCTTTATCTGATCTTCAATGAATGTGTCAAGAACGAGACTTTTATGGAAATCATATCCATGGATTCTTATACAGGGACTCTGACAGGCTCCGACGGCACGGTAAGAAACGAAACCTGGGTTCCGTCAAATTATTATTCTAATGGCACTACAGAGGCGCCGGACGGGATACGTGTTTTTGGTGGAAAGACCGGGACAACAGACCAGGCAGGATGTTGTGTGATCCTGTATAGCGAAGATATGGAAAATCATCCTTACATTTCTGTGATCATGGGAGCAGAAGATAAAAATTTCCTGTATCAGGAAATGAACCGGCTTTTTACGGCCGGCATCACCGGATAAAAATCCCCCTCGCAGTTCCTTATATGGAGCGGGCGAGGGGGTTTCTCTATTCTGACATGCTGTTGATCCTTCCGAACAGACTGATGAGATACAGACCGCACAGACCGACAATCGTATAAACAATCCGTGAGAGCCAGCTCAGGTTTCCAAAAAGAAAAGCCACCAGGTCAAACCGGAAGATTCCTATCAGAAGCCAGTTCACCGCACCAATGATCACAATCGCCAGAGCAGTATTATCTAACCATTTCATGTTGTTTCCTCCTTTTCCATGTCAATACTTTTATTATTTCCTCAAAAGGTAGAAATATGCATCTGAAAATGTTATACTGTTTAAGTTATGAAAGGACAGGAGGTTGCACCATATTTTGGCGTCGAACAAAAATAAATCGATAAGCATAAAGAAATATAAAAATAAGCGTGAACTTAATATCGGGATCTTTCTGTTTGCTGTCGTCTTCATTTATCTTGTGGTGACCGTTATCATGTATCTCACAGGGGACAATATTTCGGTTTATGAAGTGAGAGAGGGCAGTATTGTCAATGATAATTCCTATACAGGCCTTATTCTCCGTCAGGAGGAGACGGTAAATGCAGAAAACGGAGGATATGTTAATTATTATCAGAACGAAGACAGCAAGGTGAAGGCCGGAAGCAATATTTATGTACTTTCACCTCAGAAGCTTGATACCGAATCAGATACGTCCGATTCCGGGGCATCATCCTCTTCGCTGAATACGGAAGTTCAGGCCGGGATCATTTCTGACATTCAGAATTTCAGCGAAAATTTTGATCCACAGGGTTTTTCGACTGTATACTCTCTCAGAAATGAAGTTACAGCCACCCTGCAGGGCGCGCTCAGCGAGTCAAAAACAGATCATCTTGAGGCAGCCATCAAAGCCAGCGGGCAGGAAGTGACCGCATATAAAGCCGACCGGGATGGTATTGTCGCATTCAGTGTTGACGGTTTGGAGTCTCTGACAAAAGATACATTTACGGCCGAAAACTTTGACCGGTCAAACTATGAGAGCAGAAGTCTGACTGATCAGATGAAAGTTTCTTCCGGGGAACCTGTATATCGGATGATCACCAGCGAGGACTGGTCTGTTATTGTTCAGCTGGACAAAGAAACGGCACAGAAGCTCACAGAGGATGAAGTGACCAGCGTAAAGACAAGGATTGATAAGGACAGCGAAACCATGTGGGCAGACTTTTCCGTTATTGAAAAGGATGGAGATTTCTACGGCTGTCTTGATTTCGACAATTCCATGATACGCTATGCAGATGACAGATACCTGAGTGTGGAGCTGATTCTTGAGGATGAGAGCGGCCTGAAGATTCCGCGATCATCCGTCATTGAGGAAGAGTTCTTCGTCATTCCTCAGGAATTTATTACAACGGGAGGAAACAGTTCTTCTCAGGGAGTTCTTGTAAATGAGAAGGGCGGTTCTGCGGTTTTCCAGCCTGTCGACATCTTTGACACTACGGAGGAAGGTGAAGTCTATATCAGCAGAGACGACCTGGATCCAGGCTCGGTGTTGATAAAGCCGGAATCAACAGAGACTTATACTGTGAATGAGACCAAACCGCTTACCGGAGTTTATAATATCAATCGGGGATACGCTGTATTCCGAAAGGTTACGATTCTCTGCGAAAGCGATGAGTATTATATTGTAGAGGAAGGAGATGCTTACGGACTTTCCAATTATGATCATATCATACAGGATGGAACAAGCATAGATCAGGACGAAGTTGTTTTCGAATAAGTAACAGGAGGTATCAGAAATGTTAAAAGAAAGACTTCAGGAAGTAGAAGAGAAGATCAGTGCGGCATGCGAAAGAGCAGGAAGAAGTCGGGATGAAGTCACTTTGATCGCGGTGAGCAAGACTAAGCCTGTAGAGACGCTGAAGGAGGCCTATGATCTTGGTATACGTGTATTCGGTGAGAACAAAGTACAGGAACTCACCCAGAAATACGAGGCCTTACCGAAAGATATACACTGGCATATGATCGGGCATCTACAGACGAATAAAGTAAAATATATCATTGACAAAGTGGATCTGATCCATTCTGTTGACTCTCTGAAACTGGCCCAGACAATAGAAAAAGAGGCTGAAAAGCATAATCTTGTCAAAGATATCCTTATCGAGGTCAATGTAGCCCAGGAGGAAAGTAAATTTGGACTGAAAATGGAAGAGGTTATTCCATTTCTGGAGCAGATTTCCGGTTTTTCTCATATCAGGGTCCGCGGACTGATGACTATTGCGCCTTATGTTGAAAATGCAGAAGAAAATCGTTCGATTTTCGCAGATTTACATAAATTATCTGTTGACATCAGGGACAAAAACATTGATAATGTTAATGTGAGCATACTTTCAATGGGGATGACCAATGATTACGAAGTTGCCGTCGAGGAAGGCGCTACTATGGTCCGCGTCGGAACCGGGATCTTTGGTGCCAGAAATTATGCGCTTTAAAATGCGCAGGCTCTGGATCAGAAAGTATGAAATAATAATTATGCTGATAAAGCATGAGATAGGAGTGTAAAAAATGGGTGTGTTTGATAAATTTCTGGACATCATGAAATTGAACGACGACGATTATGATGACGATGATTTCTATGATGATGACGATTACTATGACGAGGGGTATGATGAAAAACCGCGTCGTTCTCTGTTCGGAAAGAAGAACAACAAAGAGGAAGCCTATGAAGATTTTGACATGGAGGAAGATAAAAAATTCCAGCCGGCAAGCAATAAGGTAACTCCGATACGCCAGCCTGCTCCAAAGAGAGGCGGTAATATGGAAGTCTGTGTTGTAAAGCCGACTTCTGTTGACGATTCCAGAGAGATCACAGAAACACTGCTTGCAGGACGTACAGTAATTCTGAATCTGGAGGGAATGGACCTGGAGGTTGCTCAGCGTATTATTGATTTTATTTCCGGCGCTGCTTTTGCGATCAGCGGAAATCTCCAGAAAATCTCCAATTATATCTTCCTTGTAACACCGACAAATGTCGATATTTCCGGTGACCTTCAGGACCTTCTTGGAAATTCCATGGAGACTCCCAGTATGAAGGGAAGATATTAATCACATATGAAAGAAAACCAGACGAAGGAACTTAAACTTCTGGAGAGCCGTTTTATCGAGCTGTCCAGGACGGCTTATCAGCGTGAAATTATTACTTATTCGGATTTCCTGAATCTGAACGAACAGAATATCTTACATACACTGCCAAAAGAAGAGCTCTACACAGGGTATCTTTCTTTTGGTGGGTATGATTTGGCAGAGCGTCAGATGGCGGCATTTATCCCTGATGCTCTTTATTTGCGTTACGGGAAAAAATCTCTTTCTGAGGATGAGATCGGATATCCTTTTTCCGTATTGTCTGTCATCCCGCTTAACAGAAAATTTGCAGAGGTGCTGTCTCACAGAGACTATCTCGGCGCTCTCCTCAATCTTGGCATAGAAAGGTCAAAGCTTGGGGACATCCTTATTACCGGGGATGAGGCTCTTGTGTTTGCACATAATGACATGTGTGATTTTATTTCCAGTGAATTAACGCGTGTACGCCATACGATGGTCCGGGCATCCCGAAAAGAGTGTGCTCTGAAGGATTACAGCCCGGATTTTGAGGAGATTCGCGGAACTGTTGCGTCAGTAAGACTGGACAGCCTTCTTCCACTGGCCTTTTCCTCTTCCAGGACCAGGCTGTCAGGCCTTATTGAAGGGGCAAAGGTCTTCGTCAACGGCCGGCTTGTCACAAGAAATGGTTACCAGGTGCAGGAAGGGGATATCATTTCTGTCAGGGGTATGGGGAAATTCCGTTATGACGGCACAGGGCAGCGCACGAGAAAAAACAGAATCTATGTCGTGATACACAAATATGTTTAAGGATGGTTTTTGTAAAATGAATTGTAGCAAGAGATTAAAAAGCTGTCTCACAGGATCCGTTAGCTTTGTGATCCTTATCCTTATTGATCAGCTTACAAAATGGCTCGCTGTTGTTAATCTGAAGGATAAAGAGCCTTTTATCATAATTGACGGAGTGTTTCAGCTCCGCTATCTCGAAAACCGTGGAGCAGCTTTTGGAATGCTCCAGAACAGGCAGTTTATTTTTGTTGCCGGAGCTGCCGTCGTTTTCCTTATCGTTGCATTTTTCTATGTAAAAATGCCGCAGGAGAGCAGATACCTGCCTTTACGGATCTGTTCTGTCCTGCTGTGTTCCGGTGCGATCGGAAATATGATCGACAGACTGAGACTGAACTATGTGGTAGATTTCTTTTACTTCAATCTGATCGACTTTCCGATCTTTAACGTTGCAGATTGTTATGTTGTTGCAGCATGTATTTTCTTTGTGCTGCTGATACTGTTTTATTATAAAGAGGATGATGACTTCGCATGGCTGAATATCACCTGATTTCGAATACAGACAATGAGAGGATTGATAAATTCCTCAGCCGGGAGCTTACAGATATCTCCCGTTCCTATATTCAGAAGCTTCTCAAAGAGAAGCATATCCTTGTAAACGGGAAGCCTGTAAAAGCAAATTATAAACTTTCTCAGAAAGATTCCATTGAGGTGTCCGTACCGGAATCTGAGCCGCTGGATATCGTGCCGGAAGATATTCCCCTGGATATTATTTATGAAGACAATGATATCCTTGTGGTAAATAAGCCAAAGGGAATGGTAGTGCATCCCGCGCCTGGCCACTACAGCCATACTCTTGTCAATGCAGTCCTGTTTCACTGCGGAGGGCAGCTTTCGGGTATTAACGGAGTGGTTCGTCCTGGAATTGTTCACAGGATTGATATGGATACAACAGGGTCACTGCTGATATGTAAAAATGACCGTGCACATCAGATCCTTGCGGAGCAGTTAAAGGAACATTCCATTACACGCCGCTATCAAGCGATTGTGATCGGAAATCTGAAGGATGATCAGGGTACCGTAAATGCTCCTATCGGAAGACACCCCACTGATCGCAAAAAGATGAGCACCCGTTCCAATTCCTCACGTCCTGCAGTAACCCACTACAGAGTTCTTGAGCGTTTTGGAGATTACACATATATTGAATGTGAACTTGAAACCGGACGAACTCATCAGATCCGCGTTCATATGTCCAGCATCGGGCATCCCATACTGGGAGATAAAGTATACGGACCGGTTAAATGTCCGTTCAAACTGGAAGGACAGACTCTGCACGCAAAAACACTGGGGATCATTCATCCCTCCACAGGAGAATACATGGAATTTGACGCTCCACTTCCCGAATATTTTCTTAAACTTCTTGAGAGATTGAGAAAATGAAACTAATGATTGTATTATGCGCATTTTTTAGTTATAATACTCAATATAGAGTGATACGGCATCTGTTTTTTATGCAATATCACAATGATTGTTTGACGTAAAGGAGAGTGGACGGATTATGAAAACAAACACGATCATTACAATCGGCAGAGAGTACGGAAGTGCCGGAAGAGAAATAGGACGAAAGATTGCTGAAGATTTCGGGATTAAGCTCTATGACAAGGAGATGCTTGCCCGTGCGGCAAAGGAAAGCGGAATCTGTGAAGAGATTTTTGAATCACATGATGAGAAGCCTACAAACAGCTTTCTTTATTCACTTGTAATGGATACTTATTCCATGGGTTATTCCGGAAATACGTATACAGATATGCCGATCAATCACAAAGTTTTTCTTGCACAGTTTGACACCATCAAAAAGATCGCGGATGAAGGGCCGTGCATTCTTGTCGGAAGATGCGCAGATTATGCTCTTGAGTCATATAAAAACGTAGTCAGTGTATTTATCCATGCCGATCTTGATGCACGTATACGCAGAATCGCAAGGATATATGATCTGACAGACGCCAAGGCAAAAGACAGGATTCTTAAGACGGATAAGCAGCGCTCCAGCTACTATAATTATTATACCAACAAGAAATGGTCTAATGCAGACAGCTATGAACTCTGTCTGAACAGTGCGGAGCTCGGCATCGAGGGCACTGCAAAGGTAATAGAACACTATGTCATGCTCAAGGAAAGCATCAAGAGCGAGGACCGTGTTTTATAGATCTTAAAGCAACCGGATTATTGGGAGAGAACATCTCCCTGGGCCGTTTCAGAAAAGTGAATACAATAAAAAGAACAGTGAAAAGAAAAAGGTCCTCTTAAAGGGCCTTTTTCTTTTCGCTGCAGATTATCTGTTTATACGTTTTCCAGGTAGTTACGCTTTTCCGGGAGTGTCCTTTCCGCGTTTGTGGATGCATCTTTCCGGCCATCCGGAGATATTTCCCTCAAGGATCGCATGGAACATCCTCTCTTTCGCCCCCGGATGCTCCCGGTTGATCTGGCGAAGCAGTTCTTTTGCATACTGTCTCTTTGTGTATCCGTCAACAGGGCATTTGCTTTTTACGACAGGAAGTTCATACTTATTCTTAAAACCGATCACATCCATCTCATCCACGAACATGAGCGGGCGTATCACAGTCAGGTCCATCCGGTCAAGATAAGTCTTTGGCGAAAAAGAATGGAACCTTCCTTCAAAGATAAGCGAAAGCAGCATTGTTTCTATAATATCGTCTTTATGATGAGCATATGCGACTTTATTGCAGCCCATTTTCTTTACCGCCTCATTCAACGCTCCTTTTCTCATTTTAGCGCAGAGGGAGCACGGATTACTCTCTTTGCGTATATGAAATAGAATATCATAGATTTCAGACGGAACAATCTCGTAAGGGATCTGAAGTTCCCGGCAGAGATCTTTTACAGGCGTCAGATCGAAATCAGGGAATCCGAGATCGACTGTAACAGCGCTCAATTCAAATTTCTGAGGATAAAAGCGTTTCAGTCCATGCAGGGCGTAAAGAAGCGTCAAACTGTCTTTTCCGCCTGATATTCCCACTGCAATATGATCCCCTGACTGGATCATGCCATACTCGTCAACGGATTTTCTTGCAAAACTCAAAAGTCTTTGTAACTGCATTATTCTTTCCCTTCTGTAAACAACTTTTTCTGCACATTTAACTATTATACTTATCGTTGATTACAATTACAAGAGAAAGTATGTTAAAATATCTGTATGGTGTATAGAATGTTATGATCCTCACCCTGGCCAGAATTCAATCTGTCAGCAATATAAATAAAATTATGACTTTTTATCAAAGGCGGTACACAATGAAACAGAACAGTACATTACAATTTCATCTTCAGGAACAGACAGAGAATATATGGCGGAAATTTTTGAATGCATTACCGGTCATTGCCTTCTTTCTTGCCATGTTCTATCTGGTCATCGGTCTGTTCGGAATGCAATATGTAATGGTAGTTTCACTGGCCACTCTTGTATTCCAGGTCAATTATAAGAAACGTCACAGCGCCGGAACACTTATCAAACTTATCATACAGCAGCTCTTCCTCGTCATCCTTGCCTACATTGCGACACTGAACATTTTTATGAGTCTCATGCTGAACCTTATCGTACCGTTCTGGCTTATATTCTCAAAAGCTTCACCCTTCAATCAACTTGGATATTTCTCCAGTCTGATGACATTTACATTTATGCAGCTGATGCATATGGACTGGAATGGATTTTCCAGACAGTTCACTGCTATGTTTTTCTGTTGCGGAGCATTCTTTATCGCAGCTCTTTTCTACACAAGAGTCCGAAAAGAACCGGCCGGCAACGGTACGGAAGAGTATTAAGCTTGCCGGTACTATTCTGGAAAAAGCGGTAATCGGAAAACCCTTTGAAACCGAACTGAAAGAACTTTCCAGGCTTCAAAGAGAACTATATCAGGAAGCATATCAGCTGAGAGGGCGTACTCACGTCGTTACGGCAGAAGGAAAACTGAAATATATGTTTGCTATCCTTATTCAGCGGACAGTCTATTTTGTCTCGGGAGAGAGCAGTATACTCATGCCAACAGACGAAAAAGCTAAAAAATTTGCTCTTCAGGTATCCCGGTATATGAAACTTGCAGGTGAAAAGGATTTTATGAACGGAGAAACGGATTTCCTTAACCGAAATGGCAGAAGACTGCTGAAGTTATCTGAAAAAGAAAAAGACGATTTCTTTCTGTCATGTGCAAATTTTTTCAGAATGTTTCTTCTTATCTTAAGACAATCAAAAATGAAGGACCAGGATATTATTGATACCCGATGGAAGATCCCGTTAAAACAGCGTTTAAAAGAACGCATTCTTTACAGACTCCGGCCAGATACCTTTGAAATGCGTTTTGCGCTCCGAATGAGCCTTGTCCTTACTGCAGGAATGACATTTAATTTTCTCTTTTCAGAAGGTCATTCCTACTGGTTTGTAATGAATGCGTTTCTTCTTTTAAGACCAATGTATGAGGACAGCAATTACAGGATAAAGACACGATTTCTCGGGACAGCAGCAGGTTGTATACTTGTATCCCTTTTTCTCCCATCTACTGCAGGTGTTCCCGCGCATCTGTTAATTGCAGGTCTTATGGTGGTATGCATGTATACAGCTACTCCCGGGACAATTTCTCATGCTGTCTTTGTAACATGTTTTGCGCTTTCGATGACAACCCTGGCTATGGGAGTGACTGCAGAAGCGGCATTTCTGAGGCTTATATATGTTCTCGGATCTGTACTTTTCGTTCTGATCGTTAACCGCTTTTTCTTTCCAACCAGTTTTAAAAGTCAGCTTAAGTATAATTTAGAAATGCTTTTCCATATGCATCATATGTACCTGCGTATACTGGAAGATGCTCTCAGCAGTCCGCTTGATTATTGGAGACTTTGCGATGCACAGCTCCAATACCATATGGTACACGCGCAGATCAGAAAAGAACTGCCGAAATCTGCAAAAAATGATGAAGGATTCTATCTGGATCTGCTTTCTATCACCTGGAGGATGGCCTCTGAGATCCAGCAGATGTTTTTCCATGTTACTCATAAAAAAAGGTCGCTGGAAGCGAGACATGTCATCCTGAGATATATTTATTACACGGATCATATCTTAGATCAGATACAGGAAATGCTTCATTTAAGAAGAGAGAAATATCAGAAAAATATTGAAGGTATGCAGTATCAGAGATATGTAGAAGGAGAGCCGAAGCTCTCCCAGCTTATGACGTTGTATGCACATAATCTTTCCCGACTTTATGCCGTAGTATCGAAAAAAATCCAGACATGATTCAGACGTCCCGGAGCTTTACTGCACCGGCTGCCTGCCTGCGTCGATTCTCATCGATCGCAGCATAATGTTTCTTTGTCGTATTGACATCCTTGTGCCCCAGAACATCGGCTACGAGATAAATATCGCCTGTTTCTTTATAGAGAGCTGTTCCGTATGTACTGCGAAGTTTATGTGGTGTAATTTTCTTATTTGGCGTTACCTCCCTGGCATATTTTTTCACCATGTTTTCGACGGCCTGTACGCCCATTCTTTTCCTTTGTGTTGAGAGGAAAAGAGCGTTTTCGTGTCCCGGGAGCGGAATTGTTGTTTTCCTCGTTGTATATAAGTAGGTCTTCAATGCATTTTCTACTTCCTCCCCAAAATAGACAACCATCTCGTTTCCGCCCTTACGGGTTACCTTGATCCCGTTATTTTTAAAGTCAACATCCTGAATATCAAGGCCAACACATTCGGATACACGGATTCCTGTCCCGAGCAGGAGAGTGAGTATTGCAAGATCTCGGTTTTTCGTTTTTTCATAATAGACTTTTCTCTGACCTGTCAGATTGTCTCCGCCGTGATCCACATAATCCAGAAGCATAGCCACCTCATCCGTATCGAGGCGAATGATCGCCTTATCATGAAGCTTTGGCATGTCAACAAGCAATGTCGGGTTCTTTGAGATGATCTGTCGTTTAAAAAAATATCCGTAAAAGCTTCTGAGTGCAGACATCTTGCGTGCCAGTCCTTTTTCTGTGTTTGTGATCTGTTTGTTGTCGTCATCCGTATAGACTTTAAGATATTCCTGATATTCCTCGATGTCTACCGGCTCAAGACGCTCCAGATCCTGTACGGTAAACTGATCAATCGTATAGTGGCTGAACACAGGATTATTTTCCATTAGAAAATGAAAAAATACACGAATATCGTATGCATAGGAAATTCTGGTTCTTGCTGATGTGGTTGGCTCTATGGCACGAAAATAGTCTTTTGCAAAAGGAGGCAGTGTTTTTAGAATCTCACGAAGTCTGAGTGTGTTATCAATGTATTTCTGTTCATGGTAGGTCCTTGCCTCAGTAACTGAATCAGCTGTTTTCTTTTTCTCTGTTTCTGTTTTCATAAATCAAACCCCTTATCCATATCAGTTTTATCAATCTATTTGTTCATTTATTCTCTGATTATTATAGCAGAAAGCGGATTTTTCGTCTATATCTTTTGGAAAAATCAGTATTTGTCGTATAGATCTCTATATGTCTATATCATCTTCTTTTCAAGAT
>ERZ1090862.944-NODE-946-length-13095-cov-6.882362_pt1 | contig 13095 bp, 13 predicted proteins | sample MGYA00478481_ERZ1090862 | MGnify/ENA primary metagenome ERZ1090862 (study PRJEB33644, sample SAMEA5815745) | chicken gut metagenome | biome: Chicken; feature: Gastrointestinal Tract; material: Caecum | place: Ireland | collected 2019-01-01 | study: A study of the... | reverse complement strand
CTCTCACGCCTCCTTTATAGCGCTGGACATCCGTAAGTTTGATCACGCCGATCTCGCCGGTCATTTTCACATGCGGCGCACAGCAGGCGCAGACATCGTACCCGGGAATCACCACGATACGGATCTGTCCCTCGATCTCGATCTTGCTGCGGTATTCCATATGATCCGCCTCTTCCGGCGAGGGGTACAGCACCTCGACTTCCAGATTCTTCCAGACAGCACGGTTTGCTTCCCTCTCAATCTCCCGGAGCTCTTCCTTTGTGATCTCACCGTCAAAATCCATAGTACAGTCTTCGCTGCCAAGGTGGAACCCGACATTATTATATCCAAAACGGCCATGAACCAGTCCGGAGACAATATGCTCTCCTGTATGCTGCTGCATCTTCATGAACCGCTCTTCCCAGTCGATTTTCCCTGTCGCCTTTGTCCCCGGCTCCAGCGGACCGTCTGTCAGATGGATGATCTCTCCGTCTTTCTCCTGCACATCCAGCACGTCAACCTGTCCCAGAGTTCCATGATCCGCATACTGACCGCCTCCCTCCGGGAAAAAGGCTGTCTGATCCAGCACAACCTCATAATTTTCTCCCTTCTGTACACAGGAGAGTACTTCCGCGGTAAACTCTCTGAGATGACTGTCCTGATAGAACAGCTTGTCCGTCATTCTTTTCTCCGTCATTCAAGCTACATCCTTTCCGGTGCTTCAAATCCAAGCAGGTCGATGCACGTCTCGAGCACCCTCTTTGTCAGTGCAAGGAGCGCGATGTATCCCGCCTTCCTTTCCCCGTCCCCCTCGGACAGGATCTTTGTCTCATGATAAAACTTATTGAACTCATTTGCCAGCTCGTAGATATATGCACAGATTTTGTGCGGTGCAATCTCCTCATAGACTGTGTTCATCACATCGTTGAACCGCAGCGTCTGAAGCATGAGAGCCTTTTCATATTCATCCTTCGCCGGAAGTACCTGAAGTCCTTCCAGACTTCCTCCGCTCTCCTGGTATTTGTTCAGGATAGACTTGATACGGACGATCGTATAGAGGATATACGGTCCTGTATTCCCCTCAAAAGAAGTAAACCGGTCAACATCAAAGATGTAGTCTTTTGATGCCTGATTGGAAAGATCTCCGTATTTGATGGCAGCAAGACCTACAATCTCCGCGGTGCGTTTTGCCTCTTCCTCCCCGACCGTACGGTTGTCCATGATCTTTTTGTACATTTCCTCGTCAATCTCCCGGATCAGGTTCTCCAGACGCATCACGCCGCCTTCCCTGGTTTTAAACGGCTTTCCGTCTTTTCCGTTCATCGTGCCAAAACCGAGGAATTTGAGTTCTGTCTCCTGAGGCACGATCCCGGTCTTCTTTGCACAGCGGAACACCTGGATAAAATGGAGTTCCTGACGTTTATCCACCACATAGATAACCTCATCCGGATGGTAATCTTCCTCGCGCTGCACCAGAGTGGCAAGGTCCGTCGTATCGTACAGAGCAGCTCCGTCTGATTTGAGGATCATGCAAGGCGGCACTTCCTTATTGTCAGACTCTTCCTGTACATCCACTACCAGCGCACCCTCATCATAGCGGGCGAAGCCTTTGTCCTTGAGCATCTGTACCATATCGGGAATATATTTCTGGGCATCCGCCTCTCCCTTCCAGAGATCAAACTCCACGTTCAGTTTCTTATAGTTTTTCTTCAGATCCGTCACGGAAACATTCATGATATGATCCCATATCGCACGGTATCCCCTGTGGCCGTTCTGGAGAAGGTAGGTTGCATGCAGAGCTTCTTCTCTGTAATCCTCATGTTCTTTGGCATAGGCGCTTGCCGTAGGGTAGATCTCCTCCAGCTCACCAATGGTAAACGGTGCTTCTTCAGGATATTCTCCCTCAAAGTTCTCATCAAAATAAGGAAGCTCAGGTTTTCTCTTCTTAAGCTCCGTGATGATCAGTCCCATCTGATACCCCCAGTCTCCCAGATGGATATCCCCGATGACACGATTTCCCTTGAAACGCGCGATCCTTTTCACGCTCTCTCCGATGATCGCCGAGCGCAGGTGACCCACGTGAAGCGGTTTCGCCACATTCGGTCCGCCGTAATCAATCATGATCGTCTTCGGTTCCTTCTCTTCCTCCGCTCCCAGCTTTTCCGCCAAAGCCATCCGGTTCAGATAGTCAGCCGCGAAAGCCGGTGCCAGCTTCAGATTGATAAAACCGGGCTTCACCACTTCCACTGTCTCAAAACATTCGCTGTTCTTCAGATTTCCGGCAACTTCCTCCGCGATCATGAACGGAGCCTTCTTATATTTCTTCGCTCCAGCCATCGCCCCATTGCACTGGTATTCACACAGGTCAGGGCGGTTGGAAAGCGTCACTTTTGCAAGTTCTTCATCATATCCCGCCTTCTGAAACGCGTCCCGCATCTCAGCAGTGATCATCTCAAGTAATGTCTTCAATTTATTCCACACTCCTTTAATCCGTATGAATGTCAGTATAACATGATTCCCGGCTGACGGCAAGTTTCCGCATGATTTACGCCTTTTTTCCACTTGCAATACCATATCACAGAACGTATAATTCAAGAGATATCCCGCCAACGGATATTTCACCGGGATTTCCCGCCGGGGTCTGGCCCTTCCGCAGACGGAGAAGCCCCCGGCAGACACCATTTTCAGAATATTCAGATAAACGGAGGACAATACATATGAAATTAGGTTCACACGTCGGCATGAGCGGAAAGGAAATGCTCCTTGGTTCCGCAAAGGAAGCCGTCTCTTACGGCGCCGACACTTTTATGTTTTACACAGGAGCACCCCAGAACACACGGAGAAAAGAAATCAGCAAACTCAACATCGAGCCTGCATGGGATTACATGAAGGATCACGGGATTGAAGAGATCATCGTCCACGCTCCTTATATCATCAATCTGGGAAACTCTATCAAACCGGAAACCTTTTCACTCGCCACCGAATTTCTGGCCAAGGAGATCGAGCGCACTGTAAGCTGCAGAAGCCATATCCTGATCCTTCATCCGGGCGCTCATGTCGGAGCCGGAGCAGAAGCCGGAATCGCGCAGATTGTAAAAGGACTGAACGAAGTACTTACAGCAGACACAGACTGCTGCATCGCTCTGGAAACCATGGCCGGAAAGGGCTCTGAGATCGGCAGGACATTTGAAGAACTGGCCCGTATTTATGACGGGGTAAACTATAATGACAAACTGAGAGTCTGCTTCGACACATGCCATACCAGTGACAGCGGCTACGATATCGTCGGTCACTTTGACGATGTGATCGACGAATTTGACCGGATCATAGGTAAAGATCAGATTGCGGTCTTCCACATCAACGACAGCAAAAATCCCAGAGGAGCGCAGAAGGACCGGCACGAAAATCTGGGGTTCGGGAATCTCGGTTTCGATGCGCTGAACTACATCGTACATCACCCCGATTTCGAAAACGTTCCGAAAATTCTCGAGACTCCCTGGATTCCGTCTAAGGCAAATCCAAAGAAATCCTACGCCCCCTATAAATACGAGATTGAGATGCTCCGGAGCGGAAAATTTGATCCGGATATGAAAACCCGCATCCTCAAAGACAGCGAAAATCAGGCCGGGGCTTGACAGCCCTCTTCTTTCAATGTATGATTGTACTATATATTTAATACAGTTCACAAGAAAGAAAATGAGGTGATTCGATGCCATGGGAATTAGATAACGACCGCCCCATCTATCTCCAGCTGATGGAGCGCATCCAACATGACATCATTTCGGGAGTCTACAAACCCGGAGACAAGATTCCATCTGTCCGCGACCTCGCGCTGGATGCCGCAGTGAATCCGAACACTATGCAGAAGGCCCTCTCTGAACTGGAGCGCAGCGGTCTTCTATATTCACAGCGAACAAGCGGACGTTTTATTACGGATGATGAAAAACTGCTCAAAAAAATGAAGACAGAACTTGCGTCCGAGCACATCCATCAGTTCTTCGAACAGATGCATCATCTCGGCTTCAGCGATGAGGAAACGCTGGAAATGATACAGGACGTGTTAAGGAGGGAACAGCATGGAACCGATTCTTGAATGCAGGGATCTGACAAAAAAATACGGAAGCAACTATGCCCTTTATAATCTGAACCTATCCCTGGAGCGGGGGCAGATCGTGGGACTTCTCGGACCAAACGGAAGCGGGAAAACGACGCTGATCAAACTCGCAAACTCGCTTCTGCGTCCGACCGAAGGACAGATCCTGATCAACGGAACAGAGCCGGGAGTGGAAACAAAAAAGATTGTTTCTTATCTGCCGGACCGCAATTATCTCAACAGACATATGCGGGTGGATGAGGTCATTGACTACTACAATACTTTTTATGACAATTTCAGCATGGATCGAGCTGCCAGGATGATGGATTCGCTGGATATCGACCGCCATGCCCGGTTGTCGTCGCTTTCCAAAGGCACGCTGGAAAAAGTCCAGCTTATCCTGGTCATGAGCCGGGAAGCGCAGCTCTACATCCTCGACGAGCCGATCGGGGGCGTAGATCCCGCCGCCAGGGATTATATCCTTCAGACCATCCTGACAAACTACGACGAGAACGCTACCGTCCTTATATCCACACACCTGATCTCTGATATAGAGAACGTGCTGGATCATGTAGTCTTTCTCCAGGAAGGCCAGCTCATACTCAGTTCATCCGTGGATGAGATCCGCACACAGTACGGAAAGTCCGTGGACACTTTGTTCCGGGAGGTATTCAAATGTTAGGAAAATTATTAAAATTCGACTTGAAACATGGATTGAAGATCTTCCTGCTCCTGCACGGAATCCTGATCATCATCTCCCTGCTGGGACGTTTCCTTTTTCTGGATCAGCTCAACTTCAATGAGCCGGACGCTGCTCTTGTATCCAGTGTGGCGCTGTTTGCCTCAGCCATAATATTTCTGTTCGTTGCAGTCTGCTTCTGTACCTGGCTCCTCATCGCGTTCCGCTTCTACCGGAATCTTTTCACAGGAGAAGGCTATCTCACCTGGACCCTTCCAGCCTCCAGCGTACAGCATCTGTGGTCTAAGATATTATCCGGAAGCATTCTTCTGCTTCTGGACTGCATCATAGAGAGCGCATGTATTCTGCTTCTCGTGACGGGGAGCAACGTCACAGAAGCTTACAGCGTGATCGCTTCCGACGTAAATTCAGAACTCGGGATGTCCCTGAGCACATTTGCCCTGATCCTGTTTGTCATCATGCTCATCTCCGGACCGGTCAGCGTGATCCAGACTTATTTCTGCATCGTGATCGGACAGCTTTTCCCCGCTCACCGGGTTCTCGGAGCTGTAGCTGCGTACTTCATATCCAGTTTTGTGATACAGATCCTTTCTTTCGGACTGCAGATCGTAACCGGGCTTTTCCCGGAATATGTACTGATCGGACAGACCAGCACATCAGATCAGGTCGGTACATACCTGTTTACCACAATGGGATACTCAACTGTGATGATGATCGTCATCGCCGTGCTGCAGTATCTTGTGATCCACTATATCATGAAGAAAAAGATCAATCTGCTATAATGTTTATGACGCCAGGTTCAAAAGTTCTAACCCCACATGAGCTTGCTCATAAGCGGGCGAAAGACCTTGGGGTCCTCTCCAACATCATATCTGCTCAAAAAAATCCCGGGAAGCGCAAACACCGTGTTTTGCACTTCCCGGGATCTTTCCAGCGTCTGAGCGGAGTCGAACCGCCGCACATGCCTCCGGAGGGCATCGCTCTATCCACTGAGCTACAGACGCATTCCGGTCTTTAAGAGGAAGACAATGCTTCCTCTTAAGCGACCTTAATTATCCTACCACAATTTTAATAAAATGTAAAGCACTAAAAAATATCAGTTTCCCGCTCTGCTCCTTTCTTCACATATACTTTTCCAGTCCTGTATTCTACAAAATACGCGTGATCACTCAGGACATCCTCCTCATCCAGCTCTGTATCATTGATCTCCTTTACCATCTCATCCAGTTCATCGAAATCAAGTTCAGAAGAACATGGCACGATCACCACTTCATGAACACTGCTGGGAAGGATATAGTAATCTTTCTTCAGTATCTGGCCTATCATATTCAGAATATGGGGATATGCCACACATGCAGCTCCGTAGCTGCGGAGCCGGTTCGAAAGCACATACATCCTGTCCAGCTTTTCCACTTCTCCAGTAAGAAGGTTTTCCCCCTTCCCGACATCCGGAGCCTTCCCGTTTACCAGTTCGCCCAGCGCATAGCTCATCGTAAAAAGTTCCGCCGGGAGCATTCTCTTTGAATTTTCAACCGCGGCGTCCCAGAGCATATCCGGATTTGCTCTCCACTGCGCCATATGGCTGTTCTTCACTGTCATTGTGGCTGTTCCCTCACTGTTCATCTCAAGCATGACATAAAATACAATGGACAGATCAAAAATCTCTCTGTGAGGAACCGTTCTTAAAAACTCCTGATTTTTCTCAGTATTGACCAAACGGAATACAACTCTATCCTTTATCCCTTCATAGGACATAAGATTCCTGTTATCCCATGACTCATTACAGCGGATACACTCATAGAATCCCATCACCTCATCAACTATGTCTGCGATGGAATCTCCGTTTTTATAACACTCATAGTACTCTTCAAGATAGATTGCCGGTGAGATATTGACCCCTTTTTTCTCAACCATGATCCCCCTTTTCTCTGTCCCGTTATTCTTTATTGCCATATAGGATGAAACCCGTTCTGAATCTCCGAGCCTGTCGCTCATCATCTTTTCTACTGCGCGCACAAATTCTTTATAATCCATTCTTCTCCTTTCTCATGCGCGGTCCATATAAATTAAATGAGAAATCCGGTACGAAACATACCATTGAAATAGAATCAGTGATCTGAACAATATTATGTAATGCTCATTATAGACGAACCGATAAAAAATAGCAAGGCTTTTAAACCAGAAAAACCTCCGCACTTTAGCAGCGCGGAGGTTCTGGTCCTCTGTCATATTCACTTTATTATACTCTGGAAAGATACTCTCCTGTACGTGTGTCGATCTTGAGAACATCGCCGACCTCAACGAACAGCGGAACCATAACGGTTGCCCCGGTCTCAACAACAGCCGGTTTTGTAGCCCCCTGCGCTGTATCTCCCTTGAATCCCGGCTCTGTCTCTGTGATAGCGAGCTCCACAAAGAGCGGCGGCTCAACAGAAAATACATTTCCTTTGTGAGAACAAATCTTCACTGTCTCATTCTCTTTCACAAACTTCAGAGCGTCTCCGACCACATCTGCGTCCAGAGCGATCTGATCATATGTCTCCACATCCATGAAGTTGTACAAATCTCCGTCTTTGTAAAGATACTGCATATCTTTTCTGTCGATATGTGCATTTTCAAATTTCTCAGTCGGGCGGAACGTTTTCTCAACTACGCCGCCGCTGATGATGTTTTTCAGCTTTGTTCTGACGAACGCTGCACCTTTTCCCGGTTTTACATGCTGGAATTCCAGAATCTGAAAAATGTTTCCATCAATCTCAATGGTAAGTCCGTTCTTAAAATCTCCTGCTGCGACCATTTATAATCCTCCTTCAATCGTACGTGCGCCCTGCGGGCACTCCACTTTATTCATTTTATAATAATTCTCGTCTTTTTTCAATCCTTTTTTTTGGATGTCAGTCATCTTCTGTCAGTTATTGTCCGTTTTCCGGTCCTTCTGTCTCATGTAAAAATGCAGAACGATCTTCTCCAGGTATCGTTTGAGCACGATCTGAATCTCCTCCTTCGGATGGATCGGTCTGACCAGGATACTGCGTATACCGGCGCGTTTCGCCCCCCACACATCCGTAAAGAGCTGATCTCCCACAAAAAGCGTTGTCTCTCTGTCCGTTCCCATGAGTTCCATGGCGCGGACATAGTTTTTCACCGACGGTTTATGAGCATTGTAAATATACTCTGTACCGATATCCCGGTTAAACATCTTCACCCGCGGTTCCTGATTATTGGACAGGAGGCAGGAAGCAAATCCGATTTCCTTCAGCCTTGCAAACAGTTTACGCGCCCGTTCGTCCGCGGGAGCGCCGTGAGGCACAAGTGTATTGTCTATATCGAATATAACGCCTCTGTATCCTTCTCCATACAGTTTTTCAAAAGGGATAACATATGTGGATGCCACATATTCATCCGGGAAAAATCTTTTAAACATTATTTACCATCCAGTTCCATCAGCTTCGAGATCAGTTCCTCGCTGATCTGCAGGATCGTCTTGTTATCCGTCTGTATCACAACATCCGCGGCACCCTCGTATTTCTCCCGGCGTTTTTCCATAAGATCCGCGATAAACTCAACATTTTTGTTACCGTTGAGCATCGGCCTGTCATCGCTGTCCTTCACTCTCTCATAGATAGTCTCCGGACTTGCGGTAAGAAGAACCACGCGTCCGTTCTTCTTCATCTCGACCACATTTTCCTCACGGAGCGCCGCTCCACCTCCGCAGGAGATGACACAGTTCTTTCCTGTCTGGAGTTCTTTTAACAGTTTTGTCTCCAGTCCTCTGAAATATTCTTCTCCATAGGTTGCAAAAATATCCGGAATACTCATCTGTTCTCTCTCAGAAATTTCCTGGTCCATCTCCACCAGCCGCATGTCAAACATCGTACTCAGATAATCTGAGATCGTTGTTTTCCCGGCTCCCATAAAGCCGATCAGGACAATATTGTATGAGAAGAGCTTTCTTGCCTGGATCCGCTTGCTGTTCCGCAGGATCCGTTTAAACACATCCTGAATCTCCTCTCTGTACTTGTTGTCCTTCAATTTTTCATCAAGCCTGCGCTGCTGTTTCGCTTCCTGAGCCGGCTGCAGGATCGGCATACCGTATGTCTCTTTGTATGCCATAATCTTCTCGATTATCGCATTTCTCTCCACGAGAACATCTATGATCTTGTCGTCACAGAGTGCAAGCTGCTCGCGGTACATTTCCAGATCGTTCATATTCTTCCTCCAGACTTTAAGGCGGGCAGAAGCCCGCCGATACTGCTAGTTCACAAATATGCGACAGGCACTGCCTTCCGCACAATCTTTTATATTATATCAATTCTCCCTGCTTCTGTCCATAGCCTTCCGCACATTCAGCCTGAATTCTTCCCACTCAACTTCATGATCCACAAAATATTTCGGGCAGCTCTTCCCGGTCACATCATAATGCCGTATCACATCTTCCTCCGTCAGATCAAATTTCATACAGAGCCATGCGGTGAGCTGAACAAGAGAACGGTATGTCTCATCTGTAAATTCCCCACTCTCATCAGGATGGCAGCATTCGATCGAAACCGTATCAAAATTCCTTTCATTAGACGCATATGCAACCTCCCATGTAGGCACGCACTGGATGATCTCGCCCTCCAGTCCGATAATAAAATTACTGCTCGCTTCCGTCGTATGTGTATACTGCAGATCATTAAAATAATCCCTGTTCTCCTGCGCCGTACTCCCGGGATTTGCCGTGTAATGGATCACGATGCCATTGATCCCCTCTGTCTCTATTCCCGGTCTGGAGTATGCGTTGACATCGAGGAGCTGCACGTCAATATCCGGTTCAGATGCATCCACGTCAAGGTTACGTCTCCCCCCCGAGACACAGGAATAAATTCCAAGGATCAGCGTCAGCGCGATCAGAGCAAGGATTCCTGCCCTGATATACACTGCTCTGCGATCTGTCTTTTTTCTTCTTTTCCTTCTTCTTCCGCCCTGTCCTGTCGTCATTCGTATCCCTCATCTTCTGCTTTCAGCTTTTTTCATGATATCACACATTTTCTAAAGGTTTGTGAAAACTTTCTTATGAATTTATAAAGCAGCAGAACACAAAAGCTGCACCGGCTTTCTATGCCGGTGCAGCTGCACATCAAAGTCCCGAAGGACTCTTTTGCTTCCTATAATCACTCTTTCCTACTCGTCAACGCTATAGTTCGGCGCTTCTTTCGTGATGTGGATATCATGAGGATGACTCTCTCTGAGTGATGCGGCAGAAATCTTCACGAACTGTCCGTTTTCCTTCAGTTCCTCAATCGTTGCTGTACCGCAGTATCCCATACCGGAACGAAGTCCGCCCATCAGCTGGAATACAGTATCCTCAACAGTTCCTTTATAAGCGACACGCCCTTCAACGCCTTCCGGTACAAGCTTCTTTGCGTTCTCCTGGAAATAACGGTCTTTGCTTCCGTTCTCCATAGCCGCGATAGAGCCCATGCCGCGGTATACCTTGTACTTTCTTCCCTGATAAAGTTCAAACGTTCCCGGGCTCTCGTCACAGCCGGCAAAGATGCTTCCCATCATACATACATTTGCTCCTGCTGCAATCGCCTTTGTCATATCTCCGGAATACTTGATACCTCCATCTGCGATGATCGGGATGCCGTACTCCTTCGCCACCTCATAGCAGTTCATGACAGCCGTGATCTGAGGTACGCCGATACCTGCAACGACACGTGTCGTACAGATAGATCCCGGTCCGATTCCGACCTTGACCGCATCCACACCGGCTTCGATCAGTGCTCTCGTCGCCTCGCCTGTAGCCACATTACCCGCGATCACCTGAAGATCCGGGAACTTCTCTTTTACCATCCGCACCGTGCGCAGAACGTTTGCAGAATGTCCGTGGGCGGAATCCATTACCACGACGTCCACTTTCGCGTTTACAAGTGCTTCCACACGCTCCAGGCAGTTTGCCGTAATACCGATCGCCGCTCCGCAGAGAAGACGTCCCTGAGAATCCTTTGCGGACAGCGGATATTTGATCTGTTTCTCGATATCCTTGATCGTGATAAGCCCCTTCAGGTTGCCTTCATCGTCTACGATCGGAAGTTTTTCCTTTCTTGCCTTTGCCAGGATCTTCTTTGCCTCTTCCAGAGTGATCCCTTCCTTTGCCGTGATGAGACCTTCTGAAGTCATGGATTCTTTGATTTTCTTAGAGAAGTCTTCCTCAAATTTCAGATCACGGTTTGTGATGATGCCGACAAGTTTGCGTCCCTCTGTGATCGGCACACCGGAAATACGGAACTTCGCCATCAGATTGTTTGCGTCCTCCAGTGTATGCTCCGGTGACAGGTAGAAAGGATCTGTGATAACCCCATTCTCTGATCTTTTTACCTTATCAACCTCTTCCGTCTGCTGCTCGATGGACATATTTTTATGGATGATACCGATTCCGCCCTGACGCGCCATCGCAATCGCCATTCTGTGTTCTGTTACTGTATCCATCCCGGCACTCATCATCGGGATATTAAGCTTGATCTTTTTTGTCAGATATGTAGAAAGATCCACCTGATTCGGAATCACCTCAGAATATGCAGGGACAAGCAAAACATCATCAAATGTAATCCCCTCGCCAATAATTTTCGCCATTGCCTATCTACCTCTCTTTCTTCGAATCCACTTATGTAAAGATGCCAGAGTCAAAAGATCTAAGCCCACATGAGCTTGCTCATAAGTGGGTGAAAGACCTTGGGACCCGCCCCGATATGAGCATAAAAGTGGGATGTATATCCCACGATATGCGAATATTGGGGAGGATTGCGGGAGTGCGGAGCACAGAACAATCCGTAGGCATCGGAGTCGGGGCTTTTGACCCCAACATCATGTAAATGTATTATCTGATATACTACATAAATTCAGGACAGATGTCAAGACTTTCACAGGTCTGCGCCGGAAGGAAAGGTTGATTTATTTTTAATTCTATTATTAAGCTGTACTTATAGATCAGGCTCTGTTTTTTAGTACGGTTACTATTTTCTTTCGTCGCCTCTGGGAACAAAGAGTTTACCTGCAGTGCTCCCGGGCCGAGCGGGGGGGCGCTTTAGCGGCGAAGTTCCATTTCACGCGAGTGCGCATCCCGCAGAGCGTTTAGTTTAACAGGGAACGAAGTTTCCTATTAAACTAAAAACAGGGATGTACTTTTCAAAAGTACATCCCTGTTTCCAATCTGTTTCACAGAACCCGACCCACGGATCTTTCCCTGTTAATTACATCATTCCCGGATTTGCTGCCGGTGCCGGTGTGTCTTCTTTGATCGTAGATACAACCGCCTCTGTTGTCAGCAGTGTAGCTGCAACGCTTGTTGCGTTCTGGAGAGCGCTTCTTGTAACCTTTGCAGGATCAAGAATTCCGTTCTCAACCATATTTACATATTCCTCTTTGTAAGCGTCAAAGCCTGTTCCCGGCTCGGACTCTCTTACCTTATTCACGATAACCGCTCCTTCAAGACCTGCGTTTGCAGCGATCTGATACAGCGGAGCCTCAAGTGCTTTCAGGATGATCTTCGCACCTGTCTTCTCGTCGCCTTCCAGCTCGTCAGCAAGTTTTGCAACTTCTTTTGCAGCATGGATATATGCAGAACCGCCTCCAGCGATGATTCCTTCCTCAACTGCTGCTCTTGTAGCGTTCAGAGCGTCTTCCATACGGAGTTTTGCTTCTTTCATCTCTGTCTCGGTAGCTGCGCCGACACGGATAACCGCTACGCCGCCTGCCAGTTTTGCAAGTCTTTCCTGAAGTTTCTCTCTGTCAAAGTCAGATGTTGTCTCCTCAATTGCTTTCTTGATCTGAGCAACTCTGTCTGCGATGGCAGCTTTATCGCCGCATCCGTCAACGATAACTGTGTTTTCTTTCTGGATCTTAACAGATTTTGCACGTCCAAGCTGCTCCATCGTTGTCTCTTTGAGATCCAGGCCAAGCTCCTCGGAGATCACCTGTCCGCCTGTCAGGATTGCGATATCCTGAAGCATCTCTTTTCTTCTGTCGCCATATCCCGGTGCTTTTACAGCCGCAACATTAAATGTACCGCGCAGTTTGTTGACGATCAGTGTTGTAAGAGCTTCACCTTCTACATCCTCCGCGATGATCAGAAGTCTTGCTCCGGACTGTACGATCTGCTCAAGGAGCGGAAGAATATCCTGAATATTGGAAATCTTCTTATCTGTGATCAGGATATAAGGATCTTCCAGAACTGCTTCCATCTTCTCCATATCTGTTGCCATGTATGCTGAAATATATCCGCGATCGAACTGCATACCTTCTACCAGATCCAGCTCTGTCTGCATTGTCTTGGACTCTT
>ERZ1090862.942-NODE-944-length-13107-cov-6.375728_pt1 | contig 13107 bp, 6 predicted proteins | sample MGYA00478481_ERZ1090862 | MGnify/ENA primary metagenome ERZ1090862 (study PRJEB33644, sample SAMEA5815745) | chicken gut metagenome | biome: Chicken; feature: Gastrointestinal Tract; material: Caecum | place: Ireland | collected 2019-01-01 | study: A study of the... | reverse complement strand
ATTTGATTGTGAGCTGATGTGCTACTCTCCCAACCATGCCGCCCACTGCGAACAACTCCGTCAGCACCAATAATATTTATAAAATATGTTTTTTTAGTAGGTGGTGTCCACTGCCAAATTTCTTCGGCTGTTACTCCCCATCCTCTGGAAATCGCTGCCTGAGATACAGGGAGCCATTCATGCATTTGTCCTCCATTACGCAAACCTGTTGTAATTCTCTCTTTCAAACTAGCAATAGCCATTGCTTCTTCGACTTCCATTTTTGTTGCATTATTATACCATTCTGCAAATGCTTTTAGATCATCTTCACTAAGCTTCCTCCTGTGCCCACTCGGATCAACATAGTAAACCGGGTTATTCGCACAGTACGCATACAGGTTAAGCCCGTCACCCCGGTAGGTATCCTCCTGGGTGAAGCGACCAATGACCGGGTTATAGAACCGTGCACGCAGGTAATACTGCTGGGTAATGGGGTCGATCTGCTGGCCGTAGTAGGTGAAGCGGTTGGGGACGGCCTCCTCCTTGGCCGTGATTTTGCCCCAGGCGTCGTAGGCGTAGCGGTTCTTGACGTTGCTGGTTTCATCGACGATGTGGGTGGTTGACCCCATCTCGTCGCTGGCATAGTGGTAGTACGTCCGGGCGCTCTCGCTGTCGCTGCTCCGGGCGATCAGCTCCGTGCCGCGGATGAGGCGGATCACGTTGCTGTTCTCCTCCTGCTCCGCCACGGCCTCCCCCTTGTGGAAGATAAAGCGCACCAGCCGCCCGTTCTCCTCCATCTCGTGCCGCAGGCCCTCGGCGTCATAGCGGTTCACCTGCACATTGCCGTCAAAGGTCTCCACTTTCACGGTCCGATTGAAGGCGTCATAGGTGTACTTCGCCTTATCATCTCGGAGCAGATTGCCCGCGTTGTCGTACTGGAAGGGCGTGGTCACACCGCCCCGGGTCAGGGCCATCAGACGATTGCGAGGGTCGTACTGGTACAGTTCCTCCTCGCCGTCCAGCACCCGCCGGGACCGGTTGCCCGCCTTGTCGTAGAACAGCTCCTCGGAATAGGCCGGGTAGTCCACCCGCTGGAGCTGGTTCAGGGCGTCGTACTGGTACAGGGTCATCCCGTCCAGGGCCTGTTTTCGGATGCGGTTGCCGTTGCCGTCGTAGGCATAGCCGGTCTGGGAGAGCAGGGTGTCCCCCGAGCGGACGGTGAGGCCCGTCAGGTTCTTGTCCAGGTCGTAGGCGTACTCCTGCCGGATGGGGCCATGGGTCACGGCTCGGGGGGTGCCGTCCGGGTTATAGGCGTAGGAGGCCAGCTCCTGGCCGTCATCGGTGAGCCGCAGGAGCTGCCCCTGCCGGTCGTACTCGAAGCCCGTCACCTTGCCCGTCACGTCGGTCTGACGCACCTTGTTCCCGTTCCGGTCGTACTCCAGGGCCAGCAGGGTCCGCCCGCTGGCGCTCTTGCGGATCATGCGGCCCATCTCGTCGTAGTCGTAGGCGTACCGCATTCCGGCGGAAATGGCGCACTTGAGCAAGCCCTCCCGGGTGTATTCGTAAAAATCGCCCAGAGCGCCGTCTTTTTCTCTTTTGAACAGGGGCGCGCCGTAGAGGTTGTACCCCAGCTCCACCGTCACGCCGTTGCGGTCGGTTTTGCGAATCAGCCGCCCCTGACCGTCGTAGTGGTAGGTCTCCTTTTCCCCGGTTGGGTCCACGATGGCGGAAATCTTCCCCATGCGGTTGTATTCATACTGGGTGGTGCGCCCCTCGCCATCGGTGGAGGACACCATATCCCCCGCGAAGTTGTAGGCGTACCGCTCCGTGGAGCCGTCTGCTTTCACCACGCCGGTGATGCGCCCCCACTCGTCCAGCAGATATTTCGTCCGGTTGCCGTTGCCGTCCACGATGCCGGTGATCCGGCCCCGGGCGTCGTACTCCAGCTCCTGGCTGGCCCCGCCCATGGTCATGATCCGCCGCTGGTCCCCGGCCAGGTCGTACTCGTACTTCACGCCGCTGCCCATACCGTCCAGCCGCTGGAGCAGCCGGCCCGCCGCGTCGTAGGTGTTGGTCTGGAGCACCTGCCCCTCCGGGCTGAGCACCGTGAGCACGCGCCCCTGGGCGTCGTAGGTGAATTGGAAGCCCTCACCTCCGTCCGTCTGGGCGTCGTACTCGTTGGGCCGGATCAGCCGCACCACCTGGCCGTTGCGGTCGTAGATGGTGCGCTGCACCCCGCCGTCCCGTTCGATGCGCCGGATCTCCCGGTTCATCAGGTCGTAGGCGATGCGGGTCTTGCGTCCCTGGTTGTCCGTGATCTCCACCAGGTTCCCCGCCGCGTCATAGCCGAACTCCGTCCGGTTGTCGATGCCGCTGGCCGCTTCCCTGTGGACCTCCGCCGTCAGGCGGTTGGCCGCGTCGTATTCCCGCAGCACTTCCCCGCCGGCGGGGAGGAGGATGCGGGTCAGGTTCCCGTTCCGGTCGTACTCATACCGGGTACTGGCAAACCGCTCCCCGCAGCCCTCCGGGTCGGCGCTCTGCTCCACCTCGATCAGCCGCCCTGCCGGGTCGTAGCGGTAGTGGATGATCTGTGGCAGGCCCTCCGCCAGCAGCCGGGTCTCCTGGATAAGCCGGTTCAGCCCATCGTACTGATAGCGAACCACCGCCCCCAGGCCGTCGCTCACCCGCACCAGCCGGTTCTGCTTGTCGTAGGCAAAGCTCAGGGTATGGATGCTGCCTTTAGCGCTCTTCTCGTCCTGGAAGGACAGGAACCGCTTCTCCTCCGTCCGGTTGCCGTTGGCGTCGTAGGCGTACTGGGTCAGCCGGTACCGGACAGCCCCATCCTCGGCCCTGGACACTGGCTCCCGGGTTTCCAGCAGCCAGCCGGCGGCGTTGTAGCGGTGCATTGTCCCGATGCGCGCCTCGTCCGTGTCCCCAGCCAGGTAACCCTCCGCTGAGATCTCCTTGACCACCAGGCCCCGCAGGTCGTAGACATACCGTTTCTCCACGGCCCCGTCCGGGTTGACGATCTCCTCCAGGCGGCCCGCCGTGTCGTAACGGTAGGTATAGCCTGGGCCGTCATCCGTCTGGGGGTCGTACTGCTCCGGTTCAATGACCTTCACCAGACGGCCCATGGAGTCGTATTTCAGCCGCCGCACGCCGCCGTCGGGGTAGATCACCTTAACGCGCCGGTCATCGGTGTCGTACTCATAGCGGACGCCCTGGCCGCTCTTGGTGGCCGGGTCATAGGTATTGGGGTTGACCTCCATGGCCAGCCGCCCCGCCGCGTCGTGGGGGGTGGCGAACACATTCCCCAGCGGGTCTGTGGTGCGGATGCGGTGATCCATGGCGTCGTACTCATACCGATAGCAGGAGCCGTCCCCCGTCTTTTCGTCGTACTGGTTGGGCAGCACCTTGGCAATCAGGTTGCTCAGCAGGTCATAGCGGTAGCGGGTGGTGTTCCCCAGCGGGTCGATCTCCAGGGCCCGGGCGCCCAGCTTGGTATAGCCGAACTGGACCTCCCCGGCCTCGCTCTGGATGGCCATGCACTGCTCGATCTGGTCGTAGCGGTATTGGAACACCGCCCCCTCCGGGGTGGTGAGCCGGGACACCCGGCTGCTGTTCTCCCAGTACTCATACTTTGTCTCACCGCCGTTGCCGTCCGTCATGGAGATCATGCGGCCCAGGCGGTCATACTGGTAGGTCTGCACCCGGCGGCGCACAGCGTCGATCACCTGCTCCTCCCGGATGCAGTTGTTGTGGGCGTCAAATTGGGCGAAAAACTCCTCCCCGCCGTTGTTCCACCAATGGATCAGATTGCCCCGCCCGTCGTATTCATACTCCCAGACAAGGCCCCCGGGGAACTCCTGCCGCAGCAGCTTCCCGTCCTGCCGGTAGGTCCACCGGGTCTCCGAGCCATCCCGGCTCTTCTCCAGAATGCGGTTGCCCCACTGGTCGTATTCAAACGCCTGATAAGTGCCGTCATCATATTCTGTTTTGATGGCCTGCTTTTTATCGTTGTAGTGGTAGACTGTGCAGCGTCCGCTCTGAAGATTGTGGTAAGTAGTCTGCCGCCTGGAATCATCGTAGAGCAAAACATGCTCTTCCCCGTTGGCCAGATCCTGACGAATCACGCGGCCTTTTTCATCATAGCTGTTGACCAGATATTGAATCCCATTCTGGTCGGTCACAGAAATAATTAGACCTCTGGTATCATACTGATAGCGCATGGTCCCGCCGTTGGGATAGGTCACAGTGGTCAGATAGTCGCCGTCGTATTCATATCGAACGGAGCGTCCCGCTCGGTCTGTAATCTTGGAAACTTTGCCAGCTTCGTAGTAGAAATCCAGGTATTGGCCGCTGGCCAAAGTCACCCGTTGAATGGTCGTACCACAATAGGCAATCTCTGTCCGGTTTCCATGTGTATCCACAATGGAGATAAGGCGGCCGTCCAAGTCGTAGCGGTACGCCTTGCCCGTTTCATTTTCCAGAATGGAGAAGCCCTCGGGGGCCTCCGTCATAACATAGGCCAAGCTCCCATTTTTGGCGTTTACCCAGCCCTGCTCTGTGTGCTGAAAATGTTCCACACTCAAATCTTCTTTAAGCATGGCAGCTTCGCCGTCCTCTACGACCAAACGCATCCCAATACTGCTCACCCAACGGGTGCCTAGAAGCTGCTTCTCATAGCTTCCCACCGATTGATGGCGGCGCATCAATCGGAAATCACCGGTAATGTCTGGAAGGATGAAATCAGTTTGCTGGGCAAAAAACGCACCGGTAATAGGATCGACAGGGTCACAAATCAAATCTTGAATTTTATTTTTCGCATTTTTGACTAGATTTACACCGTTGTCAACTGCATTTTGGACGCCTTTTCCCATCTGCCGCACGTTGGAAGAAATATTGCCGGCCACATCACTGGCTGCTGCGGACAATCTATTTTTCAAACTGCCGGCCGCTTCACTTGCTGTTTTTGCAAACCTTCCACCGTATTTGGACACACCACTGATCAAGCCCATAGTTACCATGGAGCGGGCATTTGTAAGGGCCCATTGCAGGAGTGCGGCCTTATTTTCCTCTGTCCACCCCTCCTCAGCGATTTGCTGTAAAAGCTCCACGCCAGACGTCAAACTTACAACGCCCATCGCAGCAATCGACCCTAGCCCAAAGTACGCCTCTATAGCTTTTGCAGTAGCCGCAACCCGTTGAGTACCGCTCATTGCATCACCCAACATATTAGCCGCTTTTCCCGCCTTTGCAGCACCTCCAAGCGCATCCCCAAACACGCCGAGCATGGCCATGCCGGCGCCCATAAGATCGCCTCGGCTGAGGGAAATTCCAGCGTCAATCGTGTTAGCGACAAAAGCTACGCCCCATCCAACGCCTGGAACACATGTCCCAATCGCACTGACAACTCCAAGGAACATTTGAACTCCATCCAATATCGAGTCCCTGGATGTGTAGTTGGACAATTCCACACGCTCAAAATTCCCACGGTGGGAGCCGTACATATCATATTGTTGGGATGACAGCGCCATATTACCGTCAGAACCCATGTAAATATAGCTGCCGCCTTCCTGTGGGACGGAGAGCTGAAAAGCCTCTGAAGCAACCAGCTTAATGATACCCGTTGTAACAGGAGGTTCATCCTCCTCAGCTTTTTCCGCGCCTGCCTCCCCCTCAGCACCATCACCAGTGAAAAGCCCTGCTATTCCTCCGACTGCCTGCACAAAGATATTACTTTGGAACTGCTGTTGCACCATTGCAGCGTACTGGATATATTTTGCGCTTATGCGATCTAATGCATTGTAATGAGGGCGCCCATCATTTCCGCCATTTTCTTCAAAATCATCGAGACCCGCTCCGAATTTGTCATCCATCTCTTTGGAGAGCGCCTCATGCCCGTCGTCCCTATTGTTTAATGTCTCTGGGCGGCTGATCAGATTGAAAATATCTGAAGCATCAAATATAATATCGCCCTTGCTTTGGATTGCAATGCCTTCCTTGCTCTTAAATGTAATATGGGTCTTTTCTTCGTTCTCCTGATCCGCATAGTCACGCTTGAGGACAAACTCCAGCCTGTCCGTTGCGGCTTTGATCATGTGCCCTTGTGCTACTAATGTACGGTCCGCCGGTTTGGTAAAGTCCGGCATTTCTCCACTCCACTTGCTGCCTAGGCAGACAATGGTTCCGTCGTTCTGATAATAGGCAAAAACTTGATCTCCCTCTTGGGGCATACAGTAGAAATAGTTGCCGATGGAACTCTCATAGGGAATCCAGCGCGTGCCGGCGGCTGGACCGTCGCAGCTGAATTTTACCAGAATCTCCACACCCTGAACAGCTATCACTTCACCAGTTAATACCGTACTTTGCAGTGTGGTCTTTTTCCCATCAACAGGCACCGCGCCGACCGGGTCAATCAACGTCAGATGATTTTCCAGAAGGTCGCCATCGCTGATGATCCGACTCCCAACGACCGCATAGGTCCGTGTTTCGCTCATCAGTTTACAGCCGACGCCAATCTCCAGGTCAGGAGAAACCCCCTGCTGTTTTGCCATCTGATAAGACAGCGCTTCCCCTCCCATGCGTGCGTGCATGGTCAGATAATCCACCAGATCCTTTTCTTCCCTCTCCAGGCGGAAATCATCGTAGGGGAAAGTGGAAAAGGGTTCCAATCCAATGCTGATATGTGCTTCCAGCGATTTGCTGTCAGGGTAGACATACAAGCCCTGCTCATTGGCAATCCTGACAGTGAACTCCCATGGCGTTTCGTTGTTGCGGGAGAGCATCTGTGAGACTGGAATATCGCTGGGGATAGAGACTTTTACCCCACAAGGGTCCATTACTGTACGGATGACTTGCCCCAACGTTTTCCCGGTACTTTGGAAAGTCTCACTCTTTCTCATCCGGTCGGCCAGACAGGAGTAGGTTCGCGCCGTGATCAGAAGCTCCTGGTAGTCTGCTGTATGCTCCAGCGACAACCCAGTAACCATGCCGCTGAATACCACCTCGCCACTGCGGCGGCTTAGTGTGATGGGGGTATCTTCACAGCGAAGGACATCCTCCTGTGTGACCTCCTCGGAAATAACGGCCCTTACCGTCAGCGTGCCATGAGCATTTGCAACCCCGGCCACGTCTAAAAAAAGAAGTCTGATGCAGGGGATCGCAAATTTAAGCTGTAAACTGCCTAACGTATCAAATTCCTTGGTCATGCTTTCACCCCGTTAAGCTGGGCCTCCCAGCAAGGTCGTTATGATGGGAGATGCCGGTTTTTTTGTCCCTTCTTCCGATTGCGCTGCCTCTTGATTTTGCACTAACACCTCAGACACCGCATCGCCCAAGCTGGCACCTCCGCCAGAACCGTCTCTGACCTTCATAGCGCTGCTGTCGGCATTGGCAAGAGGAGAGTCATTGTGTTCCAGATACAATTGGAATTTATCATACTGAGCCTCGTTGCTGGCAAATTCACCTGCTCCACCGCCTAAACCACTGTGGGAGGCCAGATCACTGAAGAGCTGATTTGCCAATTCAATATCTCCATTGGCAAAGTTAAGTGCTTCACTGTATCCATCTTTCATAAACTGGGCGGTTTCAGCATCTATGCGGCCCTCCTCCAGTGCCTGATCCACAGAGGCCGCAACCTGGGCATTGGCTTGAGCGATATCCGCTTCAATCTGTTCGGGCGTTTTCCCCGCTTCTCCACTGCTTTCTTCATTCATCTGCGCAGCCTCAATTGTAATAATGCCGCCACGCTTACAAAAAAGCATACTTTTTACCAAGAGAACTGGCGCGCCATCAATGGCATATTTCTTTTCCGCCCCATACCACACCTGGTCGATCATTGGTGAACATTTTTGCGCGGTGAAAAACTCTACAACACCGCTGATGAATTTTGAAAACCCTGTCTTCTCAATAGCCTGTCCAGTATCCATATCCTGCGCCCGCGGCGTACAATCTCCAAAGTGGATGACATTGACTCCAGGGCGCCAATCATTGGCATTGAGAAGCGGCTGGGCCTCCGGCCCGAAGAGGACGCCATGCCCCCCGCCGGATTCCGCAACATTGAGTGGATGGCTCATAGAGCCATAACTGCATTTCGCGGTCATCAGGCGGTAGACAAACTGATTTTCAGGCAGTCTGCCACTACTGGAATTAGAATCTGGCACCTATTTCACCTCCACAGGAGTTAAGTCCACACCATAAGGGCTCCGACGCAGGATACTCTCAGCAACACAGAGCTCCACCACCACCCTATACTCCCGCATCCCTCCAACCCGGAATATAGGCGCCCTTGGAAGGGCTGCGTTATCCAAAACAATCCGTTTTACTGATCCATCCGGGTAACGCTCTGTACTTTTATGCAAACAATCCACCGGCGGGAAGAAGGGGAGCCAATAGAGACAACTTTTATGGCTGTCTTTTTCTCCCGCAAAAAGCTGAACCATCTTTGCTTCTAAATCTGGGACATAGAGATTAAACAACTGTTTTAATTTGTCACTGATCAGAAATGTAGGCTCACCCAGAATAGCGGGTATTTCTTCCCGTGCCTCCTCGCTGAAGTAGGCTACGATTGCCAGATCCAGTTTATCAAAACCGTCCTTGTCTGTAGCGTTTCGATATTGGGCTGGCAGTCCGAAGATAGTCAGAGGGCGGCGGAGTCTGCTGCTTGGGCTCAATCTGAAATATGAATGCATCTCCTGGTCACCCCTGTTTATTTATTTCTAGGACAGAGAAATCAGAGACATCCACCAGCGTATTTTCTATTGTGGCATATGTAGTGGTACATTGCTCCATCTGTCCACCTCTCAGGTCGCAGTCTGAAAAATGAACGTGATCTAAGGAGGTATAGGCCATTGCAAAAGCACGGTACCAGTCATCGACCTTTTCAGGCGGAAGCCCCACAAGCGAAGCAATTACATTGTCAAACGTCACATGCTCCAACGTGCAGCCTTGGAACTGAGCGCCCACAAGAAGCACATCCGAAAATGTAACATTTTTAAACCTGCAATTTGTAAACAAACAATCGTTGAGGGTAGAGCTCAATATTGTGCTGTTTGTAAATATGCAATCTTGAAATATAGACCCTTTTAAGTTGAATTTATAAAACCGCTTCTGATCAAAAACCTTTCCACAAAATTTGCGATGTGGAAATTTACGGCCCTGGATGTTAAAAAGATCAATTTCCGGGTATTCCGCCACCCAGGTTAGTTTCCAGTCCAAAAACTCTCCAAATTCAATCTTGAATTCATTTCCTTTGGTCAGCTTTCGCAGTTCCGCAGATTCTTCAACAGAATGGAGCAGGTATTTTACAAGTGACCCAATCATGCTGAAAAGAGGGCCAGTGCAACTCCATGCCGCCTGTTCCGCTTGAAGTGGCGAGCAATATTTTTGTATTTCACGCTGATCCAAAATAGTCTGAAAATGCCCTGTCAGCTCTGTCCATAGAGGTAAAAGCCAGGGGCATGGGACAAATGTAGTGGCAATGGGCCTCTCATACAACATCCAGTCCGCTCCGTAGGCATCCAACCGGTATCCAGGTTCTCCATAGAGGAGTGCGGTGCGAAGCATGGATGCCGAAATGCAGAAAACGGGTTCTAGACATTCCTCACTCTGCTTCTGGCACAGCTCATGAACAAACGAGACAATAGGGTTCGAGAACCATTCCTCCACATACACTGGAAGGAATTCTGTCAGCCTGGAAAGAGCCGCCGAAACTCCCTGTGCAAAATCTTGCTGCTCAAATACAGACTCAGACATATCCATACCCCTGTTCTACTCTACAACGACCTCGTTGCCGAGAAGCGTAATCGTATCATTTGTGATGTCAATAAAAGCCCGGTCAGTACCCAAGGAGATCTTTTCATCCGCAACAAGGTTGATCGTCGTTGCCTGGACAAGCACCTCTCCTGCTGCGTTGACTGTGAGATCTCTCTTACTGGAGATAATGATCCCATTTTCTGGAGATAGGTCAATATATGCCTCTTCCCCGTCGCACGAAATTTTGATTCCTTGTTCTGTAAGCTGGATACATTTCCCATGGGCCATCCAGACCTTATCTTTAGGGTCCTTCCCCATGAATTTGGGCGTGGAACTGGCGGCAAACGCCTCTCCCTCGCTGCCGGAAGGGAAAAACACCCGAACAGTATCCCCAATTTCTGGCATACAGTACCAGCCGCTCTGATCTGAGGAGGAGTAGGCAGTGGAATATTCAAACCAGTAATTCCCGCTGAACTCAGAGTCAAAAGAGAACTGCACCTGCACCTTGCTCCCAGATACATTCTTAACCTTCCCGGTAAACATTTTTCCGCTGCAGTTCTGATTGGTGCCGGCCGAGACGGCAAGCCCTCGTACATCTGTCGTACTCCCAGCGGCTGGGGCCTCATTTCCCATAGGCAAAAGGCCGTAGTTCATCTCCAGAATTCCGTCCCGCATCTCAGCGGCCACGCTTTTAATAGCATAAAAACTGGAATCGACCTTCACAAAGTTTCCAGCAAAGAGATAGCAGTATGATTTAAGGCCAGTGTCAGAGGTATCTTCACTTACCGCAATCTTTCCTGGCTGCACGCTATTCGTCAGAGTGTTCTTTCCCATTTGAAAGACGGCAGTGCTCAGATCTTTGACCTGGTCGGAAGGGGGAAGCCCTGCATAGAGGTGGGGTTCATCTGCCTGGAGATCGGAGAAAACAGGAGCTCCTAGTTGGGATGCCATTCGGATGCAGAAATCCCAGTTCGTTTCATCATACTGGACAACCAATGTGCCAGTCTGCTTGTCTGTCACTGTGACCTCTGCGGTCCCTTCGCCGGAAATACTTTTTCGGATCAGATCCCCATAGGTTGCGGCGGTATCCTGATACGACCTCTGATGAGTCTGAATGTCCAACTTTTTGCAGGTGTCTTCCAGAACTACAGTCACCTCGGCGTACTCATTCAGATGATTCACCGCAACGTTTTTGACGATACCGCAAAATAACCTGGATGGTTGACCTTGCGCAGTTGTAATAACCTCCGTTTTACTGGATTCATCTGTCCGCTGCGCTATATCGTCGGCGCTTTTATGATCCATCTCTCCAACAATCATACACTGTCCAAACACATTTGGCCCATGCGTGATTTTTACATTCAAAATTTTAGTAAAGGGGAACAGGCCAACTGATATATTCAGATGGGAAATGACCTCCATCTCATTCATTTTCTCCATCCTCCTTCGCAAGCTCTTGTAGAATTTGCAGTGATTCCAGCATTTCCTCCATAACCGGCTGATACCGTTTCTTCAATCGGGATGGACAGGTGAGGCAGCCGATCACCACTCTTCCATCTAAGGCAAAGACAAAGACTGTGCGATAGCTTGGTTCTGTAATTGTTTGAGCGATGGCCTCAAACCAGCGTATATAAGTACCATGTATCACCTTTTTCCCCTTTGAAAGGACACGGACATTTGGGCCTACGTTCTTCAAAGTCCTCAGCATATAGGGAAACATCTGATCAATCCGAGCTTCATCCCCCTGGATTTCCGTCAGCATAAAAGTGAGTCCAAACGGGAGATAGGGCAATTCATAGACAAACTGGGGTTTGCTATCCATGATAAACCGCTGTCTTACCATATCATCTGACAACCGTTCAAAATCCTTTGGCACCCGCATCGTGATCCGGCCATCCAGCAGTTCCCGCTCCTCAAATACCACAGGGATCTTTGTGATATGGGTCACCGGGTCATAAATTGATTCTTTCAGCTCTTCCTCAAGGGTGTCCTCAGAGACCCGCTGCTTATTAAATTCTTCCGCCTTCTGCCGCATCCGCAGCAGTTCTTCATCCCGATATGACATGCCGCCACCTCCGTTCAGTCCACCATAATGCTCCAAGCCTTTCGCTTGGGCGCCGCCGTATCCTGGCCGCCCTTAAACTGTTTCAGGCAGGAGATCAGCCCCTGATACATCCCGAGGTTGGAATGGCAGGCATAGTCCTTCCCCAGCTTGGAGTGGATGTACGCCTCCAGCGCCTCGGCCTGGACAGGCTCCCTGGAGGCCAGCAGCATCATGCAAAATATCGCGTCCGTCCCCTCTGCGCCTGCATCCAATGCCTCCCGGGCAAAGTGTGCGGTAATCTCAGGGGACAGGGTAGGCCGTCCCATTCCGCAAAACGGCGCGTGGATGATGTTCAGGGTATCGTACTCCGTCTCCCGGTCCGCAAAGCTGGTGTAAGTGTAGCGGAGCCGGGCGCCGGGCTGGAGCTTGAACCGGCACAGCTCCATATATCGCTTTTCAGAGGACGCCCCCTCGGTAAAGGCCAGCTCGATCTCACGGGTCACAAAAGAATCCGTCTGCACCTGGTCATGGAACACCAGATTGAGCACCCGCGTGGTGTTGGTGGGGGCGTAGAGGGCAAGCTGGGGCTCACGGATCAGGTAAAAGTCCCCCTCATAACGGATGATCCCGGGGTTTACCACAATACTGTCCTCCGTGGTAGTCAGTATACACCCGCTCACGATGCCGTCCGCGCAGTTTTGATATAGGAGCGGGCCAAGCCGGTAGAGGTAGGCGGACAGCTCCGCCATCATCTCCCGCTTCAGAATGTGCCCGCTATGAAATTCTGGAATCTTTTGTACCCACATAGCGAAACTCCCAACTCAATTCATGAGTAAATTAACAATCTGTATCCGTATTTGTTTGTTTAGGAAACTTGTATTCAAATCCATATTCCTCTAGTACTGCTTTTTCACGAGCTATTCTGGCATTATCGGAATACTTATCAGTGTTTGTGCAGAATTCCTTTGAAGCATTATCTTCAAATGTGTAGCCAGGTGGAATTCTAGACTTCATATAATCGGATAGAGATTGAATTTTTTTGCAAAATTGTCTCCTTTGTTCATCACTTTGGAAACCAAGCATCTCAAAGCTTTTGCCATCATCAATAAAAAATGAATTGTACTCAGTCTGCACTTCCAGAAGCTTTTCTAATAGGTGAGTGTCAGCTTTCCATTCTGAAGGAACTCCAACATCTACTACTCCAAAATCATCATAAATTCATATTTGGAATTCATCCCATTCCATTTGAAAAGATATTTTATACATACTACTCATTTCCTTTATCAATATTTTTCGCTGTTTCTTCAATGTCAATACCAGAAAGCGCA
>ERZ1090862.940-NODE-942-length-13109-cov-4.603800_pt1 | contig 13109 bp, 9 predicted proteins | sample MGYA00478481_ERZ1090862 | MGnify/ENA primary metagenome ERZ1090862 (study PRJEB33644, sample SAMEA5815745) | chicken gut metagenome | biome: Chicken; feature: Gastrointestinal Tract; material: Caecum | place: Ireland | collected 2019-01-01 | study: A study of the... | reverse complement strand
CATTACCTATGACAATATTCAAATCTATATCAGGTAAATCATCTTCCAGTGACGTAAGTTCCGATTTAAGCATATAAAGATAGGCTCTGTGTGTTTGTATTTCATCTGTATCTTTTAATACCAGCAATAAATCTATATCACTGCTATAGGTCTGTTCTCCTCTTGCCGCACTTCCGTACAATATCAGTTTTTCAACAAATGGCGCTATCCTGGATTGTTTTATGATTGAACAAGCTTTTTGTACAGAACGAATGCTGCGTTCCTTATTGAATTTTCGAACCTCTTTTGAAGATTTTGATGCAATAATCACATTCATCATCCCCCATTGAAAATATTTTCTTACAGCACTTTGTCTCTAAAACACCTGCACCGGGCGCAAGAGTTCAGCCGGGCAGAACTCTTTATTATTATATCGGATGAAAAATATATCTGCAAGAAAATCTTCAGGCTGCGCTAATACAATGCCGTTCTAATATAACGCCCGCGGATTTCTTTCTTCCGGCGCGAAACCTGCGTCCCGCAGCGCCTGGATGATGCTCCGCTTGTGGTCTTCACCGAAAGCCTCCATGGTGATGATCAGTTCCACGGAGCTGTTTCGGTTGACGCTGATAAACTGGTTGTGCTCCAGTTTGATGACGTTGCCGGTGGCGTCAGCGATGACCTTGGATACTTTGTTGAGCTGTCCCGGCACATCCGGCAGACGCACGGAAACCGTAAAGATTCTGGAACGCTGGATCAGGCCGTTCTGTACCACGGAGGACAGGGTGATGATATCCATGTTGCCGCCGCTTAAGATAGAAACCACTTTTTTATTCTCAGCCGGAAGATGCTTTAAGGCTGCCACTGTGAGCAGGCCGGAGTTCTCCACCAGTAATTTGTGGTTTTCCAGCACGTCCAGGAAGGCGACGATCAGCTCATCGTCCTCAATGGTGATGATATCATCCAGGTTCTGCTGCAGGTATGGGAAAATGTTCTCTCCCGGTGTTTTTACGGCTGTACCGTCAGCGATAGTATCTACTTTATCAAGCGTTGTCACCTTTCCTTCCCGCAGGGATACCTGCAGGCAGTTAGCACCCGCCGGCTCCACGCCGATGACATGGATCTTCGGGTTGAGCATTTTTGCCAGGGTGGACACGCCGGTGGCAAGACCGCCGCCGCCCACCGGAACCAGGATGGTATCTACCGTCGGTAGTTCTTTTACGATCTCCATGGCAATGGAGCCCTGTCCGGTAGCCACATCCAGATCATCAAAAGGATGTACAAAGGTGTAGCCGTGTTCCGCCGCCAGTTCAAGCGCCTTATCACAGGCTTCGTCATAGACGTTGCCGTGAAGAATCACTTCTGCGCCAAGATTTTTAGTGCGGTTCACTTTCAGGAGCGGAGTGGAAACCGGCATTACGATGGTCGCCGGAACGCCAAACTTTCTCGCTGCATAGGCCACGCCCTGGGCATGATTACCTGCTGATGCGGTAATGAGGCCTTTCTGTTTTTCTTCATCACTCATGGTGCTGATCTTATAGTAAGCGCCACGGATCTTGTAGGCGCCGGTAAGCTGAAGATTTTCCGGTTTTAAATAGACTTTATTGCCGGTTGTCTGTGAAAAAAAGTCGCTCTGGATGAGGTTGGTCGGCAAAACGACCTCCTGCACCCGTTCATAGGCTTCTTCAAATTTGTCAAGGGTTAACTGATTCATTCTTCTTCCTCCTCGGTCTTCTCAAATAATGCATTTACAAATGAATCGGAGTCAAACTTCTGTAAGTCTTCGATATGTTCGCCGATACCGATATATTTCACCGGAATACCCAGCTCCGCCTGAATGGCGATGGCAATACCGCCTTTGGCGGTTCCGTCCAGTTTGGTAAGGACGATGCCGGAGATATCGGTCACCTCTTTAAACTGTCTGGCCTGCACCAGTGCGTTCTGACCGGTGGTTCCGTCCAGGACGATGAGGGTCTCCAGATAGGCCTCCGGGAACTCCCTCTCGATGACCCGCCGGATTTTGGACAGCTCGTTCATGAGGTTCTTCTTATTGTGAAGACGTCCTGCCGTGTCACACAGCAGCACATCGGCGTTTCTTGATTTGGCCGCCTGGCAGGCGTCATAGACAACCGCCGCCGGGTCTGAACCTTCCTGCTGAGCGATGATGTCCACGCCGGCCCGGTGGGCCCATTCGGTCAGCTGCTCGATGGCCGCCGCCCGGAACGTATCGGCCGCCGCCATGATCACTTTCTTATTCTGTGCCTTTAACTGGGCGGCCAGCTTTCCGATCGTCGTGGTCTTGCCGACGCCATTGACGCCGATCACCAGCACCACGGAAGTCCTGTTCTCATATTCATAAGCGGTCTCGTCCACGGCCATCTGCTCTTTGATGATATCGATGAGCAGATGCCGGCACTCGGACGGTTCCTTGATTTTTTCTTCTTTGACTCTCTCCTGCAGATTCTCAATGATGTTCATGGTCGTATCCACGCCCAGATCTCCCATGATGAGAATCTCCTCCAGCTCCTCGTAAAAATCATCATCGATTTTTGATAAACCGCTGAAAATCGCGTCAAGTCCGGAGGCAATATTTTTTCTTGTCTTGGTCAGACCGCTGACCAGACGACTGAAAAATCCTTTTTTCTCTCCCATGTTCTATTCCCCTTTTTATTGTTTCGGTTTCCCGGTGAGCACAATCTTTCTCTATTCATCCAGCTGCTTGTCAATGAGGTCCACAGAGATCAGCGTGGACACACCTTTTTCCTGCATGGTAATGCCGTAAAGGGCTTCCGCCGCGCTCATGGTCCCCCGCCGGTGGGTGATGACAATGAACTGAGTGTCGGCGGACAATTTTTTCAGATATCTGGAAAAACGTACGATATTGGCGTCATCCAAAGCCGCCTCAATCTCATCCAGAAGACAAAACGGCGACGGTTTCAACTTCTGAATGGCAAACAGCAGGGCAATGGCCGTAAGCGCCCTCTCCCCGCCGGATAACAGCATGATATTCTGCAGTTTCTTTCCCGGCGGCTGCGCCACAATACGGATACCGCATTCCAGCATATTTTCATCGTCCATCAGTTCCAGATCGGCGGTGCCTCCCTCGAACAAATCCTGAAAGACTGTGGTAAACATCTGCCGTATCTCGGCAAACTTTTCCGTGAACTGTTCCCGCATGGCAGTGTTCAGCTCATCGATCATAGTCAGCAGCTTTGCTTCCGCCTCTTTGATATCGTCGTACTGTCCCCGCAGGAACTCATACCGCTCTCCCACTGTCTTGTACTCTTCGATGGCACCCACATTGACATTTCCCAGTTTTTTAATCTGCTGGGAAATCTCTTTTTTCTCCTGACGGTACCGGGCCGCCACCTCGCCGCTGACATCCTGATGTTTCAATTCCATGGCGTAATTGTAGGTAAGCTCATACTGTTCCCACATATAATCCACACGGCTCTCCAGATCACTTTCCAGCTTCTCCTTCCGGGCCGCAAGACGGGCGTTTTCTTTTTCCAGAAGGAGCATACGGTCGTTCTGCTCTTCCAGTTCCCGGAAAATTACCGTGTGCTTTCCGGACACGGTTTTCTGTTCTTCCTTCAGGCTGTCCAGCTTTCCGGCAATTTCCTCCAGAGCCTTCATGAACTTCTCCGTCTGTCCGGAGATCTCCCGCCGTTTTTCTTCCGCTTCCCCGTTCTGCCGCTGCAGCTCTTTTTTCTGCTGCCTGTTTCCTTCTATGCTGCGGTCACAGCCAAAGATTTCCTCTTCCAGACGCCGGCAGTCAGACGCATAGAATTCCATCTGCTGCTTCGCCTGAGAGATACAAAGAATCACCTGATTCTCTTTTCCTTCTATATCACGGATGGTTTCCTCCAGAGCGGCTATCTGCTTTTCCAGACGATCCATGACATCGTTATTTTTCTCATGAATCTTCTCATGACTCAGCTGGTTTTCCGCCAGCACTTCTTTCTGCGCCCGGATTTCCAGCAGCTGATTCTTCAGTGAAGCGTGCTCCTCTTTCAATGTCTCAATATTCTCTTTTAACGCCTTCTCTTTTTCCAGAAGATCCGGAATCTGATGTCCCAGATCATGGAGGGCCATCTGCAGAGAAGTCACTTTTTCCTGCTTTTCTTCCAGACTGTTCTGATTGGCCTCCCGGTTTTTTCCAAGAGCGTTCAGTTTCTCTCTGATCTGCCTGCAGGATGCTTCCGCCTGCTGCATCTTCTCCCGGCTCTCTTCCATTTCTCTTTTTCTTCCCAGAAGATTGCCGGAATGCCGGTAAGCTCCACCGGTGATGGAACCGCCGGGATTCAGCAGCTCACCGCCGATGGTGACTACCCGGAGACTGTAATTGTTTCTTCTTGATAACAGAAGCGCATTCTCAATGGTATCCACCACGATGGTCCGCCCCAGAAGGAACTGCACCAGCGGTTCAAAGCGGGCCTCCACGGTGACCAGGTCGCTGGCCAGACCGATGACCCCTTCCTCCTCCAGAATGGACGGATGAATACTGCTGTTTCTCCGCCGGATATTGGTCAGAGGCAGAAAAGTAGCCCGGCCAAACCGGTTCTGCTTTAAGAATGCGATCATCTTTTTGGCCACCTGGTCGTCTTCGGTGACCACATTCTGCAGGGCGCCTCCCAGGGCAATCTCGATGGCCGTCTCATACTTTTGGTCCAGCTTCATGATGTCCGCCACCACGCCGATAATGCCGGGATTATTTTTTTTCTGCTCCATGATATGTTTGATGGACTGATTATAGCCCTCATAGCGCTCCGTGATGCCGGCCAGTGTCTCATATCGGGAACGGGCCCGCAGGAAATCCTGATTCTCCTGTCCGAGAGCCGTATCAAGACGGCTCTCTTCTGCAGAGAGCATCCGGTCTTCTTCCTGGGCCTGCTCCAGCTCCTCCAGAGCCTCATCGTAACTTTGCTGGGTCTTTTTCAGCTCCTCTTCCAGCCGGGTATTCTTCTCATTATACTCTCTTAAATCCGACTGCAGGGCAATGAGCCGGCTGTTATATTCCGCATTCCGGATCTGCAGCTGCTCTTCCATGGTGTCATACCGGCTCAGTTTCTCTTTGGTGTCCAGCTGGTCGTCCATCATGGAAAACAGCTCATCCTTCTGGATGGACAGCTTCTCGGAAGCCAGCTTCTTTTCCTCGATGTACGTTTCTTTTTCCTTCGCGAGCCGTGACTTTTCTGTCTCAAGCTCCGCCAGCTCTTCCTCCCGGGAAGCCAGCTGTTCCTGCTGCTCTTTCTTTTTTGCAGTTTTTGTTTCTTTTTCCACCAGATTCTGGCCGATAATCTCCTCATAATGGGCGATCATACGCTCATTGGACTCAATCTTGTGCTGAAGGAGGAGATTCTGGCTGTCCAGCTCTTCCTTTCCGGAAGAAACGCGCTCCTTCTCCGCCCCGGTCTCCTCAATCTTTGCCAGAAGTGCCTCCGACTCCTGCTGGAGGGACGCATTTTTTTCTTTAATCTGGTCATGAATTTCTCTGGTCTTCTCCAGATCCTTTCCGACAATCTCCTGCCGGTTCTGATTCTCTTTTAACTCTTTTTGTGTGTTTTCGTAATCATAAAGAAAGAGATGGATATCCAAATCCTTCTCTCTGTCTCTTAATTTCAGATATTCCTTTGCCGTCCGGCTCTGCTCTTCCAGAGGACCGACCCTTTCTTCCAGCTCCCTGAGGACATCGGTCACTCTCTCCAGATTCTGGCGCTCCTGCTCCAGAGATTTCTCCGTCACGGAACGATTCTTTTTATATTTTGCAATACCGGCAGCTTCATCAAAGAGCTCCCGGCTGTCCTCAATCTTTCCGCTCAGGATCTTTTCCACCTGACCCTGTCCAATGATGGAATAGCCTTCCTTTCCGATACCGGTATCATAAAAGATCTCCACGATATCTCTTCTCCGGCAGGCGGCTCCATTGATGAGGTATTCGCTCTCACCGGAACGGTACACTCTTCTTGCCACCTTCACCTCATCATAATCGAGAGCGATTTTTCTGTCCCGGTTGTCAAAAAGGATCGCCACATAAGCAAACCCCAGCGGCCGCCGGTTCTCCGTACCGGAAAATATGACGTCTTCCATCTTGGAGCCCCGCAGCTGCTTAGCGCTCTGTTCTCCCAGGACCCATCGTACCGCGTCGCCGATATTGCTCTTTCCGCTGCCATTCGGTCCCACAATTCCCGTGATCCCGTGGGGAAACTCAAACACAATCTTGTTGGCAAAGGACTTAAATCCATTAATCTCTATACTTTTTAAATACATTGATGCACCTGCCTGCTGCCATACTTTACTGCTTCTGCTGTTTCTTTAAAAGAAGGATGGTCTGATAGGCCGCTACCTGCTCTGCCCCCTTCTTTGTCTTACCCACACCGGCTGCGTACACTTTATCTCCGATATGCGTCTCCACAGTGAATTCTTTATTATGGTCAGGGCCGGTCTCCCGCACCAGCTTATAATAAAGCTGCCCGTTTCCTCCGGACTGCACCATCTCCTGCAGAATCGTCTTGGCATCATAAAACAGTGACTTATCCTCCACATCCTTTAACAGGTGATCCCGGATAAACCGTCCCGCTTCCTCGATTCCTCCATCCAGATAAATGGCGCCGATAAGCGCCTCAAAAGCGTCGGAGAGGATGGAATCCCGCTCTCTCCCTCCGGTCAGATCTTCTCCCTTGCTTAAAAGGAGATAATTCCCCAGAGATACATCCCTGGCACAGATGGCCAGGGTATATTCACAGACCAGGCTGGAACGCAGTTTGGTAAGCTTGCCTTCCGCATAGGAAGGATACTGCCGGAACAGATAATCAGATACCGTCACTTCCAGCACCGCATCTCCCAAAAACTCCAGACGCTCATTATTTTCTTTTTTTCTGCCTTTATGCTCATTGGCATAGGAGCTGTGCGTGACGGCCAGCAGCAGCTTATTCTTATCTGCAAATGTATAACCGATCTTCTGCTCCAGCTCTGCTAATTTTACAGGCTTCATTCTATGCCTCCTTATCTCGCACTCTCTCCGGCTTCTTCTTTTGCCGGGGCGAGATACTCCATAATTCTCTCGTTGATTCTTGCTTCCTTAAAGGAAACACACTGCAAAATGGCTGTTTTGGTCTCCTTGGCTGTGGAACTTCCGTGAATCTTTACCACAAGTCCCTTAAGTCCCAGCAGAGGCGCGCCGCCGTGCTCAGATGCATCGAAGGTCTTCAATGTCCTTTTCAGGGACGGTTTCGCCAGAAGGCCGCCGATCTTACCCATCAGTGAAGACATCATACCTTTTTTCACCACGGAGATCATGGTCTTTGCCAGACCCTCTTCCAGCTTCAGGATGACATTTCCCACAAAGGCCTCTGTGACAATGACGTCCACATCTCCTTTCGGGATATCTCTTGCCTCAATGCTTCCCACAAAATTAATGCCCGGACATTCTTTTAACAACGGGTAGGTCTCTTTTACCAGGGCATTTCCCTTTGCCTCCTCAGCGCCGATATTTACAATGGCAACTTTCGGGTTCGGGATTCCCACCACATGTTCCATATAGATGGAGCCCATCTGCGCAAACTGCACCAGATGTTCCGGACGGGCGTCCACATTGGCGCCGCAGTCAATGAGCAGGGAAATTCCCTTCTCCGTCGGCACGATCGGAGCCAGAGGCGCCCGCTTCACGCCTTTACATTTACCGACGATGACCTGTCCGCCCACAAGGATGGCTCCGGAACTTCCCGCAGAAACCACCGCATCACATTCACCGCTTTTTACGGCCTTTAATGCAACTACCAGAGAAGAATCCTTCTTTTTCTTTATGGCCGCTGCCGGGGATTCATCGCAGCTGATCTCCTCCGTGGTGTGGACAATCTTTATCTGTCCGGCATCATAGGTATATTTCTTAAGTTCCGCTTCAATTCTGTCTTTATCTCCGAATAACTGAACCTGAATATCTTTTCTCTCATTGATCGCGTTCACCGCGCCTTTTACGATCTCTTCAGGCGCATTATCGCCGCCCATGGCGTCCAGCGCCACAACTGTACTGAAACTCATAAGAACTCCTTTCTAAAACCATTTTCCTTTCGGAAACCTCAGGCCATCATAGCATATTTTCCATTCTTTGTAAATGTCCGCTTTTTCAGAGCACACCGGAATCACGGCCGCTGTCTCTCAATCTTTTCTCTCATCTCCCCAGAAAAACAGAGCCACGGTCCCGGGTCCCGTATGGCTTCCGATGGTCGCTCCGATAGGATAAATCTCCACGTCGCCGGAAAGCTTCGGAAATCGCTCCCTGACCAGCGACGCCACCGCCCTGGCGTCCGCCTCACAGAGAGAATGGCAGATATAACATTTCCCACTATACTCTGTCCCGTTTTCCGCATGGGCTTCCATCTTCTCCACAATCCGCTTTATGACTTTCTTCTTGGTGCGGATCTTCTCCCGGGGAATCAGCTGCCCCAGATGATTGACATTCATCAGCGGACAGATATTCAACATGGTCCCGATGAAACCGGAAGCCTTCGAGATACGGCCGCCCCGGATAAAGAACGTGAGATCCGTGGAAAAGAACCAGTGATGCAGATGCAGCTTTCGACTTTCCACCCACTGATAAAGAGTATCTATATCCATACCGCCATCCCTCCGGTCCGCCAGTTCATCCATCAGCAGACCATATCCGCTGGAGGCCGCCAGAGAATCCACCACATATATTTTCCGTTCCGGATATTTCTCCCTCAGATCTTCCGCGGCAATACGGGCGGAATTCAATGTGCCGGAAATACCGCTGGACAGTGTCACATGGAGGATATCTTTTCCTTCCTTTAAAAAACGTTCAAAATGGGCAGCGTATTCTCCGATACTCACCTGTGAAGTCTTCGTATCCTCCCCGGCAGACATTCTGCGGTACAATTCTTCCGGCGGCATGGATACTCCCATATCGTCCTGATACTCAGTTCCTCCCACCTCAAAATGAAAGCACAGATAATAAATCTCCCTCTGTTCGAAGTGTTTTCCGGACAGATCCGCCGCGGAACAGCAGCTTAAAATATAAGGCTTCATGGCACCCTCCTCTTATCTTTCTGATATTTATTAGACTATTTTTGTAAAAATTATAACACAGGGGATTTTCACAGGCAACATTGCAGTTGCCATTCTGATATGCTATAATATGCCCCGGGCAATGAAGTTCTTTGGAATTTCACTGCCTTTTTATTTTTTCAGGAGGATAAAAATCATGACAAAACCTGCGATTGGCGTTCTGCCATTATATGATGAAGATAAAAAAAGTTACTGGATGCTTCCCGGATACCTGGACGGTCTGCTGGAGGCCGGCGCATTACCGGTCATGCTGCCCCTGACCGATGACCGGGACATCCTGGAGCAGATCATCCGTCAGTATGACGGATTTCTCTTTACCGGAGGACACGACATTTCCCCGGCGATATATGGAGAAGTTCCGCTCTCCTGCTGCGGCCTGCTCTGCCCACAGCGGGATCTCATGGAACAAAAACTGTTTTCACTGACTTACGCTCAGGACAAACCGGTCTTTGGTATCTGCCGCGGCATCCAGTTCATTAACGCTGCTCTTGGAGGAACATTATTCCAGGACCTGCCGTCCCAGCATCCGTCTCCGGTGGAACATCACCAGACGCCCCCTTATGACCGACCGGTCCATCAGGTAAAAATATTGGAAGACACCCCTCTTTTTCATTTGTTAAAAAAGCCTGCCCTGGCTGTAAACAGTTATCATCATCAGGCCATCCGGAAATTATCTCCGCAGCTTAAAGCCATGGCTGTGTCTGAGGACGGACTGACCGAAGCCGTATACGCACCGGACAAAACCTTTGTCTGGGCAGTACAGTGGCATCCGGAATTTTCCTACAAAAAAGAGGAGGACAGCAGAAAACTTTTTAAAAATTTTGTACAGGCTGCTGCCCTCCGGTGATCACGTCGGATTCACGATATTTTTATTCTTCATAATATACTTTACTTTCAAAATCCATGGCAAATGTTCCATTTTCACAGTGGAACTTTGCCACCGCGCAGTTCTGCTGGAAAGTGGTCTTTTTAAACGCTTCCAGAGGTCTGTGATTCAGCTGTTGAATGAAACTTCTGATCACATTGACATGGGCGGTCACCAAAACACAGGACTTATGTCCTTCTAGCGGAAGGAGGATCTCTTCCACAAAAGACCAGATTCTTTTGTTGACATCCCGAAAGCTTTCTCCGCCTTTTGCTCCCCGGTAATGGACCGGGTCATTGAAATATCTTTGTTTTCGGGTAAAATCCGGATTCGCAAGAATCCGGTTGATATGTCTTCCTTCATCCGCGCCAAAACTGATTTCTTTCAGCCGGTCGTCCCGGATGATCGGAATATTTCTCTCTCCTCGTACAATCTGCGCTGTCTCGTAAGCTCTCTCCAGCGGACTGGAATAAATGATATCAAAGGGAATGTCCTTCATCCCTTCCGCGGTCAGTCTGGCCTGCTCCAGCCCTTTTTCGGAAAGCCTCGTGTTTTTCTGCCCCTGAATACGCCCGCGGGTATTCCATTTTGTCTCACCGTGCCGTAAAAAATAAATGTCCATGCTGTCAACCTCCTGCCGGGAACATCTTTTTTCTGTCATTCGTTTATCTTTTACCGTATTCCTGCCTTTTCCGACGTCCGCCTGCAAAAAAAACCAGAGCCTCTTTGCAAAAGCCCTGGTTTTAAGCTGCCTTCTTATAATTAGTTAGCAGAAATAATCTCTTTTTTGTTATAGCTGCCGCATGCTTTACATACTCTGTGTGGCATTGTTAATGCTCCACATTTGCTGCATTTTACCAATGTAGGCGCAGACATTTTCCAGTTTGCTCTACGGCGGTCTCTTCTTCCTTTGGAAGATTTATTCTTTGGACAAATTGACATGGTCACACCTCCTCTTGTACAAAATCGTTACAGACGCAGGAACCTATACCTTTTTACTTACTGATTAAAGCTTCGAAAGATATCCTGGATCGCTGCCATGCGGGGATCGGCCACATGCCGGTCACAATCACATGTGCCATGGTTGAGATTCATACCACAGACACTGCACAATCCTTTGCAATCTTCTTTACACAGGACCTTTGTAGGGAGTGCAACCACAATCTCATCAGAGATAAGCTTGTCTACATCCAGTATACATCCGTCCATGAAAGTGATTTCATCTACGTCTTCCGCGCCATCTGCTTCCTTATCAGGATTCCAGCGGTAGTCAATCCGAATAGGAAAGGCTGTATCCACCTCATCCAGACACCGGTCACAGGGTATCAGAAGATGAATCTCTGTCTCTCCAGTGACATGAAGCTTGTCCGCCTCTTTGGACACTGTCAGGACAAAGGGCTCCTTCCGGCTGACCGGATAACTGCCCTGCTTCAGCTCCAGAGCCTCAAAAGACGGCTCCACTCTGAACTCTCTGACCACAGATGGATTGGCCAAGATTTCCGATATATTAATTGTCATAATATCAGCAACCTTTCGTACTCATACTCTTGGTATTATACACAGGTGGTTTTTCTTTGTCAAGTAATTTTTCTTGATTGAGATATTTTAAAAATTTAACATATGTCTTGCACTTCTCTCGCTTCTGTGCTATATTGAGATTAGAAAAAGGGGAAGCCAGAAAAGCGGCCTACCCACCATAAAGAACAAGTTAATGCTTTACAGCATCAGCCGTCACTATTGGCAGTAGTGGCGGCTATTTTCGTTTATCCTTGAAAATCTGATAACACAGACCGACAAGGGCAACAATGGCTCAGATTTAGGTTAAGATTAAGAAAAATCCCTTCTTCAAGTAATCCTTGAGAAGGGATTTTTTACATTACCTATTATTTTATCTATGGCAGATAAAATTTGTCACAACTTTGTCACAACCCCGGAGAATGCGTTTCCAAAAGGCTTATTTATTGGCTTGTCAAAATTTCTACTGGATTCCCGGAATCTTCGGAATACCTGCGAATCCTGCTTCCAGATCTTCGTCGGTCGGGATGTAGTCTGTCATCTCGCCGTCGTTAAACTTCTGGTAAGCGGTCATATCAAAATATCCTGTGCCGGTAAGACCAAAGAGGATGGTCTTCTCTTCGCCAGTTTCTTTACATTTTAACGCCTCGTCGATGGCAACCTTGATGGCATGGCTGCTCTCTGGCGCCGGGAGGATTCCCTCGATGCGGGCAAACTGTTCTGCCGCCGCGAAAACTTCTGTCTGTTCTACAGCGCGGGCTTCCATGAGACCCTGGTCGTAAAGCTCGGACAGAGTGGAGCTCATGCCGTGGAAACGAAGTCCTCCGGCATGGTTGGCAGATTGGATAAATCCGCTTCCCAGTGTGTACATTTTGGCCAGCGGGCAGATCATACCGGTATCGCAGAAGTCATACAGGTATTTTCCCCGTGTGAAGCTCGGACAGGAAGCCGGTTCCACTGCGATAAACTGATACTCAGCTTCTCCGCGGAGCTGTTCGCCCATGAACGGAGAAATCAGACCGCCCAGGTTGGAACCGCCGCCGGCGCAGCCGATGATCATATCCGGCTTGATGCCATATTTATCCATGGCTGTCTTGGTTTCAAGACCGATGATAGACTGATGCAGGAGCACCTGATTTAATACACTTCCCAGCACGTAGCGGTAGCCTTCATGGCTGGTGGCAACCTCCACTGCCTCGGAAATGGCGCAGCCAAGACTTCCTGTGGTTCCCGGATGGGCTTCAAGAATCTTCTTTCCCACTTCGGTGGTGGTGGACGGGGACGGAGTCACGCTGGCTCCGTATGTGCGCATCACTTCTCTCCGGAACGGTTTCTGTTCATAGGATACCTTTACCATATAGACCTTACAGTCCAGATCCAGATACGCGCAGGCCATGGAAAGGGCAGTTCCCCACTGGCCGGCTCCGGTTTCGGTAGTCACGCCCTTCAGTCCCTGTTTTTTTGCGTAATAGGCCTGGGCGATGGCGGAATTCAGTTTGTGGCTTCCGCTGGTGTTATTTCCCTCGAATTTATAGTATATTTTTGCCGGCGTATCCAGCTTTTTCTCCAGGCAGTAGGCCCGTACCAGCGGAGCCGGACGGTACATTTTATAAAAATCCTGGATCTCCTGCGGAATATCAATGTACGGCGTGGTGTCATCCAGTTC
>ERZ1090862.930-NODE-932-length-13173-cov-13.774432_pt1 | contig 13173 bp, 12 predicted proteins | sample MGYA00478481_ERZ1090862 | MGnify/ENA primary metagenome ERZ1090862 (study PRJEB33644, sample SAMEA5815745) | chicken gut metagenome | biome: Chicken; feature: Gastrointestinal Tract; material: Caecum | place: Ireland | collected 2019-01-01 | study: A study of the... | reverse complement strand
GGGGCGGCGTCCTCGCCCAGACGGTCCTCCATGGACAGGCGGACTTTGCCCACCAGCAGGGTCAGCACAAAGGGCACGACGATGGCCACCAGCATGGCGATCAGGAAGCTGACCCAGTACTGGGGCATGATGGACAGGATGCCGGGCAGGCCGCCCACCCCGATGGAGTAGGCCGTGACCCCGGTGCCGATGGAGATGACCGCGGCCAGGCCGGAACCGATCATGCCGCAGACCAGCGGGAAGCCGTATTTCAGGTTGACGCCGAACAGTGCCGGCTCGGTGACGCCCAGGTAGCAGGAGATGCAGGCCGGGACGTTGACCTGCTGGGCGCGCTCATTTTTGCGCTGCAGCACGCTCATGCCCAGCACGGCGGAGCCCTGGGCGATATTGGACAAAGCGATCATCGGCCAGAGGTTGGTGCCGCCGTAGGCGTTGACCAGCTGGGAGTCGATGGCGTTGGTCATGTGGTGCAGGCCGGTCATGACCAGCGGCGCATAGACCACGCCGAAGATGGCGGCAAACAGCCACTTGACGTTGGAGGCCAGGCCCATGTTGACCACCGCGGCGATGGCGTCCCCGATGCGCCAGCCGATGGGGCCGACGACGGTGTGGGCGATGATGACCGCCGGCACCAGCGAACAGAAGGGCACCACGATCATGCTGATGACTTCCGGGCAGTGCTTTTTGAAGAACTTTTCCAAAAAGACCAGCACAAAGCCGGCCAGCATGGCCGCGATGACCTGGCCCTGGTAGCCGATCATCTGGACCTGGGCAAAGCCGAAATCCCAGACGGGGATCTCCTCGGCGGTGGCCACCGAGAAGCCGTTGAGCAGCTGGGGCGAGACCAGCGTCAGGCCCAGAATGATGCCGAGGATCTGGGTGGTGCCCATCTTTTTGGTGATGGACCAGACGATGCCCACCGGCAGCATGTGGAACACCGCCTCACCGATGAGCCACAGGAAGCTGTACATGCCGTTCCAGAAGGTGGAGACATCGGCCAGGCTCTGGGTGCCGTCGGCAAAGAAGTTGATCTCGCCGATCACGTTGCGGAACCCCAGGATCAGGCCGCCGCAGATCAGCGCCGGGATCAGCGGGGCGAAGATCTCGCCCAGCGTGCCCATGATCCGCTGGATCACCGACTGGTTGGTCTTGGCCGCCGCCTTCACGGCGTCCTTGCTGACCCCTTCAATGCCGGCGAAGGCGGTGAACTCGTTGTAATACACCCCCACGTCGTTGCCGATGATGACCTGGAACTGACCGGCCTGGGTGAAGGTGCCTTTGACCGAGCTCAGCCGCTCAATCTGCTTGGTGTCTGCCTTGGACGGGTCCACCAGCACAAACCGCATCCGCGTCATGCAGTGGGACACCGCCTGGATGTTCTCTTTGCCGCCGACCAGGCGCAGCAGCGCCTGGACATCGTCTTGGTATTTCCCCATGGGGCGATTCCTCCTTCTTGGCTGTTCCGGCCGGCCCTGCGTCGGCCGGCTGCTCACTGCCCTTATGATAACGCAACTTGTTCAAACAAGTCAATCGTAGGGTTCCATAATCTTTTCGGCTTTCTTTTGTCTATTTTTACGGTTCTCCGCCCTATTGACAGCCATGCCCGCCGGGTGTAAACTGGGGGCAGCGATATTCTTGTATGAACAAGGTGGTGACTCTATGCCAGCTCAGAAATACCTGCCGATCTACCAGGCCCTCAAAAGCCGCATCGAGAGCGGCCAGTACCCGGTGGGGCAGCTGCTGCCTTCCGAAAACACCCTGCTGGGGGAGTTCGGCTGTTCCCGCAACACGGTGCGGCGGGCCATCGCCGGCCTGGTGCGGGACGGCTATGTCCAGACCAGCCAGGGGCGCGGGGTGTGCAACATCTACCAGCCCCTCGAGCCTTCCTCCTACAGCATGGGGACCATCGAATCCTTTGCCGAGACCGCCCGCCGCACCGGGCAGCACAGCACCACCCGGGTGGTGCATTTTTCGCTGTGTGCGGCCGACCCGGCCCTGGCCCGCCGCACCGGCTTTGAAACGGGCACCGAACTGTTTTATCTGCAGCGGGTCCATCTGGTGGAGGGGGTGCCCCGCATCCTGCGCCACAGCTATTTCCGGCGGGACTGTATGCCGGATTTCACCGCCGACCGGGCGGCCGGGTCCATCTACCGGTATCTTGAGGAGGAGCTGGGCATGACCATCGTGACCAGCAAGCGCACCGTTACGGTGGAACACGCCGACGAACTGGACCGCACCTGGCTGGACCTGGGCGACTACGACTGCCTGGCCGTGGTGAGCAGCCAGACCTACAACAGCGACGGGGTCCTGTTTGAGTATACCCAGTCCCGCCATTACCCAGGCATCTTCCGTTTTCAGGAAAACGCCGTGCGCTCCCACCGGGAACACCGCGGCTGAGGCCGGCCGCCGCCCTTCGGCCCCGAGACCCGGCAGCAAAACAGCCCCCGGCGTTCCGCAAAAGCGGAAGCCGGGGGCTGTTTTGCTGCGCTTTGTCACGCCTGCAGTTTGGCGCGGGCCTGTTCGCCGTCCAGCAGGACGGTGCCGTCGGCAAACAGATAGCAGGGGATGCCGATGGTGTGCCCTTGTCGGACCGGGGCGAAGGCGGGATCGGTGTCCCGCAGCGCCAGGAACCGTTTGAGGGTGGCCGTGTCCGCCGTGATTTCCGCCCAGGTCCAGTCGCCCGGGTGCCGGGCCAGCCAGTCCTTCAGCGCCACACAATCTGGGCAGATGTCCGCGCCAAAAATTTCTGCTCTCATCTTCAAACGCCTTCCTTTCCCGGGTCGGCCGCGGCTGCGGCCGGCCTTTTCCTGTATTATAAACGCCCGGCGGGCAAAGGGCAAGACTGCCGCTTGCAAAGGCCGGGCCGCCGTGCTAAGATTTGGATAGACACCGCCCCCGCGGCGGTCCATTGGGAGGGATCATGATGAAAATGGAACGGATCGACCGGGTGCTGCAGGCCATGCAGCAGCGCGGCCTGACGCAGATGATCGTCTGCGACCCGCAGAGCATCGACTATCTGACCGGCGTGTATGTGGAACCCTTTGAGCGGCTGTTTGCGCTGTACCTGCGCACCGACGGCCGCCACCTCTTCTTTTTGAACAAGCTGTTCACGGTGCCCGAAACGCCCATTGAACAGGTCTGGTTCACCGACACCGACGACGCCATCGGCCAAGTGGCCGAGCGGATGCAGCCGGGCGTACCCCTTGGCATTGACAAGGAATGGCCCGCCCGCTTTCTGCTGCCCCTGATGGAGCGGCTGCCCGGCACCCCCTGCCGCCTGGCCAGCGACTGTGTGGACAGTGTGCGCGGCTGCAAGGACCCGGCCGAACAGGAACTGATGCGGATGAATTCCCGCCTGAACGACGAGGTCATGGGCCGCGCCGCCGCCTTTATCCGCCAGGGCATGACCGAGCGGGAGGTGGCCGACTACCTGCTGGCCCAATATCGGGACCTGGGCTGCGAAGGGCCGTCCTTCTCCCCCATCGTCTCCTTTGGCGCCAACGCCGCCGACCCCCACCACATGCCCGACGACACCCGGCTGCAGGCCGGCGACTGCATCGTGCTGGACATCGGCGGCAAAAAGGCGGGATATTGCTCGGACATGACCCGCACCTACTTCTGCCGGACCGTCTCGGACAAGCACGCGGCCATCCACGACCTGGTCCGCCGTGCCAACGAGGCCGCCGAGGCGCTGGTGCGCCCGGGCGTGCCGCTGTGCGAGCTGGACAAGGCCGCCCGCGACCTGATCGCGGCGGCGGGCTATGGCGAGTACTTCACCCATCGGCTGGGGCACTTCATCGGCCGCACCGAGCACGAGCAGGGGGACGTGAGCAGCGCCAACACCACCCCGGCGCGGGAAGGAATGATCTTTTCCATCGAGCCCGGCGTCTACCTGCCCGGCGAAACGGGCGTGCGTGTGGAGGACCTGGTCCTGGTCACCGCCGACGGCTGCGAGGTCCTCAACCGCGCAGACAAGCACTGCCGGGTGATTGGGTGAGGCAAGGGGCTTGCGGGGCGGTCCCGCCCTCCGCGGCTTGCGGCCCGACTGCGTTGGTATCGCCCGGCGGGAGTGAATGCACGGGGGCGTTTTGCACGTCCCGGGCAGGAGCGCCGTTTTTATAACGCGGCACCGCAGGCGATACCACGGTGTATGGACATATAGCAACAGCCCGCATCCAGACGGATGCGGGCTGTTTGTGGTGGAGATGAGGGGGATCGAACCCCTTACCTCTTGAATGCCATTGTCGCAAATCATTCTGTATGGAACAAATATACAAAAAATATGCACGATACGCGGTCTAAAATTTCGGAAGGCTGTCCGAATAAACCGAATGTTTTGCATGGTGTATGGACCGATTCATAACGGGCTTTTCTGCGCCTGCCACATGCACAAAACGGCACCTTCTTGCACTGGTCGGAACGGGGTATTGTGTATCGGCTTTCTGCGTGCGGATAACGGAGGAGAAGAAAAATCAGAAAAGCAACCTTGTATTGCCTGAATTTTGAAATTCCTGTATAAAACACGCCTGCGATTGCGTGGAGGATCTCGGCAAGGCAAGCGGGATAAGTCTGTATAGAACTGCCATGCAACCGCGATATACAAGTCTGTGCCTACCGGCTGGCCCGAATCCCGTATAAAGTCGCCATGCAGTCGCGAGCCGAAAAGCAGTCTGTTCCACATGTATATTTTACCCCTGTTTGAATGAAAATTCAACCAAAAACCAGAAAGCCGTCTGGCAAAACCAGAAAACCGCCCTGCAGTCGCGGATTTTTTTGGCATGGCATTTTATACAGAATCCGCCGTTATATACAGGATAACGGCATGCCATTTTTTTGCGTACCGTTTGCTCAAAAATGTTCTGACTGACGGTCAAAAGAGTCCTGTTGTCTGGCCCCTGCCATCGGGGTAAACAGAAGGACCCTAACTCAGGCGGGCGAAACTTCGGCTGAATTCAGCCGAAGTAAAGAAACCAATATGGAGTATCCGCCGTTGTACTCTGCACAAGGCCGCATTTGTTGGGGCACTGGTTGAAGGGTTGGCGGTATGCGCTTGTGAACAGCCAGGCAATAAAAGAGCATCCCCCACCGGTTTGTATTCGGTGGGGGATGCCTTTCGTATCCTTATTGCAATTTCTTTTCCGCCAGTGTGGCAATTTTGAGGTTGTACGGTGCGCTGGGGGCGCCGTCTGCGAAGCAGGGCGGCGGGAGTGCGTTCATCTGATTCAACATGTTGAGAATCTCGCTGCTGTAATCGGCTGCCAGCAGCGTGGCGCTGGTGGGCTGCTTGCCTTTGTCAACCACCAGACCATCCCAGTACATCTTGAGCTGATACAGGTTCAGTGGCTCGGCTTTGCGGGTCTTGAGTTCGTAAATGTCCAGTTTGCCCGTATTTTCTGCCACTACGTCGATGCGGGTGCCGGTGGACCACACCGACTGCTCATCGCTGACGCGGTCCTGGGGGCACGCAGCCTGCAAAATGTCCATCCATTTTGCTTTCAAAACCGCTTCGGAATCTCCGGTCGCACTCTTGGGCGGCGGGTAGGCGGACAGCTTTTCAAAGACGGCCTGCCAGTCAGGGTCCTGCGGGTCCAAAGAGGTCTTGTTGTTCAGGGTGGCCAGTACGCCACGCGGCAGGTCTGGGATCACCAGCTCCCCGACAAAATCGTTGTAGTGGTTGTGCCTGGCGACGGGGTCTCCGTTGCGGTCTTGCCGCCAGATTTCGCTCAGCAGGCCGGTGGCCAGTACCCGGCCGCCCACCTCGATTTGAATGCCCTGGGTCGGTATATTGCCCTGATAGTAGCATTTGGCTCGGCTGATGCCCTCGGAGGTACAAATCAGATGGTCGCGCCGGTCTGCGTTCAACGAGCCGTAGCGGTAGACCATCGTGACCAACCGACCGCCCAATTCCATCTGAATGGGCGCTTGAGCAATCACATCCATGGGCACACGGACCGGCGGTACCAGTACGGTGCTGTCGCCCACTGTGATGGAGATTTTGAGGCGGGGTTCCATCGTCCGGGGGTCCTGTTCCAACAGCGTATGATAGGTGACGCCGAGATGTTCAAGCAGCCAGCTGCGCAGGGTGGCGCAGTCGCTCAAGGCCCCGCCGCGGGTCTGAACCGTGCGGGCATAGGCCAGCGGCGTTGCCACCTGGATGATGGTGCTGGCATCGCCCCAGTCCGGCGTGCCTTCAGACAGCACACCCGTCAGGTCGGTGCGCTCTTCCACCTGCATGGTGGGTGCAAACGGGCCGTGCGTGACAAACCAAAGCGAAGCTCCGCGTTTGCGGGTCGCAAGCGTCCAGGGACCATTGCCGCCGGACAGGACGGACAGCGCGTTCTTGAGGCCGAACCCGTGTTCGTTCAGCCGACTGTCCGAGACCGGCGGCGCCCCCAGCTGCAGAGCGCGTTCCAAATCGGTCAGGTTCATGCCGCGGCCCCAGTCGGATATGGTGACCAGAATTTTCTCCGATTCGGATGGGTGGCGCATCAAATGAATGCGGACGATGGTTTTTTCACCGGGCGGGGTGGCAGCAATGTTATTGTCCGTAATCTCGTAGAGGCTGTGGGGAAAGTCGAGATTCTGCCGGGACAGTCCGAGGAAAGCGTTGCCGCACAGTTTGATGGGCACCGAATGGACCGTTACGCATAGAGAGGCGAACGAGGTGCCCTGTTGTTCCTCCGACAGAAGTTGCTCGTCCGGCAGCATGGTTTCAAAATTCATAGGGTTTTCTCCTTGTCTGTTGTTGGGGGTTCCAGCATGGCGACCGCGTCTTGCAGCGTTCGGTCGTCAATATGCAGGTACCGGTCGGTGGTGCGGATGTCGCTGTGGCCGGTCAGGCGAGCGATCATCTCCATGGGTACGTGGCAGCGTTCCAGTGCGCTCACATAGGTATGGCGGCAACTGTGCGGCGAGAGACGCCGCACGCCGGGCACTTTCTCCACCGCTTTGTAATACTTGTGGCGGAAGGTACTCACACTGACCAGCAGATCGTCCCGACTGCTGGTCCACAGGAAGGCCCGCCCGCCGTTGGCGCGCAGCCAGAGTGCCAGCGAGCGGTAGGCCAGTGGTATCGGGACCTCCCGGCGGCTGCGAGCGCTCTTGGGCGGCCCCAGCTGCGGGAGGCCGTCCACCGTCTTGACGGCCTTGGATACCTGGACCAGACTGCCGTCTTGGGCAATGTCCCGGGGCTGCAGGGCCAGCAGTTCCTGCACGCGCAGGCCAGTGACCAGCAGAAAACGGATGCTGTTGCCTAGCAGGTCATCGGGCAGGTGTTCCATCAGCAAGCGCACCTCCTCCTCGGTGAACGCGTCCTTGGCTTTCGGGGTGGGATTGTTCTGCACGCGGGCGCCGTGGAAGGACTTGCGGGCATAGTTCTTGGTCACAAGGTCGTTGGCCTCAGCAGCGTCATAAATCTGGATGAGCATGGCGCGGCACTTGCTCAGCTGCGAGCCGGAATATCCCTGCTGCACCAGCCAGTGCATGAAACTGTTGATCTCCATGGCTTTGATGTCCTGCAGCGGCCGGTCCGTAAAGTAGCGGGTCAGCAGCGCGGCGGTGTAGCGATAGTTGCAGTAGGTGGACGGCTGGACCTGTTCCCGGTAGGCGTCCAGCCACTGCTGTACCCAGGCGTCAAAAGCCACGGGCGATGGGGCGGGTTCGTCTTCTTTGTTGTTCTGGGCCTCCCGCAGCTTGACCAGCAGTTCGCTGCGGGTCGGGGCGCTCAGATGCCGCAGATTGCGTTTGCCATTGGGCTTGTAACCGTCCATGTACTGACAGTACCACAACCCGCTTGGCAGCTTGCGAATGCTGCCCTCCCCGTTAGAACGGCGTTTACCCGGCATAGGGGATCTCCTCCCCGCGACGCTGGCGCATGTACTCGTTGAGGTCGTCCGGTATATGGGTGCGGGACTCGACCCAGGCCAGGAACGGCCCGGTCGGGATGCGGATGTTGCTGCCGAAGTAGGCCACCGGGAAATCCTTGCGGTGTACCAACTCGTAGGCGGTGGTCATGCTGACGTTGAGATAGCTGCGAATCTCCGACACAGTCAGGTATTGCTTTTCAAAAATGCTGGCGGCGGGTGTGGTCTTTTCGCTTTTCATGGGGGGCCTCCTTATGGTGGTATATTATAAGGGTAGATATGAAGGGGCAACGGCGGGTCGTGCCGTGTATTTGCAAGCAGAGGGACTGTGACTGGCAGTCAGCGGCTTGGCTTCCGGTTAGCAGCACTTGCGTTTGCGGTTGGATTCCTTTATAATGGAGGCAGGAAACGGGGATGAGCATTTCCATTTCCTGCTGGCGCGAGTCTGTGTTGCTGCACAGTTTTGCGCCTTTTCTGGTTGCGGATTGCAAATTCGGGTTCCATTGTTCGAGGGCTTACTTTTCCTTCTCCTCCAGTACCTCGGGTCATGACCATTTTCCCGGCTCAGGTGAAGAGGAAGCCGGATGCGGGTGTAGGCGCAGGTTTTGAATAGCATGAGGCGGTTTGTGATGGATTTCATGGGGGACCTCCTAGATGGAATACTTGAGCAAGTATGTTATTATTTATTGCAAGCGATTGTGTAGGAAGTTTAACTGGCATCTCGCTTGCTATGGTTTAATTATAGCATACTTGTGCAAGTATTTACATTGACGTTTTCGCCAAACATACATGCATAAGTATTCCCTGCTTTATGTACATTGCATACTTGCGCATGTTCCGTAGCTTTTGATATACTGAAATCATCTGAGGGAGGTGACAATCATGGGAAAGACTTCAGCCGCAGCCAAGAACCGATACGCGGCCAAGGCTTATGACCGCATCAGCCTGATGGTGAAAAAAGGGCAGAAAGAATACATCCAGGCGCATGCACAAAAACATGGTGAGAGCTTGAACGGTTTCATCAATCGTGCGATTGAAGAAACCATGACGCGGGACACAAATGAGGATACAAGACGTAAATAGCAAAAATAACCCCGGCGGATGCGGTAGTCTATCGCACACGCCGGGGTTATCATATTCCCTTGGTAAAGGCCTATTTGCAATTGCAGGCATTAGGCAACATATTTTATTTGTGAACAATGCATTATGCTACGCCAAAGCCCTTGGCGCGGATGACGTCCACCACCTCGTCGACATACTTCTGGCAGGTATCATGTTCGGGCGCCTCGACCATCACGCGAACCAGCGGCTCGGTGCCGGATTCCCGCACGAGGATGCGGCCGGTATCGCCGAGGGCCTCGGCCACCTTGGCCACGGCGGCCTGCACGTCGGCGTCGGCCTGGGCGGCGGCTTTGTCGGTGACCTTGACGTTCTTGAGCACCTGGGGGTAGATCTTGAGCGGGGCGGCCAGCTCGCTCATCGGCTTCTTGCGGGCCATCATGACTTCCATCAACTTCAGGCTGGTGAGAATGCCGTCACCTGTCGAGGCATACTTCGAGAAGATGATATGCCCGCTCTGCTCGCCGCCGATGCGGCTGCCGTGCTGCTGCATATACTCATACACATACTTGTCGCCCACGGCGGTCTTGGCATAGTCGATGCCCAGTTCGTCAAATGCCTTGTACAGCCCGAAGTTGGACATGACGGTGGTGACCACCGTGTTGGTGACCAGCTTGCCCCGCTCCTTCATATAGCGGCCGTAGATGTAGAGGATGTGGTCGCCGGTGACCACGTTGCCCTTCTCGTCCACGCACAGGCACCGGTCGGCGTCGCCGTCGTAGGCAAAGCCCACATCCAGCCCCTTTTCGACGACAAACTTCTGCAGCCCCTCGATGTGGGTGGAGCCGGCGTTCAGGTTGATGTTGAGACCATTGGGCTCGGCGTTGATGACATAGGTGGTTGCGCCCAGCGCTTCAAACACCGCCTTGGCGATGTTCCAGCTGGAGCCGTTGGCGCAGTCAAGACCCACCTTGACGCCACGGAAAGAGTACATACCCAGCGAGATCAGGTAGCCGATGTACCGGTTGCGGCCCGCCACATAGTCCACCGTGCAGCCGATCTGCTCCTTGGTAGCGTAGGGCAGTTCGGTCCAGGTCTGGCCGAACGCTTCCAGATGACCGTCCAGGTAGGCTTCCACGAGGGAGATGGTCTCCTCGTCCATCTTTTCCCCCTGGCCGTTGATCAGCTTGATGCCGTTGTCGTAGTAGGGGTTGTGGGAGGCCGAGATCATGATGCCGCAGTCAAAGTTATCCACCCGGGCCACATAGGCCACGCTGGGGGTGGTGGTGACGTGCAGCAGGTAGGCATCCGCGCCGGAGGCGACGAGACCGCCGACGAGGGAATACTCAAACATATAGCTGGAACGCCGGGTGTCCTTGCCGATGACGATGCGGGCCGGGCCTTCCTGGGTGGCGAGGCCCTCGGCCGCCGCACGGCGGCGCTTTTCATTATAATACCAGCCCAGGAACCGGCCTACCTTGTAGGCGTGGTCGGCGGTCAGGGTGACGTTGGCTTCTCCGCGGAAGCCATCAGTGCCGAAGTATTTAGACATTCTTCTATTCCATCCTTGTATTTATACATCGATTATGTCATATGCATTATCCGAGTGAGTTTTGGATATTAAGCAATCCTATTGGGGATTGAATATTCACCTCATTCGTAATTATTATTTTTCCTTTCTTACTTATTTCATCCGTTCCCTTTTTTGTCAGAATATATCCTGTAATATCATCGCTATCTGATTCTACCTTTTTAATGTACTCTTCGCGCACTAGTTCCTTAAGGTAGGCATCAAATTTTTTCTTGAATACGCATAAGATATTTTCATCTATAAACTGCTCTTTCTGTATTGTTCGCAGAATGGCTTTATAGTAATCTATACTTCCACCCATCCTTTTCCTTGGTATATAGGGCTTTGGAATATCTGGCAACTGTATTCTTGTCCCATCGACAATTATCCCTGCAATATATTCTTTATAGAGATAAGACAGAACCGTATTTTTATTGCAACCCCACTTCTTTGAGGCTTCATCTATAGTCATCGCCTATTCTCCTTAATTAATATACTACGAATTTCCCTTCTGCCAAAATTGCAATTTGCGCCCAATCATCTTGTTAACCACACTGATGTAGCCACGGAGTATCTTGGCGACATTCCTCCTAAATGCATTTGCGCTTGTGTTTCCCGCTACGCGTACCCTGCTGTACAAACAGCAGTTCCTTCTGCTTTTTCAGCTTCTCGTATATGAATCGCTTTTACCTTTACCGATTCTATCATGCACCTTCGGAGACTTCTAAGATTTCTCAGACTTCTGAGAATACACTCCTCGTTTGCTTTTTCTTTCCGCACTTATTCGGCTGTTCGGGCTCATGGAGGGGTGAGGAGCGGTTACGCTATGGGTGAAGATTTTTCAGTTTCCAAGTTTTGCACACATGAAAGATGATTAAATACACGCAAACAATTATCATCGTTGCAACAAGCTGAAAGAATATATTTGAAGCCAAATAGTTCATTCCAAGTAGCGATAGCAACTTCGGAACAGCCATCCTACAAATGTAATAATGACTTATCAATATAATAAATGTTTTAGTTCCTAGCTGCAAGCACACTGATTTGAATCGAGGAAATTTGACGATTGCACCCGCAAATTGCAACATTAACAGCGTTCCAAGGATGCCTGTAAACATAAACACAAGATAGGATTTCCCTGAAACAAGTGAGTACATATCTGTGTAGCCGTTTCCAAGAGCAGCAATTCCTAATAGCAGCAGTAGCCCGATGCTTGCTCTGCCCCCCCCCACTTTTTCACGTTATGCAGTGCATTCCTTGATGCAGCACAGCAACCAAAAGCAAAGAATGGAAACGCTGACAGCGTTGCCGTTACCCACCATCCAATTTGAAAAGTGAGCAATATGTTAAGCAGGACAAATGCGCCTATAACGAAAGGACGAACTTCCTTGGGCAACTTGAGGCAAAGTGTCATCAGAATCTGGCAAAGTGTTAATGTAAAGAGGAACCATATGGGGGTATTTCGCCAGAGACCACCGCTGAGTGTGAATGTTTTTAGCCACCCCCAAGCATTTGGAAATGGCTGGTGAGCAAATACTAGGGAGACTGGGATATCAATAGCTAATGTTACATATGCAAATATCAGATAGCGCTTGGCCGCTTTGACTACTATGTGGATCACGCTGTCGCTGTGAAAGCAATAGCCAGATAAAATCATAAACATGGGCATATGAAATGAATGGACTAGTATTCGTTGCCATTCACCGGTGTTTGTCAAATGGCCGAACACAACAAGAATGATGCCCAAACCTTTTGCAATATCAATGGCCTCAATTCGATTTTTCATGCCTTCCTCTCAGACCTTTTATCACATCCATGTGAAAACCAATGATCAGGTAGAAGTAGCATATCCCCATACAACACGTCCAATGTATTGCGCTATCTCCAAATCTTCTTCTGTATTAATATCAACAGCCTCAAACTTACTGACCGTATGGATATACGGTTTGCGGCCAATTCGGCAGCGATATCGTTCCAGGGAGGCACGGCAAATACCGTACAGACCGGTTGTTTCCTCTACAACGGCCAGCATATCCTGGCTGCGAGGCAGGATACCGGGACGATAGTTGATTGGACTGTTGGCCAACCAGTAAAAGCCATGATTCTCTGTTGCTGTAAAGCAGGAGTCATATTCCTCACTGCTGGTTAGTTTTTCAACACAGGTCCTTATCGTCTCGGGCTGCAAATAAGGCGCTGTAGCAAACAGCTGAAAATAATAATCGTACTGCGGAAATTGCTGATAATGATATACCAGCAAATCGTTTCCATTGGCCGTATTCTGAGCCAGTTCGGGCTTACGCTCAATCACGCCAAAGCCCTGCTCTACCGCATAGGTTGCTATTTCTTCACTATTGGTATCAACATAGACGTCATCAAATACATTGGCGGATTTGACGTGTTCACAAATGTACTGATACAACTTCTTCCCATTCAGGACGCGGAAATTTTTGCCGGGAACACGCTCCGAATTTGCCTTGATGGGAATAAAACATGCTGTTTTCATGCGGCCACCGCCTTTCCGGCGTTGGGCAGCCGCAAGGTCATCAGGTACGGTTTATTGTGGGGGCGCCCCCCCGGGGGGGGGGGTGGTGGGGTGGGGGGGGGGGGGGGTGGGGGGCGCGGGGGGGGGGGGGCGGGCGGCCGGGGGGGGGGGGGGGGGGCCCCCCCCGCCCAGAAGGGTAC
>ERZ1090862.927-NODE-929-length-13197-cov-4.479531_pt1 | contig 13197 bp, 3 predicted proteins | sample MGYA00478481_ERZ1090862 | MGnify/ENA primary metagenome ERZ1090862 (study PRJEB33644, sample SAMEA5815745) | chicken gut metagenome | biome: Chicken; feature: Gastrointestinal Tract; material: Caecum | place: Ireland | collected 2019-01-01 | study: A study of the... | reverse complement strand
GATATATTTACTATATAATGTTTCTGAAAACAGGACTTTATGCACGCGGCTGACAAAATTCAGGAATAAGGGGAAAAACGTCCCGCACCCAACGGGACGGAAAAGAAAGGACGAAGAGAGAATGGGAAACAGAAAACAAGATTACAGGGGAAGGAGAAAGCGCAGGAACCCGCTGTCTTCCCTGCTGGCCGTGGCGCTGGCCGCGGTAATGGCCATTGGAATTCTGCCGCAGTACGCGCTGCCTGTGTATGCGGCAGATACCTCCACAGCAAATACAGCGCGTGTATCGGACGGAGACACGAAGGATGGCTATAAGCAGTGGCTGGGCCTGGAAGATGGCACCAGCTCGACCCAATACAACGGGCGGGTTTGGGCTGACAAATCCGTTTATACCGAGGATGTTGTATTTAGCGGAGACATCGGCGAGGAAAGAGTGGAGATTGGAAAGGATGCAGATTTTCTGATCGCCTATTCTGCTCTGGCCACATCCCAGGAGGTGGAAGGACAGCAGCCGGTGGATGTGGTGTTTGTGCTGGATTTTTCAGCCAGTATGACATGGGGAGTAGATTCTACGACGGTAAGCCGCTCCGATGGATCGGATTCCCGCATTCAGTACATGGTGGAGGCGCTGAACAGTGCTATTCAGACTCTGGCGGAGGCGAATCCAAACAATCGTGTGGCCATTGTCACATTTAACCGGGTGGGGAGCACGCTTCTGCCGCTGACGGAGCTGAGTGAAGAAAACCTGCAGGGAATCCAGGTGCCGGAGGATGGTTCTGCGCCTGCGTATCTGGAGCTGACTAGCTTCAGCGGAACCACCGGGAAGGATGACGGAAAGGCGCGGGTAACCTGTCATATCGGTTCCGACAGATCCGCGGAAACGGATTCGAAAACAAATATCCAGTACGGACTTTATGAGGGAATGTCGATCTTGTCGGAAGAAACAGATACCACCTTTACCTTAAGCAATGGTTCAGAGGTAACCAGGATCCCCAATGTGGTTCTGATGTCAGACGGGGCCCCCACAACGATATCGCTGGCAGAAAATAGAGGCCAGTGGTGGAATGGTCTGGATTACAACGGCGGTGAATCTGTCGGCTGGGGAGACAATTCAAATGCCTGGAGCGCCAATGGTTTTATGCCCCTGCTGACGGCTTCTTATATGAAAAATGCCATTACACACAATTATTATGGAGATGACCCGGGCGAAAACAGCGCGAATGTATATACCATTGGATTCAGTACGAACCATCAGACGGATCAGATGGTAGAACTGGCGAATCTGGTGCTGAATCCCGAAGACAATTTGGCTGCTGCAGAGACTTCAAGTACGCCAGAAATCCGCCTTATTTACAACGCTTGGGAGGAGTATAGCAGTAATAATTCACCTACGGTGCATTATGTTACGGAAAGCAGCCGGGAATCTCATGATCTGGAAGTTGAGATACCGAATGATAACAACAATCCGGACAGCCTTATGTATGCCGATGAATATTTTCCGGCTGAAAGTTCGGAGGATCTGAATGCGGCCTTTAGCCAGATTGCCAGTCTGATTACCTCACAGGCGCAGGTACCGACCCAGGTATCCGGTTCGGATCCCGTGCATGACGGCTATATTACATATACGGATCCGATTGGTGCGTACATGGAGGTTAAGGATGTCAAGACAATCCTCTACAGCGGCCAGAGATTTGACCGCACCGCAAATCCGGTAACTGAGACTGCGGAAGACGGAACTTCCATTACTACTTATACATTTAGTGGTGAGATCAACAGTCCTGTTTACGGGCAGCATAATGTCAGTGAGATTCAGATTACTGTGGAGACCACTACGGATGCCGCGGGAATCAAGAGCCAGACCCTTACGGTGAAAATTCCTGCTTCGGCCATTCCGCTTCGTGTCAACACTATTACACTGGACGTCAACGGAGAGGTGGCATCGAATACAGACAATGAGGCATACCCCATCCGTGTTCTGTACACAGTGGGGATGCAGGAGGGAATCATTGATGAGAATGGCGTTATAACAGATAAGGTAAGCAGCGACTATATTGCTCAAAACAGTAATTCGGACGGTACGGTGAATTTTTACAGCAACCGGTACAGCGGCAGTGACGACGGTAATAGAGGTGATGCCCTGGTGACATTTACCCCGGCTGACAGCAATCCCTACTATTTTGTACAGGAAGATACCCTGCTGTATACAGATGAAGCCTGCCAGACGCCCGCAACGGCGTTCGACCCGGAAGCTACCTATTATTTCAGATCCAGCTATGTACAGGGAGAGGGCGAAAATGCACAGACAGTCTGGTATGTAGTGGAGCGCTCCGGCAGCATGCTGGAGGGCTATACTACCATGCAGAATGGCCAGCTGTATCTGTCCGCGGGAGCGCCGCGGCTGGGCAATCTGCAAGATTCCATGCGTCTGAAAGAAGAGAATTCTACAGGTACGGCGGCTTATGAATTTTATCCCACTTTTACAGGGGATCCTTCCACTGGGCAGTTTGAGATTTATCTTGGAAATAACGGAAAGCTGACTGCGGATCAGGCACTGTCTCTGACCATCGCCAAGACCGTGGATGCTTCTGAAGGACTGACTGCTCCGGCGGATACAGAATTTTCCTTTGTACTGGCAGCAGATTCTCTGGCCGGGAAGACCGTAGATGCTTCGAAACAGACAGAGGGCTCTTCCGATACAGAGCAAGTAAGCCTGCAGTTTGACTCGTATGGGGAAGCTTCCTTCAAGCTGAAGGCCGGACAGAAGCTGGTAATCTCTGAAATGGCGGGAGTCACTTACGCAGTTCGAGAAACCGATTTGCCGGGCGGATTTACTCTGAGTAATGTGGCGGTGACCGGTTCAGGCACCAACAATGAGGGTGAGGTGACGGGCACCATTGCCAGCGATACAGTGGTAACCTTTACCAACACCTATTCTGTATCGGATCTGGACTATGCAGCCTCCGGCGGCCTTGTGGTCAGCAAGACCCTGAACGGCCGCGATATGGAAGCAGATGAGTTTGCGTTTAAGATTACAGGAAACGATGCTCTTTCCACAGCGAAGCTTGGAAAGGCGGATCAGGAGTTCTCGGCCGGAGCTGCGGATGACGGAACGCCGGCTTTGATGAGCAAGTTCCAGGATATGACCTTTACCGCCGGAGAGGTGGGAGAGACCTACACATATACTGTGCAGGAAGTCGTGCCGGACAATGCCGTAAATCCCAATGTAAACAGCGGAGATACGGTTTATTCCGATGCATCGCAGACAGAGAAAGCACAGGCCGGCTGGACACGGAACGGTATTGGCTACGACAGCGTGCCGGTTACGGTGGAGATCCAGGTGGAAGATAATGGGGACGGAACCCTTTATACCATCACGACCGTTAGTAAAGGAAATGTAGAGACCGAGTATGACAGCAGAAATTATAATGCAGAGGACGCGGCAACGATTCCCACAGTTTCCTTTGTGAATACCTACTCCGCCGGAGATGTGACCATCGGAGCGAGTACGGATAACGGAATCCGTGCGCAGAAGACCCTGAACGGACGCAGCTGGAATGAGGGTGATTCCTTTACCTTTACCCTGGAGCCTGTGACAGATGGAGCTCCCATGCCGGAAAACGCTTCTGTGACAGTCAGCGCAGAAGAGGGCACGCAGAGCGGCACCAGTGTGACAGGCATGTTCGGGGATATCACATATACCAGCGAGGATCTGCAGGGCGCAGCCTCTAAAGCATTTGAATACACAGTAACGGAAGAAGTGCCGGAGGATGCGGCCGGCAACGGAATCACCTATGACCGCCATGTGTCTACCGTGACGGTAACCGTAACAGATAACGGGGACGGAACTCTGAGTGCCGCGGTTTCTTATAATAACAGTAAAGCTACAACTGCTTTTGATCAGGCAGTGACTTCTGCTGCGGCATTTACCAACACCTATCAGCCTGCATCGGTGACCCTGAGCGGCAGCACGGCTCTGCAGGTAACGAAGAAAGTGGCGGGCGCTGATGCGGTGGAAGCCTTTACCTTCGAGCTGACGTTGGCAGAAGGAAATGCGGATGCAGTCCAGCTGAATACGGGAGATACACCGGGAAGCATTGCGGATGGAACAACTGTTATTGTAGAGAACGGTCTGCAGGATGGAGAGAGCAGCACTGTAAGTTTTGGTGATCTGACCTTTACGGAAGCCGGCGAATATGTCTTTAATGTGACAGAAATTCGGCCGGAGACAGTAACAGTAGGCTGGACCTATGACGGTTCCACGAAGCAGATTACAGTAAACGTAACCGATACCGGCAATGGCCAGCTGACTGCTTCCGTGGAGGACAATAATCCCACGTTCCTGAACACCTATTTTAATCCGGAAGAAGCCAAATCTGTATACAATGAAGATTCTACTACCGAAATCAACGGCCAGCTGGTGGGCGTAGGCGATATTCTGACCTACACCATTGACTGGGTCAACAATGCGGTGGATACGAATGGAGCGCCGGCGCAGGCAAATATTGTAATTACGGATACGGTACCGGCCGGAACGGAATTGGTTGCGGGAAGTATCAGTAATGAAGGCGCTGAAAGCGGCGGTAGGATCACCTGGACATTTGAAAATCAGGAGCCGGGAGCTTCCGGTACCGTATCCTTCCGAGTTCGCGTGACGGAAGATGCGGTAAATAATGATAATAATCTGATTACAAACCAGGCGGATATTACCATCGGCGGAACGGGGCACCAGACGAATGTGGTTACCAACCCGGTACCGGAGAAACAGGAAACCAGCAATCCTGGAACAATTGGGGAAGGAACGGTACTTACCTATCAGATTACCTTCACCAATACCGATGGAGAGGATGCGGACGCAGTCGTTGCAGATACACTGACCAAAGGGCAGTCCTATAACCAGGGGTCCGCGTCCGTGCAGATCAATGGCGGGGAAGCAGCGGCCGCAGAGCCCGATAGAATAGAGGGCAGCGCGGCAGAGGGTCAGACTCTGACCTGGAATCTGAATAACCTTCCTGCGGACGCGCAGGTAACCCTTACCTTTACCGTAACCGTAACCCGTGACGCGGGGGCATCGGTGGATAATACAGCAGCCGTAAACGGACATGAGACCAACACAGTTACCACCCCGTATCCGTCCGATTCCAGAAAGGATGTGGCCCTGGCCGATGAGCCGACCATCTCTGTGGACGGAGGCATGGCAGGTGTGGGCGACGAGCTGCTCTACACCATCGACTGGGCCGCAGAAGCAGACGGTACACTGATTATTACAGATACGATTCCGGATGGGACTGAGTACGTAGAAGGAAGCGCGGACAGCGAAGGTGTTTATGAGGAAGCAACGAATACCATCACCTGGACCTTCGAGAATCTGACTGAGGGCGATAAGGGAACCGCTACTTTCCGGGTTGAGATTACGGAAGATGCTGTAAATTACGATACCATTCGCAACACAGCCTATATTCAGATCGGGGAAGATGGTCCCAAGACGGCGACCAATGAAGTAACGACAGACATTCCGAAGAAGGAAGTGTCAGACGCCACTCCGGAGACGGGAATTCAGGTGGGAGACACTCTGACGTATACCATTGAATACCGCAACGATACGGATGCCGCGGCTGATGTAACGGTAACGGATACCTTGCCGACGGGCCTGACGTTGGTTGAATCCAGCCTCGATGAGACGGGATCCTATGACGATGAGACGCGTACCATCACCTGGACCATTGACAATGTACAGGCCGGCGCGGAAGGAGCTGTAAGCTTCAGCGCGAAGGTAAACGAGAACGCGCTGACCGTGACGAATCCCCTGACCAACCAGGCCGAGGTGAAGGTGGGCGAGAATAATCATGCGTATAAGACCAACACCACGGACGGTCAGGTTGAGAAGGGTGATCTGATTGTTTCCAAGGAGATCACGGCGACAGCAGGAGCAGAGATTGACGGAAACAGATCCTTTGCCTTCACGATCCAGCTGAAAGATACCAGCGGTGCTGACCTGACCGGCAGTTATGCGGCCCAGGTATATACTGCAGCGGGCCAGATGACCGGTCCGGCATTTACCGTATCCGGCGCGGATGATCCGGAAACAGAGGATCGTGTGGAGAATACCTTCACCCTGAAGCACGGTGAGTACATTGTGATCACCGGTCTGCCCGAGGGAGCGTTATATGAGGTGACCGAGGAAGCGGTACAGGGATACACCACCACTGTCCCGGATAATGCATCGGGCCAGATCAATGCATCGGAAACAACCGTAGCGTTTATCAATGTCTACACGCCGGACAGCGTAACGGTGGGCGGCACGGGCCTGCAGGTGACGAAGAGAGTGATCGGAGCGCCTACAGATGCAGGCTTTACCTTTAATCTGCAGCTGACTTCCGGAAACAGGAATGCGGTGCTGGTTAACACGGGAGATACCCCTGCGGTGATTCCGGAGACGGGAATCTCCACCACCGTGGCAAATGGATTTACCGACGGACAGTCGAAGACGGCCCAGTTTGGCGACCTGATCTTTACGGAAGCCGGAGATTACACCTTTGTGGTGACGGAGGCAGAGGCCGACGGAACCGTGCCGGCGGGCTGGACGTACGATAATTCAGAGAAAGAGATCACAGTCCATGTGACGGACACAGATCTGAACGGCCAGCTGGAGGCAAGTATAGAGAGTGATGCGCTGATTTTTGTCAACAGCTATGAGGCTGACAGCGTAACGGTGGGCGGAACGGATCTGCAGGTGACAAAGAAAGTTACCGGAGCATCCACGGAGGCAGGGTTTACCTTTAACCTGAAACTGACCTCCGGAAACCAGAGCGCAGTGCTTGTGGACGTTGGAGATATACCTCAGGCTATAGAGGACACAGGCGTATCCACAATCATTGCGGGCGGATTCGCGGATGGAGAAGAGAAGACAGCCCAGTTCGGTGACCTGATCTTTACGGAGGTCGGAGATTACACCTTTGTGGTGACGGAGGCAGAGGCCGACGGAACCGTGCCGGCAGGCTGGACATACGACAATTCCGAAAAAGAGATCACAGTCCATGTGACGGATACGGATCTGGACGGCCAGCTGGAGGCAAGTATAGAGGGAGATGCGCTGACCTTTGTCAACAGCTATGTGCCGGACAGCGTAACGGTGGGCGGAACAGATCTGCAGGTGACGAAGAAAGTTACCGGAGCGTCCACGGAGGCAGGCTTTACCTTTAACCTGCAGCTGACAGATGGAAACAGGAACGCGGTGCTGGTTAACACGGGAGATACCCCTGCGGTGATTCCGGAGACGGGAATCTCCACCACCGTGGCAAATGGATTTACCGACGGACAGTCGAAGACGGCCCAGTTTGGCGACCTGATCTTTACGGAAGCCGGAGATTACACCTTTGTGGTGACGGAGGCAGAGGCCGACGGAACCGTGCCGGCAGGCTGGACATACGATAATTCAGAGAAAGAGATCACAGTCCATGTGACGGATACGGATCTGGACGGCCAGCTGGAGGCAGAGGCAGAGGCAGCGGATCTGACCTTTACCAACAGCTATGCGGTGACCGGGACAGCTACCCTTCCCGGATCCACTTACCTGACGGTTAAGAAAGAGCTTGTAAATATCGACTGGAAAGCGGAGGCTGTGAAGGACGGATTTACCTTCCTTCTGTCAGCCGGAGATGACGCAACCCAGGCTGCCATTGATAACGGAACCATCCAGATGCCCGCCCAGACGCTGACGATCACTGCTGCGGATGAAGCCGCGGATTATGCCAAGAGTTTCGGTGATATCATCTTCAGCGCGGCCGGCGACTACCGGTTTGTGATTACGGAGCAGCCGGGAACAGATACAAACATGGATTATGACAGCCATGAGCTGGTTGTGGAGGTGCATGTAAGAGACAACGGACAGGGCGGCCTGAGCATAACAACAGCCGTACCGGAAATCAGCGGCTCTTCCACCTTTACCAACACCTATGCCCCGAGAGCCGTAAGCCTGGCCTTTTCCGGACAGAAGATCTTAAGCGGAAGAGACCTGCAGGCGGGTGAATTCAGCTTTGTGCTGAGGGATGCGGACGGCGATGTGCTGGCCACGGTTCAGAATGACGCCGATGGCAATATTGTCTTCCCGGCTCTGTATTATGGCATGGGAGATGCGGGCACCTATACCTACGAGATCAGCGAAGTTTCCGGTGATCTTTCGGGTGTGATTTATGACAGCAGTGTGGTCAGCGTGGTTGTGGAGGTATCTTATGATCCCGGCACCGGCCTTGTTACAGCAGACTGCACGATGACAAGAAACGGAGAGGATCTGGGTGATTCCTTCACCTTTACCAACTCCTACGCGGCACCCACCGAGGTGGGCGAAGTGCCTGACATTACGGCGGTGAAGACGGTGACTCCTTCCGATGGAAATACCTATACGCTGCAGGCAGACGAATTTACTTTCCTGCTGACACCGGCGGAGACGAATCCCGCTTCCGACCCCATTGATGGACAGACGGTAACCAATGATACCGCCGGAAATGTGATTTTCGCGGAAGATGTGGTTTACACAGAAGCCGGCACTTACCGGTATACGGTGCGGGAGTTAAGCGGCAGCCAGCCGGGAATCCTCTACGATGACACGGTTTACACCATCACGGTGGTGGTGGAGGATTCGGGAGACCATCAGCTGGATGTGACTTCGTTTACCATCACCAGAAACGATGGAACCCAGGCGGATGCCATGACCTTTGAAAACCGTTACGATCCGGCCCAGACCAGCGTGATTCTGGGCGGAACGAAGACGCTGACCGGGGCGGCGCTGGAAGAGAATCAGTTCAGCTTCCTGCTGGAGGCTGTGACGGAGGGCGCGCCCATGCCGGAGGCAGGTCCTGTGGCCTACAATACGGCTTCCGGAAGCTTTGCCTTTGGAAGCATCCGCTACGATGCGCCGGGAACCTATATCTATCGGATCTCGGAGGTCAATAACGGCCTGGAGGGATATACTTATGACGGAACAGTTTACACAGTCACCGTAACCGTAACGGATGAGAACGGCGTACTGCGCGCGCAGACAGCCATTGACGGCGGCGGCGAGATTGTATTCAGCAACAGCTACAGTCCGCTTCCCGTTACCTTAAGCGGTGAAACCGCAGTCCGCGGCACGAAGGTCCTGACGGGAAGAGAACTGGCAGCGGAGGAATTCAGCTTCCAGCTGCTGGATGCGGAGGGACAGGTTGTAAGCACTGCAGTGAACGGTGCCGACGGCAGCTTTGTATTCGGAGACCTGACCTTCACGGAGGCCGGTACGTACTACTACACGGTGCAGGAAGTGAATACAGGTCTGGGCGGAGTTACCTATGATACGGATACGGTATACACAGTTGTGATCACTGTGGAAGACGCGGGCGGTCATCTGGAAGCAGCGGTCGAGTATCAGAATAACGGCCAGACTGTGGACGGAGCAGTATTTAACAATACCTATGCGGCAGAAGGCACGGCCGTCCGGCTGTCGGCCCTGAAGGTTCTTTCCGGACGTACACTGGAAGCAGGTGAATTCAGCTTCCAGCTGAAGGATGAAAATGGAACGGTGATTGCCGAGGCTGTCAATGATGCCTCCGGAGCAGTTACCTTCCCGGAGATTGCGCTGAACGAGGCGGGAACGTATCATTATACGATCTCCGAGGTGCAGGGCAGCGCGGAGCAGGTGACTTACGATAATACGGTTTACGGCGGGACGGTAACGGTTTCCGATAACCTGGAAGGAAATCTGACGGCAGAAGTTGCCTTTGATGAAGGGCAGATCCCGGTATTCCAGAATGTCTACACAGAGGCAGAGGAACCGGCAGAGCCCACACCGGGGACAACGGATCAGCCGACCCAGACGCCCAGCCAGACACCTGAGAAAACTCCTGCACCGGGAAGTGAAGTAGGAGCTGCCAATACAGGCGATGCTACGCCCACTGCTCTTTACGTTGCGGGGGGAACTGCGGGGGCAGCGCTGCTGATCCTGCTGATTGCTGCGGCAGCCGTGCGAAGAAGGCATGCCCGGCAACAGAAATAAGAATAAATAAATGAAAGAAAAGGAGCCATGCGAAGCGGAGGGATCATCCGCGGAGCATGGCTCTTTTTCCGTTGCACCCCGGAAAATCCCGTGCTAAAATACAGGTAACAGAAATCTAAGTTTCTATGGCAGTTCGCCATGAATTCCCCAAATAAAAAAATGAACAGGAAACAGACATGACCGCATGTTCTGCATTTGTGGCCTGGGCTGATGCTGTCAGCATTCTTGTAATTCTATTGGGCCTCCGCTATAATAAAGACAGAAGCATGCGGTTCTTTCGGAAAGGAGGAGACGCATGGGAAAGAAAAGAAATGTGAGCGCCTATGATGCGGAAGTTTATGAGGCTCTGTCGGATCCGGAAGTATTCTCCGATCTATTTAACGGAGCGGTTTTCAGCGGCCGGCTTGTGGTACGTCCGGAGGATCTGAAGCCGCTGGAGGAGAAGGAGGTACTGCACTCCCGTGTGGATAGCCGATACCCGGAGATTCTGTACATGATCCGGGACGTGTCAAAAGAAAATATTTCGGTGCCAACTCTGCTGCGGGTGATCTTGAATGTGGAAGGTCAGAGAGAAGTACATTATGGGATGCCGCTGCGGGTGATGCAGTATGATGCAGCCCGATACGGCAAAGAATACAGAAGGCTTCAGCAGATTCATAAAAAAGCAGGGGATCTGAAGAGGCCAGCCGAATTTTTATCAGGAATCAGGAAAGAAGATAGGCTTCCGCCGGTCCTGACACTGGTATTCTACTACGGGGAGGAACAGGATTGGGAGGGCCCGCTGAGCCTTCACGAGATGCTGGCTTTCCCGGAAGAATTTCAGAGGCAGAGGAGATGGTTTCCCGATTATCGCATGAATCTGGTGAGCAGCCGGACAGTGAACAAAAATGATTTTCGAACAGGATTAAGAGAAGTATTTGAATTGCTGGCAGTCATGGGAGACAAGACAGCCATGCTTGCACTGCTTGGAAGGGAAGAAGAGCGTTACCGGAAGCTGGACCGGGAGCGGGCGGGTCTTATAGGAACCTTTTTGAATATTCCGCTGCTGTCGGAAAGAGGAGAGGAGGAAATTGATATGTGTACAGCGATACAGGAAATGATTCTGGAAGGAAAAGCAGAAGGAAGAGCAGAGGGGATGACGGAGCTGGTACTGGATTTTCTGTCAGGGAAAGGAGAGCTTCAGGAGAGTCTCCGGGAACAGATCTGTCGGGAAAGAGACCCGGAGGTACTCAGAGAATGGGTGCATCTGGCTGTACAGGCAGGATCCGTGCAGGAATTTGAGCAGAAGATTCAGAAATAGAATCAGAGAGGAAATGTAGTGCTTCGATCTGCATTTTACAGAGGTCTTTCTGGAAGAGACGGCAGTTCTGTGGTATACTTTGTGTAGCTGCAGAGATCGGAGGGGTTGCGTATGTGGAAACGGGAAATCCGCGCAGCAGTGCTGGTGACGCTGTCGGCGGTCTGCATGGCTTTTAATATCAATACTTTTGTGGATGCAGTAGGACTGTATCCCGGCGGCTTTAACGGCATTGCCCTGCTGGTTCAGAGGGTGGGCGCTTCCTTCTGGAATGTAAACCTTGCCTTTTCTCTGATCAGCTATCCTCTGAATATTCTGGCGCTGCTCATGAGCTTCCGTTATCTGGGAAAGCGTTTTATTATTTATACCTGCCTCAGTGTGGGACTCTGCGGTATTCTGACGGATCTGATCCCTGCCGCCGCGGTGACCAGCGATGTGCTGCTTGGCAGCATCTTCGGCGGCATGATCAACGGCGCGTGCATCAGCATGGCCATGCTGGCCGGAGGATCTACCGGCGGACTGGACATACTGGCCAATGTTTACGGCCACCGGCTGAACAAGGACCCATGGAACATTACGCTGGCGGTCAACTGTGTGATTCTGGCGGCAGCCGGGCTGCTGTTCGGATGGGACAAGGCGCTGTACTCCATTATTTTTCAGTATGCGTCTACCCAGGTGATCCATCTTCTGTACCGGAAATATCAGAAGGCAACCCTGTTTATTATCAGCGAGCAGTATGAGAAGGTTTACCAGACGATTATGGAGCAGACCCGCCACAGCGCCACAGTACTGGACGGAACGGGATGCTATACAAATGAAGAAAAGAAAATGATCTATTCGGTGGTTTCAGGACAGGAGGTGAAGGCTCTGGTGCGGGAGATACGGAGAACGGATCCGGCAGCTTTCATTAATATTGTCAAGACAACGGAACTGGACGGCCGTTTTATTTACAAAGACTGAAAGGGGAAATATGCTGTCGAGACAAGAGATGAAGCGGAGAGGCAGGCACTCTCTGAAACGCCATTATCTGCTGCTTGTGGCCGTATGCCTGCTGGCAGCTTTCCTGGGGACAGAGTTCGGGAGTTCCCTCTCCAGCATTAAGAGTGTGGTGGAGGAGAACGCCGGCTCGGCGAAGGTGTCCGGCAGCCAGGGCCTGGCGGACGTGATCGAGACCATGCTTCTGCGGGGGGAAGAGCAGGGCCGCCGGTTGTCGGAACAGATTCAGGAGGCGGAGATCGAGGCCGCCCGGGAAGCGGATCCGGCCTTCGGGCGAACCTGGGGCGTACTGGCCGGCCTGGTAAATGCCTACACATCGGGAGGTATTTTTGTATCGGTTTTGTCCGCTCTGGACGCTGTCACGGGTTCAGAAACGGCATCGAGAGTGATTTTTGTGCTGCTGAGCCTGGCTTTTGTATTTCTGGTCTGGTATTTTATCCGGGATGCCTACCGGGTGATTGCCCGCAGGATAACCCTGGAGGCCCGTATTTATGAAAAGGGGCCTGCGCGGTTTTGCTGGCCCTTTTTGCCGCGGACCAGGCCTATTCGGTAAAGCACCCGAATACGGGCCATGGAATCACCGATATTGGAGAGGAGACCGCTGCGGGCGCGGAAAAACAGGAGGAGCTATTATGAACAGACAGGTAGAGCGGGAGGTGCAGGAAGAGCTTTTGTCCATGCAGGATCTGCAGTATCGGGATTTTCAGAGGAAGCTGATGCCCACAGTGGATCCGGAGACGGTGATCGGCGTGCGGACGCCGGAACTCCGGAAATATGCAAAGGCACTGGCGAAAAAGCCGGAAGCAGAGGCCTTTCTCAAGAATCTGCCCCACACGTATTATGAAGAAAACAATCTGCATGGATTTCTGCTGGAATCGGT
>ERZ1090862.925-NODE-927-length-13219-cov-8.035400_pt1 | contig 13219 bp, 8 predicted proteins | sample MGYA00478481_ERZ1090862 | MGnify/ENA primary metagenome ERZ1090862 (study PRJEB33644, sample SAMEA5815745) | chicken gut metagenome | biome: Chicken; feature: Gastrointestinal Tract; material: Caecum | place: Ireland | collected 2019-01-01 | study: A study of the... | reverse complement strand
ACCTTCTTTACCACTGCAATCTCGCAGAGGAGCAGGAATGAGTTTACAAGAAAATTAAAAACTGCATAGCTGTGGGATGGGAAGATCTCTGACAGGGCAAGCGCGATCGTGCAGCTTGGAGCTACGCCGAGGGCGGCTTTCAGGAACAGGTTGGATCCCACGGACATGATGAGCAGTCCGGCAATATAGCAAAGCATCCTTTCGTAAAATGATTTATTTAATTTCGTGATCGTTTTCATAATGAAGAACCTCCTTGATTCGATTCTCATTATAGTGAGCGAAAAATGCAGAGTCAATTCCACTTCAGATGCGATATATTCCTGAATGGAATAGATGAGGCGGGATACAAAGTCATGTCTCATGACTGTTCTGCCCGGAATCAGACTTTGCACGGAGCGTATGCAATGCATGATCTCATGCCAGGATCCTCCTTAATTTAATTGAAATCAAAATTTCGGTTTTAAAGTCTGTTCAAGGTATGCTTCAGCGTCTGCACGAGAAAGCGTGTATTTCTTCATGAGTTCTGCAATGATCTCATCTTTTGAGATGTTGTATTTCTTTTGCATTTCAAGTAAGGCTCCGATAAGCTGACGGATGCCATTTTCCTTTTCTTTATTACGTCCACTATCATATCCGGCATCATAGCCCTCATCATACCACTCACGTTTCATTGCTTTTTCATATTTTTCCTGATCGAACGTTTCCAGTACCACCTGGATCACCTCCGCTTTCTGAGCAGTCAGGATATCCGCCAAAATGTCTTTCCGGATACACTCGTCTACCGACAAGGATACCGCCTTCTGAAGCGGCAGACCGGAATCCAGATTTCCCCGGACCGTATCTACAAAGACGGCATATTCTTTCAGCCGTCTGCACTTTTCCATCAACTCCCGATTATGTCCGTAATTGATATTCAGCATGGTCGAGGTACATTCCAGACAGGGCTTCATTTCTGTCGGCGGCGTTTCAAACAGATCCGACAATTTCAGAACTTTCCTGTCAGGTTCGTCCTTTGTGCCGTTGTAGAAGACGATATGCTGTGGGAATGGGAGCTTTTTGGGCGCGCTGCTGTAGATATTGATGTTATGCTTTGTGATGTAGTCTTCATACATACGCGCAAAATATAGTAACGCTCTGGTCGGCATATTTGGATTAAGAGTACTCTGATGTTCATAAAGATTAAGAACTACACTGACAAGAAAACCAAGATCATTTTTCATTGAAAGATACAATGCGTTTTCCAGCGTAGTGACTTCAAGATCATCTGGATTGGTATACTCTGTTCTGTTGATGGCATTGTAAAGGGAGAGAAGATCTTCCTTTTTGCTGAACACCATGCGGAACAGCCGATCCTTGTACTGCCGGTTTACCGTGGGATACTCCTGACTATTTGATTTTTCTTTCAATAAACTACACCTCCATTATAGGTAAAAAAACACATGGCTGCAACCTTCTGTGAGCTCAAACAAAAGGAATATTTGGCGGAGACCGCCGGGAATAAAACTGTTGAAAATAAAAGAACCGTTATTTTAAACGGCAGACGAAAGAAAGAAGTTTTCGTCTGTTGTCCGTTTATTTTACAGGAAAAGTATTAAAAGCACAATAGGGAATGATGCACAAAAAATATAAATATCGGTCGATGGTTACAGTGACCTGCAATCATCAAAGCCGGTAGCAGTTTCATATTTTCTGTGATAAAATTAGAACTGGAATTTTTTGATAAATACAATACATCAGGATAAGGTACAGAGGTGATTTCAATGTACATTGCAGATTTACATATTCACTCCCGATATTCCAGGGCAACGAGTAAAGAATGTACGCCGGAATATCTGGATCTCTGGGCACGCAGAAAGGGGATTCATATAGTCGGGACAGGAGACTTTACTCACCCGGCATGGCGTGAGGAACTGGCAGAGAAACTGGAGCCTGCAGAGGACGGCCTTTATGTCCTGAAGAAGGAATACCGGATCAAAGACAGTGAAGTCCCCGGTGGGATGATCCCCCGCTTTGTCATCACCGGAGAGATCAGTTCAATCTATAAGAAAAACGGAAAAGTGCGCAAGGTTCACAGCCTGATCCTGCTTCCGGGGATGGAGGATGCGGAGAAGATCTCAGCAAAGCTGGAGCAGATCGGGAATATCCACTCAGATGGCCGGCCGATCCTGGGACTGGACTGTCATGACCTTCTTGAGATCATTCTGGAATTGTGTCCGTCTGCTGTTTATGTTCCGGCTCATATCTGGACTCCGCACTTTTCTCTGTTCGGCGCGTTTTCCGGGTTTGACAGTGTGGCGGAGTGTTTTGAAGATCTGACGCCCTATATTCATGCTGTAGAGACAGGACTATCCTCGGATCCGCCGATGAACTGGCGTGTGTCCGCGCTGGATCGTTTTCAGCTGATCTCTAATTCAGATGCACATTCGCCTGCAAAACTTGGACGGGAGGCAAACCTGTTTGATATCCCAATGTCTTACAACGCTCTTGCAGATGCGATCCAGACAGGGGCCGGCCTTGACGGCACTATTGAATTTTTCCCGGAAGAAGGAAAATATCATATGGATGGGCACAGGAAATGCAATCTTTGTCTGACGCCTTCCGAGACTATGAAATATAACGGAAAATGCCCTGTATGCGGGAGGAAGATTACCATCGGAGTGTCCCACCGGGTAGAGGAACTGGCTGACCGGGAGGAAGGATATATCAAAGAAAACGCAAAGCGATTTGAGAGTCTGGTCCCTCTTTCTGAAGTGATCGGAGCATCCATCGGAGCGTCATCGTCAAGCAAAAAGGTGGACCGGGAGTACAAACGTCTCCTGACGGAACTGGGGCCAGAGTTTGAGATTTTGCGGAACCTGCCCCTGGAAGAGATCCGGCAGGCAGCAGGTACGCGGATCGCGGAAGGGATTGAACGGCTCCGGAAGGGGCAGGTGGAGCGGATACCGGGATTTGACGGAGAGTATGGAGTGATCAGGCTGTTCAGCGCAGAGGAGCTGAACAACACGGAAGGACAGATGAACTTTTTTGATATGCTGGGAGTGCCGAAAACGGAAACCATACCTTCAAACAGAAAGAAGGCTAAGGACAGGGACAGTGTCGGAAAGCCGGATGAGCATTCAGAACTTTCCGAAGCAATGCAGGCGGATCCTCTGAATTCGGAAACGGAAAATGCCCGGATACTGAAATCAGAGGATAGCCAGCCTGCCAGACTGATGAATGCAGGCACGGAGAAACCGTCCGCTCCGGTCCTGAACCCGGAGCAGGCGTATGCGGTGCGCTGTACTTCACCCCGGATCGCCGTGAAGGCAGGTCCCGGAACAGGAAAGACAAAGACTCTGGTCTCCCGGCTGCGCTATCTGCTGGAATACCGGAAAGTGAAGCCGTCAGATATCACTGCGGTCACTTTCACTAACCAGGCAGCCGCCGAGATGAGGGAGAGAATCGAGCGGGAAACAGGAAAGAAACAGGCGGCACGTGCCATGCAGATCGGCACATTTCATGCGATCTGTCTGGAGTTTCTGAAGGCCCAGGGAGAGGCTCCAGTACTCATGACCGAGGAGGAACAGCGCAGACTGTCCGAAGAGACGATCGTGGAGAGCGGTATCTCCATAAGTGCGAAACGGTTCCTGGAGGCAGTTTCAAGATGTAAGTCGGGAACAGCAGCAGAAGAGGCGATGCCTGCAGAAGAGAAGATATCGGAAGCGGAATGGAAGAAAGCATGGAATCTTTACGAGAAAAAGAAAGAAGAGAGGAATCTGTGGGACTTTGATGATCTTCTGCTGCGGACGATACAGCGGATCGAAAATGGCAGGACGGCAGAAGGATGGGAAAAGAAATTCCGCTATCTGCTCGTAGATGAGTTTCAGGATATCGATCCGGTTCAGTTCCGTCTGGTAAAACTGTGGAGCTCTGCGGGAAGGGAACTGTTTGTGATCGGGGATCCGGATCAGTCTATTTACGGATTCCGGGGAGCAGATGCGAAATGTTTTGATAAGCTGAAGAAAGAATACAGTGACTTTGAATTCATAACGCTGAAAGAAAACTATCGTTCCTCTCCGCAGATCCTGAATGTGGCGATGGCTGTGATATCTCAGGAAGAACGTGGAGCCGGAGCGGTTTCGGGTGAGAGCCGGCGGGAGGAAATTCCATATCGCAGTAACGGACAACAGGTACTTCGCCCCAACTGTCCGGACAATCTGCCGGTCCGGTTGATCCATGCAGGCAGTCCGATGGGAGAGGCTGTTTTTATCGCGAAAGAAATCAACCGTCTGGTTGGCGGTATCGGAATGCTGGAGGCCCATGAGAACGCGTGGGAGAGGGGAGAGCGCAGAGTCAGGGGATTTGACGAGATCGCTGTTCTGTGCAGGACCCATCACCAGGCGGAACTGGTGGAGAAATGCCTGAAGAAGGAGAGTATTCCTTATATCGTGGCGGGACGGGAGGAGTTTCTGAAAGCGGGTACAGTGCAGGAATGTCTCTGTTTCTTCCGCTATCTGGAAAACCCGGAGGATATTGAAGCGATGAAAAGCGCAGCAGAGCAACTCTGGAACCTGGAGTGGAATGAGATGACAGGAGAGGTGATCCGGTCTGCGGCGGAGAAATTCAGACCTCTGTATCAGAAGAAAAAGCCGCAGAAATTTGTGGAGCAGTGGATGGAGGAGATGGGGCTGTCGGAGGATCCGGCGATGCAGAAACTTCTTCAGATGACCGTATTCTATAAGACCATGCCGGAGTTTATGAAAGCTCTCAGTCTGGGAGTAGAGAGCGATCTGAGACGGTGCGGAACAAAGAAGTATACGTCCGGTTCGGTTACCATCATGACACTCCATGGTTCAAAGGGACTGGAGTTCCCGGTGGTATTTATCTATGGTGTGGATCAGGGCTCGATTCCTCTGGAAAGTGAAAAGCATCCCTCTGATATAGAAGAGGAGAGAAGGCTGTTTTATGTGGGGATGACCCGGGCGAAGGAGGAACTGCTCCTCACAACATCTGGAGAAATGTCGAAGTTTCTTAAGAAACTTCCTGATGGAATGGTAGAAGAAAATGTAGAGAAAAGGAAAAAAGAAGAGAACTGGCATCAGATGAGCCTGTTTGAGATATAGGATGGAACATGAAAGAAGCTGCGGCAAGCGGGAGAAAAAGAGGATCCCGTCTGGCTGCAGCTTCTTTGTATTAAAGAGAAAACTTTTTGCTGTCCGTAAGGTGAAAGTTCTTCCCGGACTATACGGTATGTGAAAAGATGTTTAGGATGATGTCCCATGTCCCTGGGAATCTTTCCAGGATCGCCTCCCGGATCACATCCGGAGAAACCGGAGAATTGATGTCAAAGACGATATCTCCGTTCGCGGCATCTCCAATGGCGATGACTGCCTGTGCGGCTCCTCCCGCAGCAATCTTCTGAGCCACCGCCGCTCCGTCGAGAGCGTAGATGCCAAAGGCGCCGCCGCCCACTGCGAAGATTCCGAGAGCAAGTCCCCCCACTGCGACAGTTCCCACGGAAAATCCCCCAAGGGCGAGCAGAAGTCCTACGGACAGTCCGCCGAAGGAGAAAATTCCTGCGGAGATCCCGGTGTGCACTGTCTCCGATCCGGTATCTTTTGCTGTTCTTCCTACGAGTTCATCTATGGATATCTGGAACAGGTCAGCAAGCAGCATCAGTTTATCCATCTCCGGAGTAGTAATACCAAGCTCCCATTTAGATACAGTCTGGCGGGTGACGCCAAGCTTTGATCCGAGCTGTTCCTGGGAGAGTCCCTGCTGTTTTCTTAATGTAATAAGTTGTTCCTGAAAAGTCATGTTATTGTTTCCTCCTGTCGGTTGTGGTCAGACTTTGCCAGTGCACCGTTTCTGTCTGTTGAAAAAAGCATACCAGAAGGTGTCACTTAAGTCTACCATCGGAGGATGGAAGTTTGTCAACTTAAGTTAACATGCAGGAAATCAGCCTTTATAACCGAGCGGAAGGCTCTCCCAACGCTCTTTCAATTTATAGGCGATATCCTTGGGCTGGCGCTGACGCGTAAATACGCCCTTCTTATTGCCGTTGACGCGCATGATCCCCTCGGTTGTCTGGAAATCGGCAAAGTTCCAGATCTGCTCCCCTTTGACAAAGTCGTAGGAATCAAATACGTTGTTGTTCATCTTAAGATATTCCGCCTGATATTCCTGACTCCACATCACAGAGGGAAGCTTGTGCTCGGAGGAAAGCGTGTCCACACCGTACTCGGTGAAGATAAACGGTTTATTCAGATCCAGCGCTTTCCATGCGTCCATTTCCTGGCGGAAGAGTTTTTCCGTGACGGAGATATCGTACCCGCCGCTCACGTACCATCCGTAGTAGCGGTTCAGAGCGATGATATCGCTGAACTGGAAGCACTTGCATTTATCGGGAGTGGAGTTCATTACCATGGCAAAGGTACGCGGACGTTTCTGCGGATCCAGTGCGCGCGCTCTGTCAAAGATTTCTTTAAAATAGGGAACCGCCGCATCGCTTGTGGTCTCTGGCTCGTTTAAGAGGCTCCATGCGATGACGCTGGGGTGGTTTTTATCTCTTGTGATCATTTCTTCCACTGCACGCAGATGTGCCTGGAGCAGGATCGGAGTCGTTTCTTTTTCAAAGAATGCAGTCTGTTTTCCGGTGCTCGCCTCCATGAAGTTCATCAGACTCTCGAACAGACCGACCGCGGGAACTTCATCGATGATAAGGAAACCTTCCCGGTCAGCCATCTGATAGATCTCCTCGCTGTACGGATAGTGGGAGGTGCGGAAGGAGTTGGCGCCGATCCATTTCATCAGCTCAAAATCTCTCTTCATCACACCGATATTGAATCCGCGGCCGACAATGTCGCTGTCTTCGTGCTTCCCGAATCCTCTGAGATATACCGGTTCCCCGTTTGCCAGGATATCTGTGCCTTTTACTTCCACGGTACGGATGCCGATGTCCTGAGTGTATTCGTCGAGGATCTCGCCTTCGTCCACGATACGGATCACCATATGGTACAGATAAGCATTCCTTACTTTCCACAGATGAGCGTCCTTTACTTCCAGAACACCTTCTTTTCCTTCGCAGTACGCCACCTGTTTTCCTTCTTTATCCAACAGTTCTACAGTTACCGGATGATCTCCGGTCGTCTTTACTGTATAGGATATCTTTGCATCCGGACCGCACAGTTCGTTGACAGTATCAATGTCAAAAATGGATTCCTTTGGAAGCGCCGTCAGCCAGACGGACCGCTGCAGACCGGAATAGTTGAAGAAATCAAAGTACGGCTTGCACATTTTCTTTCCCGTCGGAAGGGTAACGGTCTGACCGCAGGGAATGTTTGTCACAGTCAGTTCGTTGTTGACCTTGACTACCACTTTGTTATATGCGTTGTAATGGACAAGATCAGTTACATCCGCACAGAACGGGAGAAATCCGCCCTCATGTTCCGCAGCATTGATCCCGTTTACATATACGGTTGCGCGGTGGGTTGCGGCGCCGAAACGGACGAGAACCTGTTTCCCTTTCCACTCGCCCGGAACGAAGATCTCCTTCTCATACCAGAGATCTCCCGTATACTCCCGGATGTCCTTGTCCGTGTAAAAGTCCTGAAAACTTGCGGGTACGGGGATCATATCCTCTCCGGGGATCCCTTCCTGCCAGTTGTTATTTTCTCCATTTGAATCCCAGTCAAGGCAGAATTTCCACATGCCGTCCAGAGAAACGGCGCGGCGTGATACGGATTCACGGGGATACAGCATTGAATAGTTAAGCATTACAGTTACCTCCTTTTTGAATGCTTTGGCAGCAGCGACCTGTTGCCTTACGCTGCGGTACGGTCTCTGATACCTGTGGCCGCAGTCCGGAACATGAGTATAAGTATACGGTATTCCTGAATATGATGTGAGGAAAATTTTTTGATGCTTTCGCACATTTTTTACTTTTTGTTGAAACAACCTAAAAATTGTATGATAATAGAAAATAAATGTACGATTAGTTGTGGAAAAGAAAAAGGAGAGGAGTTTTGGCTCATTGGCCCTTATATGCTGACAGAACTCTCCAGGGAGATGATCCTCGATATCGCGGAGCGCATCTCTTTTCCGCAGGATCAGTACCGGCGCCTTGAACAGTTTTATATGGGACTGCCGCGGATCCTTGATGAGAGCGTGCTGCTTTCCATTGTGAACTCGTTTGGCGAATGCATATGGGGAGGAATAGATAATTTCCGTCTTCAGGATATGGACAGCTCAGGTTCTGTTGATTTTAGGACAGGAGAGGAAAAGGATGGAAGTATGGCGGAGGAGCCGCAGCAGATCATGAAGATCCTTGAGGAGAGGTATGAGGAGGAGAACAGGCTGATACGGGCTGTGGCGAAAGGTCAGGCCCACAGAGCGGAGGCGTTTATGAATGGTTTCGCAGTTCAGTGGATGGAGCGCAGAACGCCGGACCGGCTCAGAAATGCAAAGAACTATCTCATCATCCTGAATACTCTTCTGAGGAAAGCAGTGGAAAGTGCGGACGTGCACCCGATCCATATTGATGAGATGTCCTCCCAGTTTGCCCGAAGGATTGAACAGCTTACATCGGAGAAGGGGGTGATCCCGCTCAGCAGAGAAATGGTGCGGAAATACTGCCTTCTGGTGACAAACCACTCCATGAAGGACTATTCCCTGCTGGTGCGAAAGGTCCTGACCCGGATTGATATGGACCTGACCGCGGATCTAAGCCTGAAAGCCCGGGCGGCGGAGCTGGGAGTAAACGCCAGCTCTCTCTCTACCCTTTTTAAATAGGAGACGGGAAAGACTCTGACGGAATACGTAAACGGAAAGAGGATCGAGCAGGCAGTTTTTCTATTAAATTCCACCCGGCTCCAGATCCAGACGATTGCGCAGCGTTGCGGGATCCCGGATGTAAATTACTTCACCCGGCTTTTCAAGGCGGCAGTCGGGAAAACACCAAAAGAGTACAGGGACAGCATTTCCATATAGAGGATGTTGCTATGCGGCAGGCGACAAAAACGGTGACCGGATGTCCGGCCAGGTCCGGATTCTGGCTCGCCGCAGTCGCAAATAAGGGCGTGTCACACTGAGTGCGGCACGCCCTTGCCCGGCTATGCGGTAATGATTTCCGTCAGGGCTCCAAGCAGATCCTGTTCCAGTTCCATTGTCTGGAGCTGAGACAGGAGGATCAGGCGGTCCCCGGCGTTTTCGATCAGCCGGTACAGCGTATCTTTCAGGACGAAGGAGATCTCCGCCTGGTTCAGGAAGTCAAAAGCTTCTTTGACTATATCATTTTCTGCTTCTGACACATCTTTTACGAGGATGCGGATCCGTGCGTCGGAGGGGATCTCCTCCAGAGTGCAGGTGAGCGTACGGGAGTCCGGGTCGTAGGAAGGATGACTGTCAGGAGCATCCGTGAATCCGTTCACAAATACGGAGATGCGGTCCGCGCAGGACGTTACGCCGTGGATCTTTACGGCGAAGGTTCTCTTTTCCGGGATCAGTCCAACCGTTCCGCGTGCTCCTCCGATCACAAATTCGGCATCTTTTCCCCAGGAGAAGGACATGTCCGTAGTTACGCAGACCCCATTTTTGTATTCCTCCGAAATATTGTCGTCCTCATAGAGGGTGAAGCGTCCGTCTGCTCCTGCATAGACGTGGATGCACAGATTCGCCGGATTGCTCCCCGCATCATGGATATCGCCGGTTGTCGGGATAATGGCGCCTGCCTTTGCAAGGACAGGAATGGAATTGATACCGCGATACATCATGATATTCCGGTTCCCGCGATACTTCCTCTCTGTGAAGATATCGTAGAAGACACCGTCAGGGAGCCACACCTTTGTCTTTGCCGCGTTCAGCCCGGAGATCCGGGGTGTTGTGACAGGGGCGGCGATCAGTTCGCTTCCGAAGGCATACTCGTTGGGAACGTGGTATGCTTCCTCTGTCTCAGGATAGTTGTAGTACATCGGCAGCATCAGCGGGATATCCTCTTCGTATGCCCGATGGTCCATGGTGTAGAGATAGGGGATGAGACGATGGCGCAGCCGCAGGAAATCCTCCATCATGGAGCGGATCTCCGGTTTATACCTCCAGGGCTCCTTCCCGTTGAACTCGCTGCTGCTGGAGTGCAGGCGCATGATCGGGGAAAACACGCCGAACTGCAGCCATCTTCCTGCCATCTCGTCGTCTTTGTACCCCAGCATATGGCCGCCGATGTCATGACTCCACATCCCGTAGCCGATGTTGGACGCCGTGGCCGTAAAATACGGCTGGAAGTCCAGAGATTCCCAGGTGATGATCGTATCGCCGGAGAATCCGACGGGGTACCGGTGGCTCCCCGGTCCCGCATATCTGGAGAACGTCATGGGACGTTTCCCGTCTCTTCCGTTGTCCAGATAGTGATAATGGTTCAGCATCCACAGGGGATCCAGTCCTTCGACCTTGCTGATCCCTCCGGACTGCCAGTCGATCCACCAGAAATCAACGCCTTTTTCTTCCTCCGGATGAAGGACATGTTCAAAAGCCGCCTCAAGGAAATGCGGATCTGATATATCAAACACGACCGGCTGTTCTGTTTTCGGATCTATCCCCATCGCCTCCGCCATCCGGGGATAGGCATCCTCAAAGGCACGGATCCCGTCGGCGGGATGAAGGTTCAGTGTGATGTGCATGTTCCGGTCATGGAGCCATTTCATGAAGCCCTCCGGGTCAGGAAAGAAATCCCGGTTCCATGTATATCCGGTCCAGCCGCTTCCGTATTTCGGATCGATATCCACAAGGTGCCAGTCCATGTCGACCACTGCGACAGAGAAAGGAATATCTTCTTTTTCAAACCGTTCCATCAGAGCCTTGTAGGATTTTTCCGTGTACTTGTAATAACGGCTCCACCAGTTGCCCAGAGCATATCTTGGGATCATGGGGGTCTTCCCGCAAAGATGGCAGAAGTCTTTCAGCGCCTGGAGATAATCGTGGCCGTAAGCCCAGAAATAAATGTCGGTGCATCCTTCCTGACGGGGCTCAACCCACCCGTCTTCCCTCAGCGCCAGGGAGCGGCTGTCATCCATCACGGAAAATCCGTTCCGGCTTATGATGCCGTGTCCCAGCGGGATGGCGCCGTCCGCCACATCCAGGGTACGGGCCGTTCCGCCCAGATCTTCGAAGTCTTCTCCGTAGTGCCAGATGCTGTGGTATGCGCTGTAATCTCCGATGGCCTGGACAGACAGACCATTGGGTGAAAATTCTTTTTTATTGTAGATCAGATGGGCTTTCGCCGTGATGATCTCCAGGGAATCTTCCGTTTCAATGCACTGGAATGCGGAAACGGGGAAATCCCTGTTCCACACGGACTGTGTGGCGCGGTCCTCAAAGACGCCTTCCGGGGAATACTCAAGTCTCAGCAGGCTCTCTGTCAGGACGCTGATGCGCCAGCAGTCTCCTTTGACGATATTTTCAGGTTTTGTTTCAGGATGGGTAGCTGCGATCAGTTCAGGTCTCATATAAACACTCTCCTATCTCAGATTTTATGATGAAGGCGTCAAAAAGTCTTTTGACGCCTGCTGCGTTTAGCCTTTTACCGCTCCGGCTGCAACACCTGCAACGAAGCGTTTCTGGAAGATAACGTAAACGATGATGACCGGCAGGATCGAGATCGTGGTTGCCGCGAACAGTCCGCCGTAATCTGTGGAATACCGCCCGTTGAACAGGGTAAGTCCCACGGCGAGGAGCTGTTTCTTTTCGCTGTCGATCATCAGGTACGGCCAGAGGTAATCCTCCCATACCCAGAGGAACTGGAAAATCGCGATGGCGGAAATTCCGTTTTTGCACAGCGGGAGGACCAGTTTATGGAATGTCTGGAACTCATTGGAACCGTCCATCCTCGCCGCCTCGATCAGTTCGTCAGGGATCGATTCCATGTTCTGTTTCATCATGAAGATTCCGAAGCCGCTGACCATGACCGGCAGGATCAGGGAGATGTACGTATCCTGGAGACCTGCCTCCATAAACATGGTGTAACGCGGGATGATGGTGACCGACCAGGGGACCATCATGGTCATCATGACAAATCCGAAGATGATATTTTTACCTTTAAACTGATATTTTCCGAGTACATAGCCGCACAGGCAGCTTGTGTAGATCACGATGACCGTGACGGCCACGGCGATAAAGATACTGTTCAGAAAATATCTCAGGAAATCAAATGTCTGCTGGAGGTTCAGGTAATTGTCTACGATCGCCTCCTGAGGGATCAGCGTCTGCACGATGGACTGGATCTCATTGTTTGTCTTAAAGGAAGAGAGCACCATCCATACGAACGGGAAGACAGTGACGACTCCCAGCAGAGCAAGCACGATATATAAAGCTGTTTTCAGTGTCTTGTGTTTCATATCCTGACCCCCTTAACTCTCATTTGCGCCGGTGACCTTGAATGAGATCACGGTGAATATCGCGGTCAGCACGAGGATAAACAGTGAGATGGCTGACGCGAAACCGAAGTTATACTGCTTGAACGCCTGGTCATAGACAAGGTAGGAACTTAAGTAGGTTGAGGTTCCGGGACCTCCTGTGGTCATGACCAGTACAGGGACATATGCCTGCAGATAGGAAATGATGGAAGTCACCACTACGAAGAGCATGGTCGGCTTCAGGAGAGGCAGAGTGATGTACCGGAATGTCTGCCATGCATTTGCCCCGTCGATGCTTGCCGACTCGTAACAGTCGGAAGGAAGGGAGAGCAGTCCGGACAGGAAAAGGATCACAGCGTATCCGAAGTCCTTCCAGATCGTCATCACCATCAGCGCAATGAGAGCGAACCTGCTGTCATACAGCCAGTTGATATCCAGCCCGAAGATATTGTCGATCAGTCCGAACTGGGGATTGTACATGATCTTCCATACATAGGCAACAGCCACCAGCGGCGTCACGGTAGGCATGTAAAAGATCGTGCGGAACAGCGTCTTGTGCTTCATCAGTTTGGAGTTGAGCGCGTAGGCGATCGCAAGTCCCAGAAAGACACGGAAAATGACAACGACTACGCAGAAGATCACGGTGTTGGTCATGGACTGCCAGAACGTCGGATAGGAAAACATCCGGATGTAATTGTCCAGCCCGATCCAGTTGTAAGTCTGATTCAGCGGGTTCCACTGATGGAAGCTGCCCGCTACGACGATGATCACAGGGATGATAAGGAAGATCGTCATATAGATGATGAGGAATCCCATCGCGATATTCCGCATCCAGA
>ERZ1090862.924-NODE-926-length-13222-cov-4.988684_pt1 | contig 13222 bp, 10 predicted proteins | sample MGYA00478481_ERZ1090862 | MGnify/ENA primary metagenome ERZ1090862 (study PRJEB33644, sample SAMEA5815745) | chicken gut metagenome | biome: Chicken; feature: Gastrointestinal Tract; material: Caecum | place: Ireland | collected 2019-01-01 | study: A study of the... | reverse complement strand
CTTTATCAAGCTCCGCCTCGATGACAAGTCCTCTCGCCGCACGGTTCGGATTTGCCTTCAGTTCCATCACTTCCGCAGTAAGCAGAATCATCTCCAGAAGTTCCGGAATTCCCTCCCTCGTGTGAGCGGATACCGGAACGAATACTGTACTTCCTCCCCAGTCCTCCGGAATCAGTTCATACTCTGTCAGTTCCTGTTTTACTCTTTCTACGTTTGCGCCGGGTTTGTCGATCTTGTTGATAGCCACAATGATCTCCACTCCCGCGGCTTTCGCATGATTGATGGCCTCCACAGTCTGAGGCATCACTCCGTCGTCCGCCGCTACCACAAGGATCGCGATATCCGTAGAGTTTGCGCCGCGCATACGCATCGCCGTAAACGCCTCATGTCCCGGGGTGTCAAGAAAAGTGATTTTCTCACCGTTGACCTCCACCACATATGCTCCGATATGCTGTGTGATTCCTCCCGCTTCCTTATCGGTCACGTTGGTGTGCCGGATCGCGTCAAGGAGAGAAGTCTTTCCATGGTCTACATGTCCCATGACGCATACAACCGGAGGCCGTTTCACCATCAGGCTTTCATCTTCTTCGTCCTCTTTCAGGAGTTCCTCAATGACATCCACAACTTCTTCTTTCTCGCAGAGAACGTCAAAGTCCATTGCAATCTCTTCTGCAGTGTCAAAATCAATCTCCTGATTCACGGTAACCACTTTCCCCTGAAGGAAAAGCTTCTTGACGATCACTGACGGAACTACTTTCATCTTATCTGCCAGTTCTTTGATCGTAAGCACTTCCGGAATTACAATCTGTTTGATCTGTTCCTCTTTCTTTTCCGGTTTTGCCTGAGGCTTCTTGACCTCGGCGGTCTGTTTCTGCTTTTTGCCTTTCTTAGCTCTGCCTTCGAAAGCCTCGTCTCTGTATTCTTTCTTCTTGTTGTCTCTCTCTTTATCCTTCGCCTTGTTTCTCTGGCTCTTCTGCTGTTCCATCATAGGTGCGCTCATGGAATCATCACGGCGTGAGTCGCCTCTTCTGTCGCTGCGCTGACCGCCGCCCTGGCGCTGGCCCTGTCCGCTGAAGTGCTGATCACGGCCTCCTCTTTCCTGACGCGGTCCTCTGGCTTCTCTCCCCTGACGCGGTCCCTGGGAATTTCTGTCGCTTCTTTCCTGACGCGGTCCTCTTCCCTCACCTGACGGACGGGCCGTTCCCTGTGACTGTCTCTCCGGGCGCGGTCCGTTCTGACTTCCTCTCTCCGGGCGCCCTGTTCTCGCCTCTTCCGCCGGGCGCTGGCTCTGTGCCGGGCGCTCCGTTCTCACAGGACGTCCCTCCGCTGAAGAACGTGTTCCGGCCGGCGCCGCCTGACGCGTCGGACGTGCTCCTCCTGCGGCACGGGGCGGACGATTTTCACCATTCGCCTTCCCGCTTCCCTGAGCCGGACGGGCCGGGCGCTGGCCCGGACGTTTTCCCTGGATGCGGCTGCTGTTCCTGGAATTCTGCGGACGCACCACAAAAGCAAGGTTTTTCTTCTTCGGAGCCTGCTCTTTTTCCGGAGCTTCTGCCTTCTTTCCGCCGTCCTTTCTTCCCTGAACTTCTTTTCTTATTGACTCTGTCACATCATCCTCCAGAGTGCTCATATGATTCTTTACCTCAATATTTCTGGCTTTCAGCATGTCAAGGATTTCCCTGTTCTCCATGTTCAGTTCCTTTGCCAGCTCATGTACCCTCATTTTTGTCATAATCAACTACCTCCTTTATGCAATACTCTCCCGGTTTTTAAGCTCTTTTAGAATTCCTTCTGCAAATCCTTCGTCCAATATCGCCAGAGATGCACGGAATTCTTTTCCCATTGCATGCCCTAAGGTATCTTTATCTCCGTAAAAACAAATTGGAACTTTGTAAAATTCACACATATCCCGAAATTTCTTCTTCGTATTGTCCGACGCGTCCGCAGCAACCATGACGAGTTTTGCCCCTCCGGTTTTCGCCTCGCGCTCGGTCATAAATTCGCCGCTTGCACATTTTCCTGCTTTCATCGCAAGACCGATCAGAGACAGCACTTTATCCCTCTGCAATATCTCCCATCTCCTTTTCCAGTCTGTCGTATACCTCCTGCGGAATCGTCTGTCTGAACGAGCGCTCCAGGCCTTTGTTCTTAACCGCCTTCCGGAAACATTCTTTTGAAAAGCAGATATAGGCTCCTCGTCCGTTCTTCTTTCCTGTCGTATCTGTCATGAACTCTCCCTCCTGATCACGCAGGATACGCATCAGTTCCTTTTTCGGTTTCATCTCACCGCAGCCCACGCATTTGCGCATGGGAATCTTTTTTTTCACTGCCAATCGATTCACTCCTTCAGTTAATTCTGCCCGTTCTGCCCGTCCGTCTCAACAAATTCGATCTCTTCACCGTCGTCGTATCCGGCGTCTGTCTCGCCGTCTTCATAAGAATCCGCATACTCTTCATCATATGCGTCTTCCTCGTACTCTTCCTCATCAAAATCGCCGGTGTATCCTTCCTCGCCCATCATGCCCATCTGTTCCATGTAGTTTTCCGGAAGATCGCCCGACTCGATTGCCTGGGTCTCGCTCTTGATATCGATTTTATATCCCGTCAGCCTTGCTGCAAGTCTCGCATTCTGTCCTTCCTTTCCGATGGCGAGAGAAAGCTGGTAATCCGGCACAATAACGCCTGCCACTTTCTCCTCCGGATCTGCCATGACGGAGATAACTTTTGCCGGACTCAGCGCGTTCTCAATCAGAAGCGCCGGATTCTCATCCCAGTTGATGATATCGATCTTCTCACCGCGAAGCTCATTGACCACTGCATTGACTCTTGCGCCGTTCATTCCGACACAGGCGCCAACCGGATCCACATTGGGATCATTTGACCACACTGCCATCTTCGTTCTGGAACCGGCCTCGCGGGCAATGCTCTTGATCTCCACAATGCCCTCTCTTACCTCGGCCACCTCGGCCTCAAAGAGACGTTTCACCAGTTCCGGATGTGTACGGGAGACAAGGATCTTCGGCCCCTTTGGTGTATTCTTGACTTCCACCACGTAAAGTTTGATACGTTCTGTAGGCTTGAAGACTTCTCCCTTCACCTGCTCGTTTTCTGTCAGCATGGCGTCGGCCCGCCCGAGATTGATACTGATATTTTTGCCGACATAGCGCTGGACAACTCCCGTAACGATGTCCTTCTCTTTCTCGAAATACTGGTCAAACACGACTTTTCTCTCTTCCTCGCGTATCTTCTGGAGGATCAGGTTCTTGGCATTCTGCGTTGCAATACGTCCGAATTCCTTGGAGTGCACCGGAACCTGTGCCACATCACCGATGTGCAGGGCGGAGTCGATCTTTTCCGCGTCTTCGAGGCTGATCTCAAGCGCCGGATCCATTACTTCCTCCACGACTTCTTTCTCCGCATATACCGCATAATCGCAGGTCTCTCTGTTCATAATCACCTTGATATTCTCCGCCGTGCCGAAATGATTCTTGCACGCGCTGAGCAGAGAATTTTCAATTGCATCCATCATCACATCTCTGCTGATGTTTTTCTCTTTTTCAAGAATTGTCAACGCTTCCATTAACTCTGTATTCATTATTATTTCCTCCTAAATGAAATTAAAATCACAGCCGGTTCCTTCCCGCCGTATGCAGGTGTCTCAGACTGCTAAAAATCAAGCGCCAGTCTTATCAGAGCGATGCTGCTCCTGTCAAAAATCTGTTCCGACTCGTCTTCATATGTGATCGTCACGGTGTCCTCATCGTAGCTCTTCAGTATGCCGATAAATTCCTTCTGTCTGTCGATCGGGCGATATGTCCGGATCTCCACCTCTTCGCCGAGGCTCCTCGCGAAATCCTTCTCCTTCTTGAGCGGTCTTCCAAGCCCCGGAGAGCTGACTTCAAAGACATAGGAATCTTCAATGTAATCTTTCTCATCGAGAATATCAGAAAATCTTCTGCTCACCGTCTCGCAGTCATCTACCGTGATGCCGCCGGGTTTGTCAATATAAGCCCTGAGATACCAGGTGCCTCCTTCTTTTACATACTCTACGTCGACCAGTTCAAAACCAAGTTCTGAGACGATCGGCTCCAAAAGTTTTTCCGTCTTTTCTTCATATTCTTCTCTTCTGGACACGTCAAACTTCCTTTCTTAATCTCAGTTTCTTTTCACATATGCGCCGGCCAGAGCCGCTGATGTACAGACATCTTTCCGGAGTTTTATCCGTTTCTCCGGGAAATTTTCCTCTGCATCAAAGAAGAGTGAACTTTCGTTCACTCTTCTGCCGGATTCTTTATGTAACTATAATGACTCTAACACCTTTTTCCTGAGAAATCAAGCCCTTTTTCAAAATCACCTGGATTTTGTTCCGGTTCCGTCTCTCCGGGCAAGCTTCAGCCGGTTCAGCGTAACCTCCTTCTCTCCAAACATCGCCTTCGCCTCGGTTCCTTCTTCAAAAAGATAGGCTTCTTCCAGCTCATCCTTTTTCTGAAGCCGTATCCCTCTGACTCCCACTGCAGCCTTCTTTTTCACCGGTACGTCTTCCGCCGGAAATCTGAGGAAATATCCGTTTCTGGTTCTGAGCACTACGTTCTGATTCTCACTGATTACCTTCACAGCCGCCAGGGAGTCTCCTTCCTGAAGCTTAGTCGCCGCAGTCGTACGTTTGGATACCTGGAATTCTGCTCCATCCACTTTCTTTATCATTCCCTGCGCCGTAGCGAAGAGAAGCCGTGCAAAACGCATCTGCTCCGAATCAAAGACCGCAACGATCTGTTCCCCTGTACTGGAATAATTACTCACATTGTCTATGGGAGTCCCTTTGTCACGGAATTTTCCGTGAGGCAGATCCTGTATCTTGACCTGATGCATCCTTCCGGTATCTGTAAAAAGGCACAGTCTGCCGGTATTCATGCAGTGCACAACATATCTGTTCTCACTGTCTGCCGCCTCCCGGTTTCTCTCGTAAACTGCTGTATCCACGGTTCTCGCATATCCGAACCGGTCCATGAGGAAAACGACCTCCTGTTCCTCGATCTTCTTTTCCTCAAAGACAGCCTCCTCTGCGTTTTCGATCACAGTACGGCGTTTCCGCCCGTATTCCTTCTTATAAGAATCGAGCTCTTCCATAATGACTCCCGCCATGGACTCATAGTTGTTCAGAATATCTTCATATCTTGCTATATTTTCAAGTGTCTCTTCGTGTTCTTTCTGCAGAGCCTCGATCTCCAGACCGATCAGACGGTACAGCCGCATCTCCAGAATCGCTGTCGCCTGACGTTCTGTAAACCTGAGCATTGCAGCCATTTTTTTTGAGATGGAGGATTTGAATTTTATGTTATCCGTAACACCGTTGACAAGACACGCTCTTGCATCCTTTACGGATTTGCTTCCGCGCAGGATCTCAATAATCAGGTCAATCACGTCACAGGCCTTGATCAGACCTTCCTGTACCTCGCTCTTTTCCTTTTCTTTGGCAAGCAGCGTCGTATACTTTCTTGTGGCAAGCTCAAACTGGAAATCCACATGATGTTCTATAATCTGTTTCAGCCCAAGAGTCTCAGGCCTTCCGTTGGCAACAGCCAGCATGTTGACCCCGAAAGTGTCTTCCAGACGGGTCTTCTTATAAAGCATATTTTTCAGATTTTCCGCATCAGCCCCTTTTTTCAGTTCCAGGACAATACGAATTCCTTCTTTTGAAGACTGATTGGAGATATCCACAATATCTGTAGTCTTCCTGGACTCCACAAGCCCGGCCACGTCATTGAGAAATTTTCCTATCCCGGTTCCGATCATGGTATACGGAATCTCTGTGATCACCAGCTGCTTCTTTCCGCCTTTCAGCTCCTCGACTTCCACTTTTCCCCGGATCTTGATCTTCCCCTGTCCGGTCTCGTAGATATTGAGAAGATCGTCTTTATTGACCACGATTCCCCCGGTCGGGAAATCCGGTCCCTTGATATACTTCATCAGCTGTCTTGTGCTGATGGCATGGTTTTTCATATAGGCCTTCACCGCATCAATGACTTCGCCCAGATTATGCGTCGGAATACTTGTAGCCATTCCCACTGCAATTCCCTCAGCTCCGTTGACGAGCAGATTCGGCACCCGTACCGGAAGGACCAGGGGCTCTTTCTCTGTCTCGTCAAAATTCGGCCCGAAATCAATCACATCTTTATCAAGATCGGACAGACAGACTTCCTGAGTAAACTTTGTGAGTCTTGCCTCTGTATATCTCATCGCCGCAGCTCCGTCTCCTTCAATCGAGCCGAAATTTCCATGACCGTCCACCAGAACCTGTCCTTTCTTGAAGTCCTGCGCCATGACGACAAGGGCCTCATAGATGGAGCTGTCGCCGTGCGGATGGTACTTGCCCATGGTATCTCCTACAATACGGGCACATTTTCTGTACGGTTTGTCCCACCGTATTCCCAGTTCATACATATCATAGAGAGTTCGTCTCTGAACCGGTTTCAGTCCGTCCCTCACATCAGGAAGGGCTCTAGAAATGATAACGCTCATGGCGTAATCAATATATGATTTTTTCATAAGATCCGAATACTCAGTCCTTATGATCTGTGCTTCGCTGTCCATTTCCCGCCTCCTTGTCTCATCGTTCTGTCATCTGCTCTTCGAAAACATGTCTGACTGAAATAATTTTCTCTAGATATCCAGTTCTGCCTCCGTCGCATTTTCATAGATAAATGCTCTTCTCGGCGGGACCTCCGTTCCCATGAGCATCTCGGTTACACTGGAAGCCATTCTGGCGTCCTCGATCTCGACCAGTTTCAGCAGCCGTCTCTCCGGATCCAGCGTTGTCTCCCACAGCTGCTCCGCATCCATCTCTCCAAGACCTTTATACCTCTGCAGTGCAAACGTTCCCTTGTGTGTTTTCCTGTATCTCTCAAGCGCTTTGTCGTCATAGAGATATTCTTCTTCCCCGTTTTTAGGCATGGCCTTGTAAAGAGGAGGCATGGCGATATATACATGTCCCTCATAGATCAGCTCCGGCATAAAGCGGTAAAACAGAGTGAGAAGCAGTGTGGAAATGTGTGCTCCGTCCACATCTGCATCTGCCATGATAATGATCTTATCGTACCGCAGTTTGCTGATATCAAAATCGTTTCCATATCCTTCAGAGAATCCGCACCCGAAAGCATTGATCATTGTCTTGATCTCTGCATTGGCAAGGATCTTGTCGATGCTTGCTTTCTCTACATTCAGGATCTTTCCTCTGATCGGCAGGATGGCCTGATAGTTTCTGTCCCTTGCGGTCTTCGCAGAGCCTCCCGCTGAATCTCCCTCCACTATAAAGATCTCGCATTTCTTCGGATCGCGGCTCTCACAGTTTGCAAGCTTTCCATTGCTGTCAAAAGAATATTTCTGTTTTGTCAGAAAATTTGTTTTCGCCTTCTCCTCTGTCTTTCTGATCTTCGCCGCCTTCTCCGCACTGGACAGAACAGTCTTGAGCACATCGAGATTACGGTCGAAATACCGGACGATCTCTTCGCCCGTCACCTTTCCCACAGCCTTTGAAGCGTCCGGATTATCCAGCTTTGTCTTTGTCTGTCCTTCGAATCTGGGATCCGGATGCTTGATGGAGATGATGGCGGTCATGCCGTTACGAATGTCGGCGCCTGTAAAATTTGCATCTTTCTCTTTCAGGATTCCGAGTTCTCTCGCATACTGATTCATTACAGTGGTAAATGTAGTCTTAAAGCCGGTCAGATGTGTGCCGCCCTCTGCATTATATATATTATTGCAGAAGCCCAGCACATTTTCATGAAATTCGTTTATATACTGAAACGCCGCCTCGACTTCGATCCCGTCAGACTCACCCTTAAAGTAGACCGGATCATGAAGGACCTCTTTCTTTTTATTCAGATCCCGGATAAACCCCGTAATTCCTTCCGGCTCATGATATACAATATGCTCCGGCGTCTCTGCCCGCTTATCGTCAAATATGATCGTAAGCTCCGGATTCAGATAGGCGGTCTCATGCAGTCTGCTCTTAACCTCTTCCGCGCGGAATCTGGTCTTCTCAAAGATCGTGTCATCCGGCAGGAAATTGACCGTCGTTCCCGTCTTTCTCGTCTTTCCTATCCTGGGGAGAAGACCGTTTTCCAGCTCGATCACCGGAACGCCCCTCTCATACCTGTCATGGTGGATATACCCGTCGCGGCTGATCCTGACATCCATGTAAGCCGAGAGCGCATTGACCACAGAAGATCCGACTCCGTGAAGACCTCCGCTTGTCTTATAGGCGGAATCATCAAATTTTCCCCCGGCATGAAGCGTAGTATATACAAGCCGTGCCGCGGAAACGCCTTTCTGATGCATGTCCACCGGAACTCCTCTTCCGTTGTCCGACACAGTAGCGGAGCCGTCTTTCTCCAGAACAACATGGATTTCGCTGCAGTATCCGGCCAGATGCTCATCCACAGCATTATCCACTATCTCATAAATCAGATGATTGAGGCCCTTCGTGGAAACACTTCCGATATACATTCCCGGGCGTTTTCTTACTGCTTCCAGCCCTTCAAGCACTGCAATGCTGCCTGCGTCGTATGTATTTTTACCTGCCATTTACATTCTCCTCTTTCGGCCGCGGGCTGTCATTCCCCGCATGGGGCAATGACAGCCGCGCAGTCTTTTTCTCATTGTCCTGCATCAGCGCAGAACAGTCCATTACATAATATATCACCAGTTCTGTGAAATTTCAACAATCCGTTTCAGAAGAATCCCGTCCTGAAATCAGCCGGAAACACTGCATTTTCGATTAATCTTCATCCATTATGACATGGTAGAGAGTATCTGCCAGAACCTCCATGGCGTTCATCATTTCCTCTACGGTATTGGTCTGAGCCCCCGCTTCCACCAGCAGAGATTTTGGAAGAAGATGAAGGTTATATCGGTATGCCCGCAGATAAATATGTCTTGCGAAACCTGGATACATGCTCTCCGACGCGAGCTGCATCTGGAGCGAGAATGCCAGATTGTCCTGTATGTAAGGGTTATACAGATAATCAATGTCTCCGTTCGTCCTGGATCTGCTCAACCCGTTAAAATACATGATCTTCGCGGTCGGCTTTCCGTTAATCTCGGTTACAAGATGGGTCCCCTCCGCCACTCCGTCCCTGTGAAGATCTATCGCCACCTCAATGGTCGGATTCGCCTCTATGATTGGACGAACTGAAGCCTCCGCGTTTTCATAGGCGTTGCTCCTGTCAAGTTTTCCGTTTATAATGTCATAAACTCCCGTGTCATGGATCGTCTCTATTCCTTTCTCATTCAGAAGCTGAGTCAGATATTCTCCCACTCCTACGATGCTGGTGTCCGGATCTCCCGGGGTCGAATCCGCGAATTCCTCCTGAGAGTGTGTATGGAAGATCAGTATCTTCGGTCCCCCCGTGGAATTGTCGATCTTCATGTCCCGGCCCAGCAGATCATCTGCGTTCAGCTGATCGGGTCCGATCATGGTAGAACTGTCTACCGTGTAAAAGTTGCTCAGAAGATAATCAAAATCCCGAAGTTTCTCGATTGACATATCCACAGTCGGCTTTACCTCGCTTGCTGCCGCTTCTGATTCATCCGGTTCCCCTACGAGATTTCCGTTTTCATCCACTGTATTTTCATCATTTGCCTGAGCCTCCAGTATACGCGCTATGGTCTCTTCATCCTCGATCTCGGATTCATAAGGGATATGGTCATCGACATAACTCACCAGGGGAAGCCAGGCCAGCGCCTTTTCTCTCACCCAGTCGCCTGCATCCGGCGGAGATCCGTTCTGCAGGTATGCAAGCCCCGGCATGTACATTTCTTCTGCAGTCCGGAATATATTCTGCTGGATCTCATATTTCCACTCGTCGGCAAAAGTTCTTACAGCAGCGTAAGTCACCCCGGCGGCCAGAAAGACGGCGGCGCATGCCGCTTTAATCTGTCCGGCTTTCTTGTTTCTGTATCTTTTCATTTTCCGACCGTATCCCTTCCCTGCTTTTTCTTATAACTTTATGCCTTTCGGGAACGGATTATGCCATCTTCCTGTTCAGCTTTCCTGAGTGGAAACCCTGTTCACAAAGAGCATGTTAAGCGCCTCTGAGATCGTATGGCTGATGTGGTGGATCATTTCGTCCACATCTTTAGGAGTCATAAACATGCCGTTCAAATGCGGAGCGATCAGTTCCTTTACAAATTCATATTTTTCGCCCGCATTATAAGACCGGAGCACCTCGCCCACTCCTTTCAGTGATTCCGAACTTTCCAGAGCCCGTATGAAGTTTTCCATCGTATCATTTACAATAGTGGCCGCGTCCACAACCGTGGGAACTCCAATGCCGATCACCGGCACGCCGAGGGACTCCTCTGTCATTCCCGCCCTGTGATTGCCGACGCCCGAACCGGGATGAATCCCCGTATCGGCAATCTGAACCGTCCGGTTCAGCCTCTTGCTGTTCCGGGCCGCCAGAGCGTCAACCGCAATTACAAGATCCGGATGTGTCTCATTTACGATGCCGCGGACGATCTCCGCGCTTTCCATCCCGGTCTGCCCCATTACGCCCGGCACCACCGCACTGATCATATTGGCATGTTCCATCCCCATAGCATACTTGCCGTACTCTCTGACAATATGTCTTGTAACACAAAGATGATCTGCCACATAAGGGCCAAGCGCATCGGGAGTCACCTCTCTGTTGCCGAGTCCCACAATAAGGACAGAAAGATCCTCCTTCCCGCAGCCTGTGTTATCGATCAGTTCCTCTATGCATCTGCAGATTTCCCCCGCCACTTCCCGGAGATACTCTTCGTCAGGCACTGCCAGATTGGGGGTTTCCAGAGTAAGATATGTTCCCACCGGTTTTCCCATGACCCTGGCTCCGTTCTCGGTTTCTATTCTCACTCTGGTCAGGCGTATTTCTCTTTCCTCATCATAATCTTCCTCAAGGATCACCCCGGGGATTTCTACATTATCTGACTCAAAACGTTCTCTCTCTTCCAGTGCAAGATCCGTCCGGACACTATAATTTCTCATCATGTATAATCCTCTCCTCACTTCTCTATGATACGGTTTCTGTTTTGCTGATATGCTGATTACAGTTTTTGCAATATTTCTCAAAATATGTATTGACAACAAATTCTAGTTGGCATAAAATGAATGAGTATGTTTCAGCGGAGCGTCCGTGTCCGAATCCGCCGGGGCACATTCATTCACATTTGAAAATTCATATTAATTTGGAGGTGTACAGATTGGCTAACATTAAGTCTGCTAAGAAGAGAATTTTAGTAAACGAGACAAAGGCTGCAAGAAACAAAGCGATCAGATCCAAAGTTAAAACAGCTGTAAAGAAGGTTGAGGCTGCTGTTGCTCAGAAAGATGCTGAGGCTGCTAAGACTGCACTTCGCGCTGCGATCGTTGAGATTTCCAAAGCAGGAAGCAAGGGTGTTTACCACAAGAATACTGTTTCCAGAAAGATCGCTCGTTTATCCAAAGCTGTAAATTCTATCGCTTAATTTTATGATATAAAAAAGAGGCATCCGCTTCCGTCAGGCGGATGTCTCTTTTTCTTTGTCATTTTTCAGTGTCGGCCAGACTGTGATCAGCATTGTAACAAAACAGGCTGTGCCTCCGATCACATTGGAAACCGGCTCCGCAAGAAATACTCCGCTGGTTCCAAGTCCTCCGACGAGCGGCAGCGCAACAGTGAGCGGAACAACAATGATCACTTTGCGGAACAGAGAGAAGAACACAGCCTGTTTCGGCCGGTTCAGAGCCACATATGTAGACTGTCCCGCAAACTGGAGAGCCATCATGAATATGCCGCAGAAGTAGATACGCATCGCCGGTATTCCCTCCTGAATCAGTTCCGTCTCCTGCGTGAACAGATTCATGAAAAAGCGGGGCTCGAAGAAAATAACCGCCCACACCACTATAGAAAATATAATACTCCACGCCGCCATGAATTTAACCGCTGCTTTCACTCTGTCAGGCCGTCCCGCTCCATAGTTGTATCCGATTACAGGCTGAGCTCCGGACGTAAGGCCCGTCAGCGGCATATTGATAATCTCTCTTACTGAATTGATCACTGTCATGATCCCCACATAAAGGTCTCCTCCATGGCGAGAGAGAGCTGCATTGCAGACAATCTGCACCAGCCCGTTTGTCACGGACATGACAAACCCGGAAGTTCCCAGAAGTGTAATCTCTCTGACAAGTTTTTTCTTCAGTCTCATGGATTTTCTCTTAATCTTAAGCAGAGCCTTTTCCCCCGTCAGAAAGCGGAATACCCACAGAGCAGACGCCCCCTGTGAAATCACGGTAGCCACAGCCGCGCCCCTGACTCCCATGTCAAAGCCAAATATCAGAATGGGATCAAGAATAATGTTCAGTACTGCTCCGAGAAGCACCGTCAGCATACCGGTTTTTCCGAATCCCTGAGCATTTATGAAATTATTCATACCCAAACTGGTCATCACAAACAGAGTTCCCAGCAGATAGATCGTAATATACTGGTCCGCATAAGGGTAAGTCACATCACTGGCCCCGAAAAGATACAGGATGGGTTCTCTGAACATAAGGCAGACTGTCATCAGCGCTGCACCTGAAATCAGGAGCAGCGTAAACGAATTCCCCATTACATTTTCTGCCCGCTCCTCCTCATGCTCTCCTCTCGCAATTGAGCACAGAGGCGCTCCTCCCATTCCGAAAAGATTCGCGAATGCAGTGATGACAGTAATAACCGGAAGCGCAAGTCCGACTCCGGTCAGGGCATCTGCCGACACATGAGGGATATGACCGATATAGATCCGATCCACCACACTGTAGAGCACATTGATCAGCTGCGCCAGCGTCATCGGAAGCGCAAGATTCAGAATATTCCGCGCAATACTTCCCTGACTGAAGTCGTTCTCAAGGTTCGTTGATGCAGAATCCAAAAAATCCCCTCCTTTTTCACAGGGGTCAGGCCCCTTTGTTTACCGAATTCAGAATTTTCCCAAAAAAGAATACACATCCACTTTACATGTCTGTGTATTCTTTCTTTATGACTAATTTTCTTTTTTCATATTATATTTCTGATTGTTTGTCAGATTCATACAATATCTCATCATATATGTATGAGATGCCTGATTAGTTATTGATCAGTTTGTCCTCGTCGCTCCAGCTGTAGAGTTTTCTGATCTCTTCGCCGATCTTCTCTGACGGATGCTCAGCGGCACGTTTTCTCATTGC
>ERZ1090862.920-NODE-922-length-13256-cov-5.728657_pt1 | contig 13256 bp, 9 predicted proteins | sample MGYA00478481_ERZ1090862 | MGnify/ENA primary metagenome ERZ1090862 (study PRJEB33644, sample SAMEA5815745) | chicken gut metagenome | biome: Chicken; feature: Gastrointestinal Tract; material: Caecum | place: Ireland | collected 2019-01-01 | study: A study of the... | reverse complement strand
TCCATGTCCGGTCCGGTCGGAGTCATCGGAATATTTATCATCTCAATTCCGAAATGCTCGGTAATACCGAAATGCCTGTCATATCCCGGAACCGGGCAGAGGAATTTCACCTTGTCAAGCTTGCACCACGGAGTGCTGCCGAGAACACCGTGTGTCATTGCACGGGCAACCGTGTCATACATTACATTCAGACTCGAGTTTCCGAAGATGATCACATTGTCTCTCGGAACTTCCATCATGTCGGCAAGAAGCTGTTTTGCCTCTTTGATTCCATCCAGTCCGCCGTAGTTTCTGCAGTCCACGCCATCCTCGCAGTTCAGATCTGCTTTACTGTTCAGCACATCCATCATCCCCATTGACAGATTCAGCTGTTCTGCTGACGGTTTTCCACGGGACATGTCAAGCTTCAGCCCTTTGGCCTTCACTTCATTAAAACGGGCCTCCAGCCCGCTTTTGAGTTCCAGTAACTCTTCCTTACTTAAATCTTTGTACGCAGTCATTGCAGGACTCCTCCACTCTTTCTCTTATTTTTTCACTGAATGCTATTGTATCTAATTTATGATTGTTCGTCAATGCCTTCCTGCATTTTTCCTGCATTTTCTGCGCTTTTTCTCTGTTTTAGACATAATTTTTGAAACTTTGCTTTGTCTTTCATGCATTATCGGGATCTCTCACATCTCTTCACCTTGTTTCAGATTCTCTCTCACCCTCTCAAGGCCGGCGGTAAGGGCAGAGATTTCTTCATCCGTGATCCCGCAGCACATCAGGTTTTCCAGTTTGCGGAATCCGTTCTTCACTTCATCTGCCTTCTGCCTGCCGGCATCCGTAAGTCCGACCCGGTATGCACGGCGGCATCCCGGATCTCTTTCTCTGCGGATAAGGCCCATTTTTTCCAAACGGTCCAGCGCCCGTGACATGGTCGTCGCATCCAGAAGGCATGCATCGGCAGTCTCCCGCTGGGTTACTCTGTCGTTCACGGACAGATATGACAGGATTCGGGCCTGCCCCTGCCCCGGCGTCAGCCCCATCTTCACCAGGAGCTCCTGGACTTTTTTTCTTTTTCTCAGCTCTATCTCAAATAATACTTCTCTGAATTTCTGCCGTTCAGTCATTCTGACATTCTCCCTCTCTGTTATTGATTCACAGACGTGTCTCTCATCTGACATGTTCCACCGCCGGGGAAGCCTGCGTTTATTCCAGCTCACAGGTTCCCATATACAGCTGATAGTATCGGCCTTTCTGTTCAAGCAGCTCTTCATGGCTTCCCCTCTCTATGATGTGTCCCTGCTCAAGGACCATAATCGCCTTGGAGTTCCGGACCGTGGACAGCCTGTGGGCGATCACAAATACAGTCCTCCCCTCCATAACAGCATCCATTCCCTTCTCGATCAGCCTTTCTGTCCTTGTATCAACAGATGACGTAGCTTCATCCAGAATCAGAACCGGGGGCTGTGCTACAGCCGCCCGCGCAATGGCAAGAAGCTGTCTCTGTCCCTGGGACAGATTGCTGCCGTCACTGTATAACATAGTCTGGTATCCTTTCGGAAGCCTTCTTATAAATGAATCCGCATTTGCAAGCCTGGCGGCTTCCGCTATTTCCTCATCCGTGGCATCCAGGCGCCCGTAGCGTATATTGTCCGCAATCGTGCCTGTAAACAGATGCGTATCCTGAATCACCATGGCAAGAGAACGTCTGAGATCATCTTTCTTTATCTTCCTTATATCAATGCCGTCATAGAGGATTCTCCCTCCCTGTATCTCATAAAAACGGTTGATCAGATTTATGATCGTAGTCTTTCCCGCTCCGGTAGATCCCACAAACGCAATTTTCTGTCCCGGCTTTGCATAAAGACTGATGCCGGAAAGGACCTTTTTCCCGGGAACGTATCCGAATTCAACATTCTCAAACCTCACATCCCCCCTGAGAAGAGTGATCTTTCCGTTTTCGTCTTTCCATCCGAAATCCCGGCCTTCCTCACCGTCATATTCTGTCAGGGAACCGTCTTTCTCTCTTCGCACATGTACAAGAGTCACCGTCCCCTCATCAATCTCCGGTTCTTCATGCATCATCTCAAAGATCCGCTCTGCCCCGGCCAGCGCAGACAGGATGAAATTGATCTGCTGTGTAAACTGATTGAGAGGCATGGCACTCTGACGTACATAAACAAGATATGCCGCCAGACTGCCCAGATCCATCCGCCCTGCAATAGCCAGAAGGCCGCCTGTGCACGCTGACACCGCATAGCATCCGTAAGACAGACTTACAATACTTGGAATCATCATGGACGAATAGGCCAGAGCTTTTGTGGAGGCAATACGCAGGGCCTCATTTTTCTCCCGGAATATCTTCATATCCTCTTCTTCATGGTTGAAGATCTTCTCCACCTTCTGTCCTGCCACCATTTCCTCCGTAAATCCATTGATTGCCGCCAGGTTCTCCTGCTGCCTGTCATAATATTCCTTGCTTCTCTTTCCGTTCCACCTGATAAAGCCGAACATGATAAGCAGAAACACAATGACAATGAGCGCCATATTCACATTAAGCACAAGCAGCATTATAACTGTGCCCGCAAGGGTAAGGGAGCTCTGTATCACCATTGTAAAACTGTTGTTCAGCGCCTCCTGTACGGTATCCACATCATTGGTAAAACGGCTCATCAGTTCTCCGTGAGTATTGGCGTCAAAGTATTTAAGCGGAAGTTTCTGAACATGGGCAAACAGATCTCTTCTGATATCCCCCACTACCTTCTGAGACGTCTTAACCATCAGACGGTTATATCCCAGGGTTGAGAGCGCCCCGCACAGGTACATCACTCCCATCCCCAAAAGCGCCAGAATCAGGCCTTTTATATCTCCGGGAAGAATAAAATCATTGATCACCGGTTTCAGAAGATATGTTCCCGCCACGCTGGCCCCGGTGCTGATAAATACGAGCGCTGCCACCACCAGGAGAAGCCATTTGTGATATCCCATATATCTGAGCAGCTCGGCAAGTGCCTTTTTCGTATTCTTCGGCCGTTTATATCCCGTATATTTCGCCATCAGAGATCCGCTCCTTCCTTCTGAGAATCGTAGATTTCCCGGTAAATCTTATTTCCGGACAGCAGTTCTTCATGTGTTCCGATTCCCATGATCCTGCCGTCATCGAGGACAATGATCTTGTCTGCGTGCCGCACGGAAGATATCCGCTGAGCGATAATAATCTTCGTCATCCGCGGAAGCTTCTCAGAAAGCATTTCCCGAATTCGGGCTTCCGTGGCAGTATCTACGGCGCTGGTTGAATCATCCAGTATCAGAACCTTCGGTTTTTTCAGAATGGCCCGTGCAATACAGAGCCGCTGTTTCTGTCCCCCGGAGACATTGACTCCCCCCTGTCCCATCTCTGTATCATAACCTTTTTCCAGTCGCCCGATAAATTCATCCGCACCCGCAATCCGGCAGGCTTCCTCAATTTCTTCCTGTGACGCGTTTTTATCCCCCCAGAGAAGATTCTCTCTGAGTGTTCCTGAAAAAAGTGTGTTTTTCTGAAGCACCATGGCGATGGAATCCCTCAGCTCCTTAAGCGGATAGTTCTCCACCGGTCTGCCGTCAATAAGGAGATGTCCCGCGGTGATATCATACAGTCTGGGAATCAGCTGCACGAGCGTGGTCTTTGCAGAGCCGGTCTGGCCTACAATCCCAACCGTCTGTCCCGCATCGATATGAAGACTGATATCCGAGAGAACATATTTTTCCGCATCCTCTCTGTATTTAAAATATACATGCTGAAATTCAATCTCGCCCCGTTCTACCCTGATATTCTCTGCCCCGTCGTCTCTGATGTCGATCTCTTCATCCATCACTTCCAGAATTCTCTTACCCGAGGCCAGTGATCTGGTAAGCATGAGAAAAATGTTGGATATCATCATAAGAGAATTCAGGATCTGCAGCACATAACTCAAGAATCCTGTGAGTTCTCCCACCTTCATGGTTCCGACCCGGATCATCCCGCCTCCGAACCAGAGGATACTGATGATCGTTCCGTACATGACAAACTGCATGGCGGCCATATTCGTCATGGCCAGGCGGAACGCCCTCTCGGAATGGGTCTGAAGATTCATATTGACTTCATTGAATTTACTGATCTCATACTCTCCTCGGACATAGGCCTTCACTACCCTCATGGCAGTCAGGTTTTCCTGAATAATCCGGTTTACCAGATCGATTGCCCCCTGCATTTTCGCATAAAGCGGACGGACATTCCGTATGATCAGCCCCAGACACAAAGCCAGAGCCGGAAGTGCAACAAGAAAGACGACCGCAAGTTCCGCATTGATGGAAAAGGCCACCGCCGTGGCGGCCACCAGCATGACAGGTCCCCTGCAGGCCGGCCGCATCCCGCTGGAGATGCTGTTCTGAATGTTTGTTACATCGCTGGTCATGCGCGTGACAAGAGATGACAGCTGAAAATGGTCCACATTTGCAAAAGAAAACTGCTGCAGTTTCCCGTATTCCGCCTCCCGCAGATTTGCTCCCAGTCCCTGTCCTGCCACAGCGGAGAACTTGGCGCTTCCGATTCCCAGCAGAAGGGCTGCAAGCGCACACAGGATCATCCATCCTCCCTGACAGAAGATATAGGCCCGGTCTGCATTTGCAACACCAACATCCACAATGTCCGCCATGATCAGAGGAATCACAAGTTCAAAAACAGATTCCGCCGTAATGCACAGCGCAGCAAGGACCAGATATTTTCTGTACTGTCCGGAGTAAGAAAAAATGCGTCTCAGCATAACTGTATATTCCCTTCCTTTCCCGGCGCCGGTCCGGCAGTTTCAGAATCCCCTGTCTCCGGGGTATTTCCGTCCGACGCAAATAGTTGTATATACAACTATTGTATTTGCAATTTTCCGGTTTTGTCAACCCGCTTTCTCACGGTCATATATTCCTTCACGTTCCGGAGCCGTATCTCCTCTTTTTCGGAACCGAATATCTGATAAACACAGCAAGATTGTGTAATGAATGTGCAGTATGGTACAAGTTTTTCGTGGGCAGAAACGCTATAATAAATAAATCAGCAGATAAAAGGAGGAAAAATCATGATCTATAAATACGTATACGGAAACCCTTTTGACACAGAGGCTGTGACATCAGAGGTACCTCTTGCAGAAGGGGCTCTTCCTTTCGGATCCGTCGATACAGAAGACGGGTTCTGTTTCACATTTATTATGGAAGAAAACGATATCGTCTACGGACTGGGAGAATCAAACCGAGGCATAAACAAACGCGGGTACTGCTATGTCAGCGACTGTTCAGATGACCCGAATCACACAGAGGACAAGCGTTCTCTCTATGCCGCCCACAACTTTATTCTCATCTCCGGGAACCGGAACTTCGGATTATTCTTTGACTACCCATCTGTCATTACTTTCGACATAGGGTATACCCGGATGGATACTCTGCAGGTCACATGCGGCAGTGCGGATCTGAATCTCTATGTTATCGAGGGCGGATCCGCCCCTGATATCGTAAAACAGTTCCGCCGCATTATCGGGCGCAGCTATATTCCTCCCAAATTTGCATTCGGATTCGGGCAGAGCCGCTGGGGTTACAAAACCGAAAAAGATTTTCTGGATGTAGCAGAAGGATACCGCTGCAGACATATTCCTCTGGATATGATCTATATGGATATCGACTATATGGATTCATACAAGGATTTTACTCTGAACGAAGATTTTAACGATTTTCCGGAATTTGTCAGAAAAATGAAAGAAAATCACATCCAGATGATCCCGATCATCGACGCAGGCGTAAAAATAGAGAAAGGCTACGATGTATACGAAGAAGGTGTAAAAAACCGTTATTTCTGCCAGAGGGAAGACGGAAGCGACTTTGTCGCAGCCGTATGGCCGGGAGATACACATTTCCCGGATATGCTCAATGAAGATGCCAGGAAATGGTTCGGGGACAAATACCGCTTCCTGACAGACCAGGGGATCGAAGGCTTCTGGAATGATATGAACGAGCCCGCTATCTTCTATTCCAGCGAGGGTCTTGAGGAGGCCAAAGAGCTCGCGCGCCGGTTTGCGGAGGAGGAAAACACCGTCCACGTCTGGGAGATGGGCGGAAAGCTTCAGAGCCTTGCCAACAGCCATGAGGATTACAGAAGATTTTATCATAATGTAAACGGTGAGCGCATCCGCCATGACCGTGTGCACAATCTGTTCGGCTATTACATGACCCGGGCTGCCGGCGAAGCCTTTGAGCGGATCGATCCGAACAGACGCTTTCTTATGTTCTCCCGTTCCTCCTATATCGGAATGCACCGCTACGGAGGCATATGGACCGGCGATAATAAGTCCTGGTGGTCCCACCTTCTGCTGAACCTGAAAATGATGCCCTCTCTGAATATGTGCGGTTTTCTCTACACCGGAGCTGACCTGGGAGGATTCGGAGCCGATACAACCCGGGATCTTCTTCTCCGCTTCCTTGCGCTCGGTGTCTTCACACCGCTTATGAGGAACCATTCTGCTCTGGGTACAAGACAGCAGGAATGCTATCAGTTTGAAAATACAGAAGATTTCCGTCACGTTATCGGGGTCAGATATCGGCTTATTCCATATCTGTACAGCGAATATATGAAAGCCGCTCTGAACGATGACATGTATTTCAGACCTCTTGCCTTCGTCTATCCGGATGACAGAACCGCACGACGCATTGAAGATCAGCTCATGCTCGGAAATGAAATCATGATCGCGCCGGTATATGAACAGAACGCGGACAGCCGGTTTGTATATCTGCCGGAAGAAATGAAGCTGATAAAGTTTCTCCCGGACGGAACAATTTTCGAAGAAATCCTCGCGAAAGGCATTCACCGGATCGATGTGGCGCTGAACGAGATTGCTCTTTTCATCCGTTCAGGCAAATGCATTCCTGTAGCGGATGCAGCCGAATGTGTGGACAGCATTGACTACGGCACAATCAGGATGTACGGATACGAAGGCGCGGAATACACACTTTACAACGACGACGGAATACACAAGGATTATGATAACAAAGAGAACTATACTGTTCTGAGAAAATAAAAATACATTTCCTGTTCATTGACTTTTTCAGCCCGAAAAGATATACTGACTATATTACTACGCTTGTAATATTTAAAGGAGGAGAATACAGATGAAATCTCTGCCGCAGATTTCCGAAGCTGAATATGAAGTAATGAAAATCGTATGGGAATATGCTCCCATCAGTACCAATGAAGTAACCGACCGCCTGACGGCGATGACCGACTGGAGCCCGAAAACGATCCAGACCATGCTGAAGCGCCTGGTAACGAAAGGAGCTCTCTCATATGTAAAACAGGGACGGGTTTTCGTGTACAGTCCTCTTGTGGAAGAGGGCGAATATGTAGGCCAGAAAAGCCGTTCTTTTCTGAGCCGGTACTATGACGGCAAGCTCTCTTCCATGGTATCGGCTTTTCTGGAAAACGACAGGCTGACAGACGCCGAGATCAGTACACTCAGGGATATCCTCGACAGAGAGGACGGCAAAGGAGGGAATTGATTTGTCCGGTCTGAGCATACGTTTTTTAATCTGCAATATTTTTATCGTACTGTTTCTCTCTGCACTCATGCTCATAAAAAGACTGCTTCGCGGGCGGATTCCGGAACAGACACAGTACGCCATGGACTTTACATGTCTGGCCGTTCTCGTCATTCCCTTTCTCCCGATACGTACGGAGGGGATCCGTAATATCCTGTACGGTCTCGGCCGCCTGGGAGAATCTGCGTCTTCCGGCGCAGGGAACACCCAGGTGGGGGCATACACCTCATCGGCCGCTTCCGAAGCCGGATGGATCACCGACTTTGCGGTCTCCGTGGACAGCCGTACATCTTCCGCAGCCGGAATAATCCTGATCTTGATCTGGCTTCTTGGGGCGGTTGTCATGGGAGCCCTGGTCTTCCGGGCGTATCTCCAGCTCCGCCGGATAGACAAATCCTCCCTTCCTCTGGAAAATCCCGACGCATGCAGGATCTTCCGCCTGTGCTGCGCACAGCTGAATCTGAAAAAAACGCTTCCGGCGTATACAACTCCCTGGCTGAAGTCTCCGGTCATGACCGGAATATTCCGGCCCAGGATCTATATTCCGCTCCATGTGATTCATGATTCCGACGAATCTGAACTTCGTTACATCATGCTTCATGAGCTCAATCATTATGTGCGCCGGGATGCCGTCGCGAACCTGCTCATGAATCTGGCCGGAACAGTATACTGGTTCAATCCTTTTGTATGGTATGCTCTTCGCCAGATGCGCAATGACAGAGAAACCGCATGCGATGCAGGTGTTCTGGCTGTTCTTGACCGCCAGGGGCGTACCGGCTACGGCCATACTCTGATCAGTTTTGCGGAAAAGCTTGCTCTTTTTCCATTTACTTCCGGTATCGGCGGTTCCGCCAGACAGCTGGAAAAAAGGATACGGAACATCGTATCCTACCATCCGCTGTCGGCAGGAGCCAGACTGCGCGGTGCGGCAGCTTTCATACTTTCAATGATCCTTCTCGTATCCTTTGTACCGCTCTTTCCCTCCTTTGCAGCGTCGGGAGAACATTACCGCTTTAATACGGAAGGCAAGAACATAGATTATATCGACCTGTCCTCTGCCTTTGACGGCAGCGAAGGCAGCTTTGTCCTCTACGATGCAGGAGCGGACAGCTGGCAGATCTATAATCCCGACACTGCTACGACAAGGGTGTCTCCCAATTCCACTTACAAAATATACGATGCGCTGCTGGCTCTGGAATCGGGAATCATCTCCCCGGAAGATTCTGATATGACATGGGACGGAACGGAATATCCGATCAGCGCATGGAATTCCGATCAGGATCTGTCCTCCGCGCTCCGCAACTCAGTGAACTGGTACTTTCAGTCTGTCGACAGCCGGCTGGGAAGTTATGAAGTGTCCCGCTTTTTCAACAGAATCGGATACGGCAACGGTGATACAAGCGGAGGGCTTGACTCCTACTGGATGGAGTCGACCCTGGAAATTTCTCCGGTAGAACAGGTCGAACTTCTTACAGAACTCTATTACAATGAATTTGGATTCTCTCAGGAAAATATAGATGCTGTCAAAAATTCACTCTGTCTGTTTTCAAACGGCGACAGCTCCCTTTACGGGAAGACCGGATCCGGACAGGTAGACGGGAAAGAAGTTACCGGCTGGTTCGTCGGATATGTAGAGCAGAAGGGAAATGTATATTTCTTTGCAGTAAACCTGAGGAATTCTGACAATGCCAGCGGCTCGGCCGCATCGGATCTTGCTCTTTCCGTACTGGAATCCCGCGGAATATGGGAACAGGAAACCGCTTTATAAAGTAATATTTCTTCAGGAAAAGGAGCCGCAGCTGAAAAATTTCAGCCGCGGCTCCTCTGTTTCTCTTCCCGCTGATCCTCAGATCAGAGCAAGACTTCTCAGTATGTACAGCCAGCCGGTTACAGTAAACGCACTGAACAGCGTCGTAAGCATTACCGTACTCGAGGTAAGAACGCCTTCATGTCCCATATTTCTCGCCATGACATAACAGCTTACCGTTGTCGCAGAACCGAGCATGATAAGAATTGCAACCAGTTCATCATCCCGGAATCCCAGACGCACTGCCAGAGGAAGGAATATCACCGCAAATCCCACCAGTTTCATCACAGAAGCCGTCACTGCCGGCTTTGCTTTCTTAAATGCTTTTCTTATATCGAATGATGCCCCCATCGCCATCAGACCCATAGGCGTCGCAACAGCGCTCACATCTGAAACCGCCTTTTCCAGGACAGACGGCATGGGCAGCCGCAGAGCAGACCACAGAAGCCCTGCCACAATTCCCAGTATAATCGGATTGGTCACAATACCTTTCAGCGTATCCAGCCATACCTGCCTGTCAAGTTTCTTTCTCTCCGGACGGAAGAAAGACAATACTGCAACAGCCATCACGTTATACAGCGGCACACTGCCGATGATCATCAGAGGAGCCAGACCTGCATTGCCATATATGTTCTGAATAAACGCGATGCCAAGAAGCGCCGCGCTGCTTCTGTAAGACGCCTGTATAAACTCGCCGCGGATCGACCTGTCCTTCCACAGCAGAGAAACCCCGGCGGCGATCGCAATACTGAGAAAAGTTACACAGAAACAGAAAAGTACAAATTTCAGATTCCACACCTGGGAAAAATCCACCGTTGCAAGATCTTCAAACACAAGTACCGGCAGCGGTACGAGAAACACGAATTTATTCATCTTTGAGGCAAAATCCTCATCTATCCATCCGATCTTTCTAAAGAAAAGCCCCAGAAGCATCAGCAGGAAGATCGGCACAGTAGCATTCAGGCTGAAAATCAGATTATCCATATAGTTCACCGTTCTTTCTATTTTGTCCGCCTTCTATTCTGTCCTTTTTTCCCGGCCGTGTCAAGTGACAGATCTGCTGTCTTTTCCGGTCTGAACTGTTTTCTTGACATCATTTTGTCTGCTGTTTACAATAAAATCATACAGATGAAACGGAGGTGTTTTTATGCTGCACGAAGTTAACTTTCTTTCTTACAATGAGCGGGACACTGTATTCGGGTGGATCTATGTCCCCGCCGCAGAGCCAAAGGGGATCGTACAGATCATTCACGGGTACGGAGAGCATTCCCGCAGATATCTGCATATGATCTCTGCCTTTGTCGATGCAGGCTTCATTGTTGCCGCTGACGACCATGTAGGTCATGGCAAGACCGCAATGGAAAATGATACCTGGGGAGACTGGGGAGACAAAGGCTGTCACACAATGATGGAAGATGAACACAGACTGACGGAAATCGTATGTGAAAAATATCCGGGGCTTCCCTGTTTCCTCTTCGGACACAGTATGGGATCCTTCATCGCAAGAGATTACGCCGCAAAATACGGGGATGGTCTCACCGGTGTTACAATCTGCGGTACGGCCGGCGTATTCCGCGGAGCCTCCGAAGCAGCGAAGGAACTGAAAGAAGCCGTGGATGCCGGGCACGGAAATGAGAGCGATCCTGCTTTCACCGGCCGTCTGATGGGCTGGATGGGGGAACGCTGCGGTGAAGTTACTCTCGGAAATGAATGGATCTGCTCTGATCCGTATGTTCAGAAAGATCACGCAGAAGATCCTTTCGACGCATTTACAAAGCCGACTCTGAACCGTTCTCTCTACTATTTTACACAGATGATGGAAGTCATTACCGGTCCGGAGTGGGCAGAAAAAGTACCGAAAGCACTGCCCTTCTATAATATCGGCGGCGACCAGGATCCCGTCGGCGAATACGGCAGGGGGATCTATGAAGTGTCCAACTGGCTTTATGATACAGGACACAGCGTAAAAACAAAAGTCTATGCGGGATACCGGCATGAAATACACAACTACACCGATATCCGGAATGATGTGGAACAGGGGATCATAGACTTTATGAACAGTCTTATCGGATAATGGAAAAATTCTGATGATCTTCTCTGGGAAATCGACGAGGGCGTCCGGTGAACGCCCTCGTTTTTCATCTTATTTTATTCTGTTCGCCATGATATCCTATTCACCGACAATGCACACGCGGATCAGATTGGTTCTTCCCGGAATACCAACAGGTATTCCTCCGGCAAATACAATCTCATCTCCGTCTTCTACAAGTCCGTGGGCTTTTGCCGCCTCGATTGCACGAAGGCAGAGGATCTCCGAGCTGTACTCTTCTTTTATATGCATCGGATAAATTCCCCAGGACATATTCAGCTGCCTGCAGACTTTCTCTGAACTGGAACAGCCTCCGATCATGCATCCCGGGCGATATTTCGAGATCATCCGCGCCGTACAGCCTGTCTTGCTCGCCGCCAGAACAGCTTTCGCCTTAAGATCGATGGCGGTCATACAGGTGGCATGAGAAATGGCATTCGTGACATCCGGATCTTCCGAACGCTCTGACTTTCTGAAAATATCGTTATAGTCTATATTGCCCTCCATACTGACAGCAATCCGAACCATCATCTTCAGCGCTTCTACCGGATATTTTCCGGCAGCCGTCTCTCCTGAAAGCATAATGGCACTTGTCCCCTGATAGATCGCATTCGCCACGTCGGTTGCCTCCGCCCGGGTAGGTCTGGGATGTACCATCATGGAATCCAGCATCTGAGTTGCCGTGATGACTACTTTCCCTGCCTGATATACTTTCTCGATGATCCTCTGCTGAATAATCGGAACACGCTCAAGAGGAATTTCAACTCCCATATCCCCCCGGGCAACCATGATTCCGTCAGCCTCCTCAATGATTGCGTCAATGTTATCCACACCCTGCTGATTCTCAATCTTCGCGATAATATTGATGGAACTTCCGCCGTTGTCATCAAGCAGTTTTCTCATCTCTTTCACATCCTCCGCCGTCCGGGTAAAGGATGCGGCTACAAAATCAAAATCCTCCTGGATCCCGAAAAGAAGATCTTCTCTGTCCTTCGGACTGATAAACGGCATGTTCAGCTCCACTCCGGGCACATTTACACCTTTGCGGTCTGAAATATCTCCGCCGTTATCCACGACACAGACAATATCTTTTCCTTCAATCTTCTCCACCTTCATGCCGACCAGTCCATCGTCGATCAGAATGGAATCGCCTGCTTTGACATCCTGATAGAGGTCTTTATAGGTAACAGTTACTCTGTCCCGGGTACCTTCGATTTCATCATTTACAAGAGTAAATTCCTGACCTTCCTGCAGAGTGATCTTATGATCCTTAAAGCACCCGATCCGGATCTCCGGCCCTTTTGTGTCCAGAAGAGCAGCGATTGGCCTGTTATACTCTTTCCGGAGCTTTTTCAGATTCTCCAGACGCACTTTCTGTTCCTCATGCGTGCCATGTGAAAAATTAAATCTTGCAACATCCATTCCTTCCTGAATCAGAGATTCCAGAATTCCCTCCCTGTCTGTCGCCGGACCAAGTGTACATATGATCTTTGTTCTTCTCATAATCATTTCCTTTCCGGATAAATCCTTACAATTTCTCTAGTCTCCATTATATCATCAACCTGCGGACAATATCCAGAGAGAAATACCAATCTTCCCCTGTTATTTACACATTTATAACAAAGGGCCCTATATTTACAGAAATTTCTCACTTCTGCAAACATAAGGCCTGTAATGTAAATCACTGATATTCGTATTTTTCAGCACTACTGCTGCCCGGCCGCCTCATTAACACATCTGAGGGCATTCAGGCTCCTCGGGTATCCGATATAAGGAAGGCAC
>ERZ1090862.915-NODE-917-length-13265-cov-14.748524_pt1 | contig 13265 bp, 12 predicted proteins | sample MGYA00478481_ERZ1090862 | MGnify/ENA primary metagenome ERZ1090862 (study PRJEB33644, sample SAMEA5815745) | chicken gut metagenome | biome: Chicken; feature: Gastrointestinal Tract; material: Caecum | place: Ireland | collected 2019-01-01 | study: A study of the... | reverse complement strand
TCTACAAATTATTTATGTGAAAAGATTTCTGCAACCCCGCGAATAGGGGGTGTTTTTATTTATAAAAAAACGCGCCCCTGCGTTGCTCTCCCGCTTTTATACAACTATTCCGCTGCAATTATGCAGCTATTCTGCCGCCATAATTTATGCGTAATTTTTTTCTGAAAATATTCTTTTATAAGCTTTTACTCTGTTATTTCAGTAAGCTTTCACTTTATTGTTTTTATATGTAGTGAATCTTATCGAAAAGCCGTTTGTTTCCACTACATCGGACTGGTATACAAGCTGAAAATCAGGGTTTTTGTCAAGATTTTCAAAATAAACATCGGGTTCCCCCTCTGCATCGACCTTGGTTACAAGTACTTCATCGCAATAGGGCAGTAAAGTTTTATATAACATCGCGCCGCCGATTACATACACCTTATCCGAACCATATTTTTTTATTTCCGCAAAGAGTTCATCAAGCGAGCGCACAATTTTGCAATCATCTCTGTCTGCCATCGAACGTGACAGAACAATGTTTACTCTGTTTTTCAGCGGTCTGCCGCCAGGGAAAGATTTAAGGGTGTTGGCACCCATCACCACTACATTGCCAGATGTCGTTTCCCTGAAAAATTTCATATCTGCAGGTATGGAAAACATAAGTCCGTTGTTCTTTCCTATGCCCCAGTTTTTATCGGCGTGTAAAATTGCCTTCATTTTTCTCTCTCCGAAAATTTTCTGATTTACAGCAAATTTGCGCTGATTTTGCTCGATTTTGCCGCTTTTATATCACACATAGTACTTGATATGAACCCGTTTTTATGACTTTTAAGCCGATTTTATTCAGCCACGGGGATATCATACTTCTTTTTGTTGCACTCGTAGTCAACAAGCCTGAAACTGTCCACGGTGAAGTCGTAGAAGTTTTTGACGTCGGGATCAATCTCGATTGTGGGCGCTTTAAGACGAGGCATTTCTATAATTTCTTTTACGATTGGAATGTGTCTGTCGTAAATGTGAGCATCGGCAATTACGTGCACAAGCTCCCCCGCCTTCAAGCCTGAAACCTGAGCAAACATCATAAGCAGAACGGCGTACTGCACCACGTTCCAGTTATTCGCCGTGAGCATATCGTTTGAACGCTGATTGAGTATTCCGTTGAGAGTATCGCCAGATACATTGAACGTCATTGAATATGCGCAGGGGTACAGATTCATTTCGTGCAGGTCGGCAAAGTTATAAATATTTGTAAGTATTCTGCGGCTGGCGGGGTTATGCTTCAAATCATAAAGCACTCTGTCCACCTGGTCAAACTCGCCTTCGCGGTACGTATGCTTTATGCCCAGCTGATAGCCGTAGGCCTTGCCTATACTGCCGTTTTCATCCGCCCACTGGTCCCAGATATGGGAATGAAGGTCGCGGATATTGTTGCTCTTCTTCTGCCATATCCACAGAATTTCATCTATGCAAGAACGGAACGCCGTGCGGCGGATTGTAAGTATGGGAAATTCCTTTGAAAGGTCGTATCTGTTTACTATTCCGAATTTTTTTATGGTGTGTGCGGGCGTGCCGTCACTCCACTTGGGACGGACTTCAAGATTTGTATCCCAGACTCCGTGCTCCATTATGTCCTTCATGTTTGAAATAAAAATATCATCGGCAAGACTCATGTCCTATCCTCCGTAGCAATTTTATCTATTTTATCATTCAGCCGCCGTACAGTCAAACAAATAATGCACGGCTTTTAAATACAAGCGATTCAGGCGCAAATGCTTATTTGTTTATCAGAAATTTTAAGCACGGCACAGTTAAAGTTAAATGAGAAGCAACCTATAACATAAGGCAGATTGTCCCAAAAAATCGGCAAATATAAAGTCTTAAATATGTATGGGTCGGATATAAAAACTTTTTACGGCAGACAATGTTCAGAATGCGTCCTTTTGCGTGCGGCTCCATCTCTTTGCAATGAATCTGAGTTTGAGCCTTTGAGGAATGAGCGCGCTGAAAATCCGCATAAACTTATTAGCTACACCCGGAATATATTTCAGTTTGCCGCGCTCGGCCGCTTTGAGGCTGTGTTTTGCAACATACTGCGGACTTTTTGCCGCAATTTTCCCCCACAAGCCCTGGGTCTTTATGTATTCGATTACGTCAGGGCGGGTATACACGGCGCCAGGCATAACCACCGTAACAGTTGCGCCCGTTCCCTTAAGCTCACGTGAAAGCGCAACGGAAAAGCTGGTAAGGGCGCCCTTAAGCGCGCTGTAAATGGCAAAATACGGCATAGGTTGCAGACCGGAGATACTGGAAACGTTTATTATTGAAAACTTTTGCGCCGCCTGGTCAAGACAGAATCTTGTGACCGACACGGCTCCTTCAAAGAGAGCACGGCACTGAAAGACAATCTTTTTTTCGTCGTATTTCAAAAAACCTTTCTGGATATCCGCTCCCGCAACGTTTACAAGGCGGGAAAACGTATACCCGACAGCCTCGGCATACAGCCGAATACGCGCGGACTCATCGGATAAGTCGCAACTGCAAAAGCGTACACGAACGCCGTACTGCTTTTCAATTTCCCGCGCAAGCGGCGAAAGTTTTTCAGCCGAACGCCCCGTAATGAACAGATTTTCTCCCCTGGCCGCAAGCTCGGTGCAGAATGCTTTTCCTATATAGCCGCTTGCACCCGTCACAAAAGAATAATGAGGAGTAAACTCGTCAACGAGTTTACCCAGCAATGCTCGGTCGGCAGGGGCCCAGTCGCCCACGTCGAGCTGAGACAGAGGTATCCAGCGGCACTCCTCGTGCTCCTTAACTTTATATCCCGACAACATGCGGCAGAGATATATCTTAAGATTGACGATTTTGTCGGGATATTCGAACTGCTCCTCGGCAAACTTGCGGCAAACCTGGACATTAAGGTCAAGCTCTTCCAGGCACTCTCTTTTTATGGCAGTTTCTTCAGATTCGCCCTGTTCAACTTTGCCGCCGACAAATTCATATTTATGAATGACGTATTCGCTGCCATATGAACGCCTTGCCGCGAATACTTTGCCACGCTCCACAAATGCGGCGCCGACAACATTTATAACGCTTTTCATATAATCAATTTTACACCGCGGCAACCGATTAAGTCAATGATTAGATGACACAGAAATATAACATTATTTTTTACAGAGAGAGCCGCCCGCGCAACTCTTTGCGCGGGCGGCAATAAACGGTCTGAATTAAATTTCAGATATTTCTGAACGAAGCTTTTTCAGCAGCAGTATCTGTTACAGCAACCGCAGCCGCCGGATGAATTTGAATTGCTCTGTCCGCAACAGCCGCTGTGAGAGTTTTCAGACGTATTTGAATGGCAGCACGAGTTGTTGCAGCAATTATTATTGCATGCACAGCCGCACCAATACGAGAAGATGTTTAAAAGCCCCGGCCAGCAGCAATTTCTGTTGCATCCGCCGCAGCAATTGTTGTTGTTTGCACACCTGCACGAGCAGGAAGACTTACAGTATGAACTACAATTACAGCACATTTGTGTATCTGCCCTTTTTTAATATAGTAAAAAGGCAAAGGTTTTCCCCCTCGCCTTGCCGTACGCTGCGCCTGCGCGCCCGTACCTGCAGATATTAAATTATATGTGCGTGCACAGATGTTTGTTACAACTAAAAACAGCCTTTTCAGCCGCTTTACAATAAAAAAATGCGGTCGGCTGAAAGCCGACCGCATATTGATTAACAAAAGGGGTTTAAATTACTTGTTGAAATATCTCTTGAGAAGTCCTGCGAAACCTGCGCCGTGACGAGCTTCATCCTTTGCCATTTCGTGAACGGTATCGTGGATGGCATCGTAGCCGAGCTGCTTAGCGCGCTTTGCAAGTGCGAACTTGCCTTCGCATGCGCCCGTTTCAGCCGCAACGCGGAGTTCAAGGTTCTTCTTGGTGGAGTTGGTTACAACTTCGCCGAGGAGCTCTGCAAACTTGGATGCATGCTCTGCCTCTTCAAATGCATAACGCTTGTAAGCTTCTGCAACTTCGGGATAGCCCTCTCTTTCAGCAACTCTTGCCATGGCAAGGTACATACCAACTTCGGTGCATTCACCGGTGAAGTTTGCACGAAGACCTTCCATAACTTCCTTGTCCTCTACAACGCCGTCGCCTACGTGATGCTCGCAAGCAAACTTGGGTGCATCGGTCTCCTCAACGGGAACAAACGTCTTGGCGCCGCATACGGGGCAAACTTCTACGTCATCGGCTACTATTTCGCCGCAAACAGTACATCTTTTCATGATTTATAACTCCTTTCAAATTTTTATTAGAAATCAATCTTAATAAGATTATATCATACGACTTGAAAAAAATCAAGCGTTGAGCAAAAATTTTTCTTGTAAAATATGTAAATAATCTGTGTAATTTTCAGCAAACAGCGTTGCACCCGCGGCGGCAAGCTGTTCTCTTTTTCTGAATCCCCACAGAACAGATATGCAGGGCAGGCCTGCATTTTGGGCCGTACGCACATCCGTTTCGCCGTCGCCCGTGAAGAGGCACTCCTCTTTTTTAAGTCCTAGCGAGGAGATTATGTATTCCGTTCCCTCGGGCGAGGGTTTGAGAGCAAATCTGCCCTGACCGAGAACGACATCGAAACCGTACTTTGAAAGCTTTGCATTATATACGGCGGAAGTTGCGTCCTGCGGCTTATTGGAGAGCACGGCCAGCTTTACGCCCGCAGCTTTAAGGCGCGTAAGCGCCTCGTCCTCACCCGGATAGAGCTGCGTAAGACTGTTGTCGCACGCGGCATATGCGGGCGCATAGTCGGCGAGAACGGCGTCCGCAAGGTCCTTTTTATCCTCGGGAAGGGCACGCCATACCAGATTGTAGGCCCCGTCGCCTAAAATGGAATGAAGTTTTTGCATGCTGACGGGCGGCATTGAAAACTTTGCCAGACTTGCGTTGAGTACGCGCTGTATATCGGGCGCGGTATTCAGAAGTGTTCCGTCTAGGTCGAATATAATTGCTTTTATCATCATTTTATTTATAACCCGCGCGAAGTAATGCAAAACACCGCGCGCTGTTTTTTATAAATTACGCAAAAGCGGCGCCGCTGAAAATTTCAGCGGCGCCGCTTTTTTAGTTACATTTTATCGGGTACGCCTATGCCGAGCAGCGTAAGCGCATTTTTAAGCGCGGTGAGCGCGGCGGCGGTAAGAGCCAGTCGGAAGTTCTTTTTGTCGCCTTCGGCGGTGAGAATTTTGCAGTCGAAGTAGAACTTGTTGAACTTCTGCGCAAGGTCGACGGCAAAACGTGCGACTATGCTGGGTTCGTACTTTTCCGCGGCGTCCTTTACGGCCTGGGGGAAGGCGGCAATGCTCTTTATTACCTCCGCCTCCTGCGGGAGAATGTCGGTTACGGCATAATCTGCGGGCACTCCGCCCTTTTCCATGACGGAATTTGCGCGCGCGCAGGTGTACTGCACGTATACGCTGGTTTCGCCTTCGAAACTCAAAACCTTATCGTAGGAAAAGACGATGTCCTTTATCTTGTTGTTGTACAGCGCGCCGAATATTACGGCGCCTATGCCTACCTTTTCGGCAACATCCTGCTTGTTTTCGAGCTCGGGATTCTTTTCGGAGATTATGCCGTACGCCTTTTCCACGCAGCGGGAAATTACGTCCTCCAGCCACACAACCTTGCCCTTGCGGGTGGACATTGCGCCGTCTTCAAGCGATACCATTCCGTATGCCACGTGAACAAGGTCCTTCGCCCACTCCTTGCCCATGAGTTCAAGCACCTTGAACACCTGCTTGAAGTGAAGGTTCTGCTGGTAGGCAACGACGTACAGACACTTGTAAAAATCGTACGTGTTCTTGCGGTAGATTGCCGCGGCCAGGTCTCGCGTGGCATACAGAGAGGCTCCGTCCGAACGAAGTATCAGGCAGGGCGGCATTCCGTACTTTTCCAGGTCGACTACCTGCGCGCCCTCGCTCTCCTTGAGCAGTCCCTTTTCGCGGAGCTCGTCTATCACGGGCTGCATTTTATCGGTATAGAAACGTTCGCCCGCGTAGCTGTCGAACTTTACGTTGAGCTTTTCGTATATGCCCTTGACATATTTTAATGTGAGGTCCTTGAACCAGTCAAAAAGTTCGTTGGCCTCCTTGTCACCGTTTTCTATGAGGCGGAAGTATTCGCGCGCCTCGTGCTCCATCTCCTCGGTGGCCTCGCTGTTGAAACGGACATACAGGTCGTTTATGGCGTGAATTCCGCCCTTTTCAACCTCATCTCTGTTGCCCCAGTGCTTATATGCGCATATGAGCTTTCCGAACTGCGTGCCGTAGTCGCCGAGGTGGTTTATGCCCACGGCCTTATAGCCGAGAAAGTTGAATATTTTATACAGCGCGCCGCCTATCGCCGTGGTGGAAAGATGGCCGATATGGAAGGGCTTGGCTATGTTTACCGAGGAATAGTCTATGCACACCGTCTTGCCCGCGCCCATTTCCGAAGAGCCGTACTTTTCGCCCGCGGCAAGCACGTTTTCTATTACTTCGCGTGCAAGCGCGCTCTTGTTTACCGTAAAGTTGACGTACCCGTTGAGCGCCTCCGCCTTTTCTATGACCCCGTCGCAGGGGTAGCTCTCCGCAATGGCCTGCGCGATGAGTGCGGGACTCTTTCTGAGTACTTTTGCAAACCTGAAGCAGGGCAGAGCATAGTCGCCCATTTCAGGGTTGGGAGGCAGAGCTATGGAGGCATAAATATCCTCTTCAGACACTCCCTCCGCCTTTATTTTCTGTGAAATATATTTTTTGTAGTCCATGATTTTCTCGCTTTGCGTTATTTGAAATAATTTTAACATACGCCGCAAAATTTGGCAACTTAACCCGTAAAGCGTTTTGATTATTTTTAAAAATAAGATATAATGTTATTGTTTTTAAATTACGCAACAATGCGGCCGCGGCAGACTATGCCTTTCGACCGTTGAGAGAGGAAAGATATATGAAATTAGGCGTAGTAGGTTTGCCCAACGTAGGCAAATCGACACTTTTCAACGCAATAACGCACGCCGGAGCCGAGGCGGCTAACTACCCCTTCTGCACCATTGAACCCAACGTAGGCGTGGTTGCCGTACCCGACGAAAGACTTGATAAACTTGCGGCGCTGTACAACAGCAAAAAAGTTACCCCCGCCGTGGTTGAATTCGTAGACATCGCAGGCCTTGTAAAGGGCGCATCTCACGGCGAAGGTCTCGGCAACAAGTTCCTTTCGCACATACGCGAATGCGACGCAATCGTTCACGTCGTTCGCTGTTTCGAAGACCCCAACGTTACGCACGTAAGCAATAAAATTGACCCCATTGCCGACATTCAGACGATTACCTTGGAACTCATTCTCGCCGACATAGACGCCGTTGCAAAGCGCGAGGACAGAATACGCAATACCGCAAAGGGCGGCAACAAGGAGGCTGCGGCCGAATACGACTTCCTTGAAAGACTGACTAAATTCCTCGGCGAAGAAAAGCCCGCAAGACTTTTTAAGTGCACAGAGGACGAACAGCCCTTTATGGACAACCTCTTCCTGCTCACGGCAAAGCCCGTAATCTACGCGGCTAACATTTCCGAAATGGATATGGGCAAGCCCGAGGACGAAATTCCCAACGTCGTAAAGGTAAAGGAATACGCAAAGGCCGAGGGCAGCGAAGTACTTGTAATCTGCGCAAAGACGGAAGAAGAACTTTCGCAGATGTCACCCGAGGACTGCGCCATGTTCCTGGAAGAGCTGGGACTCAAAGAGAGCGGACTCAACCGCCTCATAAAAAAGAGCTACGCTCTTCTGGGACTTATCTCCTACCTCACCGCGGGCGAAAAAGAGACGCGTGCCTGGACGATAGTCAACGGCACGAAGGCGCCCCAGGCGGCCGGCAAAATTCACAGCGACTTTGAACGCGGTTTCATACGCGCCGAGGTTGTGGACTACGAGACCCTTCTGGAATGCGGCGGTTACAACGGCGCACGCGAAAAGGGCAAGGTCCGCTCCGAAGGCAAGGACTACGTGATAAAAGACGGAGATGTGGTCCTCTTCCGCTTCAACGTATAAGCACTGCGATAAATGAAATTCTGAAATTGCAATAAAAGAAAGCCGCCCGCGCAGAAAAATCTGCGCGGGCGGCTTTTTGTTTTTTGCGGCGAGTATGCAAGCTTAAAAACTGCGGCGAGTATGCAAGCCTAAAAACTGCGGCGCGCAATCAGACATAAAAATAACGGAGCGCCCGCAAAACGGGCGCTCCGCATATTTAAGCAATTTTTTTAAATTACTTGAGTTCGGCGAAATACTTAATGGTACGTACCATCTGGGAGGTGTACGAATTTTCGTTATCGTACCAGGATACAACCTTTACAAGGGTTGTGCCGTCGCCCATGGGCATGCACTTGGTCTGAGTAGCATCGAACAGCGAACCATAGGTCATGCCTACGATATCGGAGGATACGATTTCTTCTTCGGTGTAACCGAAAGATGCGGAAGCGGCAGCCTTCATAGCAGCGTTAACGCTCTTTGCATCAACTTCACCCTCGCAGATAGCGATGAGCTGGGTAAGCGAACCGGTGGGTACGGGTACGCGCTGTGCGCAGCCGTCGAGCACGCCGTTGAGTTCGGGGATAACAAGACCGATTGCCTTAGCTGCGCCCGTGGAGTTGGGAACGATGTTAACGGCAGCGGCTCTTGCACGCCTTAAATCACCCTTGCGGTGAGGTCCGTCGAGAACCATCTGGTCGCCGGTGTATGCGTGTATGGTGGTCATGTAGCCCTTCTTGATCTTGGCGAACTTGTTGAGGGTATCAGCCATGGGTGCAAGGCAGTTGGTCGTGCAGCTTGCAGCCGAGATAACGGTATCGGTAGCCTTTAAGGTCTTTTCGTTTACGCTGAATACGATGGTAGGAAGATCGTTGCCTGCAGGTGCGGAAATAACGCACTTCTTGGCGCCGGCCTTGATGTGTGCGGAAGCCTTTTCCTTGGAGGTGTAGAAACCGGTGCACTCAAGCACTACATCTACATCGAGGTCCTTCCAGGGAAGGTTAGCTGCATCCTTTTCGGCATAGATTTTGATGGTCTTGCCGTTTACGGTGATGGAATCTTCACCTGCGGTAACAGTTTCGGCATACTTATATCTGCCCTGTGCCGAGTCATACTTTAAAAGGTGAGCCAGCATCTTGGGGCTGGTTAAATCGTTGATTGCCACGATTTCATAGCCTTCGGCATCAAACATCTGCCTGAAAGCAAGACGACCGATACGGCCGAAACCATTGATTGCAACTTTTACGTTTGCCATAATGTTTTGTATTCCTCCGAATTAAAAAAATTAGATTTAAACTGAGTTTTATTGCAGATTTTACGGTAAGGCTTCCCGCCTTTCCCCTCAATCCGCTAATATTATATCAAATACTTTTTTTCAAGTCAACAGATTATTTGAGATTTTCGGGGTTGAGTGCCTTTAAGCTGTCAAGAACAAACATTCCGTCCTTTCTTATGAGCACATCGTCGAACCAGATTTCGCCGCCGCCGTATTCGGGAGTCATTATAAGCACAAGGTCCCAGTGCACTCCGCTCTGGTTGCCGTTCCACGCCTCGTCATAGCAGCAGCCCGGCGTGAAGTGTATCGAGCCCGATATCTTCTCGTCGAAGAGAATGTCGAGCATGGGCTTTGTAACATAGGGATTGACGCCGATTGCAAACTCGCCGACATAGCGCGCGCCCTCATCGGTATCGAATACCTTGTTGAGCGCCTCGTCGTCTCCGTCGCAGGTGGCCTTTATTATCTTGCCGCCTTTGAACGTGAGCGAAATGTTTTCAAACTTCTTGCCGCCGTTCATGGTGGGCGCGTTGTAGGTGATTACGCCGTTTACGCTGTTTTTTACGGGTGCGGTGTACACCTCGCCGTCGGGAATGTTTCTGTCGCCCGCGCACTTGACTGCGGGTATGTCCTTTATGGAGAAGGTTATATCTGTATTCTTTGCTACAAGGCGGACTTTATCCGTCTTGTTCATAAGCTCGACAAGCCCGTCCATCGCGCGGGACATCTTTGCATAGTCGAGCGTGCATACGTTGAAGAAGAAATCTTCAAACTTTTCGGTGGACATTTCCGAAAGCTGGGACATTGCGTCCGTGGGGAAACGGAGAATTACCCACTTGGTCTTCTTCACCCTTATCTCGTGGTGTACGGGGAAGAAGAACGAACGCTGATATTCCGCAGAGATGTCCTCGGGCACGTCAGAAAGTTCAAAGTTGTTTTTAAAGCCGCGCACGCCGATGTACGCGTCCATATCGTTCATTATATACTTGTCGTATTCAGCAAGCTTTTTTATGCTCTCTTCGCTTGCGCCCATAAGCAGCGAACGCTGGATACGGTTCGCGCCGAGCTTTACATAGGGTATGCCGCCCGCCGCATATACCTTTTCAAGCAGGGCGCATACAAATTCTTCGGGGGCGTCGATTGCTTCTATGAATATCTTCTCCCCCTTCTGAAGGTGTACGGAGTAGTTTACAAGTCCGTCGGCAAGTTTGTTGAGTCTTTCGTCACGCATAATTTGCTCCTTTATTTTTTGCAATTTACAAGCGAAATTATATACCTTTATATTACGATTGAAAAGCGTTTTTCGCTATTTTTGTAACAAATTTATAAAAGCGCTTGAATTTTGCCGCAGCATGGATTATAATATGTACGTTAAAAAATTTTAAGGCCGCTTTTTCGCGGCCGCATAAAATACGGAGGTTTTTATGGGATTAGTTTCTGCAAAAGAAATGCTTGAAAAGGCCAGAGACGGCAAGTACGCGGTAGGTCAGTTCAACATAAACAATCTTGAATGGACAAAGAGCATTCTTGCCACCGCTCAGGAGCTCAACGCGCCCGTCATTTTAGGCGTTTCTGAAGGCGCAGGCAAATATATGACCGGTTTCAAGACCGTTGCCGCAATGGTTAAGGCAATGATCGAGGAAATGAAGATTACCGTGCCCGTTGCTCTGCATCTCGACCACGGTACTTACGAAGGCTGCTACAAGTGCATAGAGGCAGGCTTCTCTTCCATCATGTTCGACGGTTCGCACTTCCCCATCGAAGAAAATATTGCAAAGACCACTGAACTTGTAGGCGTCTGCAAGAAGATGGGTCTCAGCCTTGAGGCCGAAGTAGGCGCTATAGGCGGCGAAGAAGACGGCGTCATCGGCAGAGGCGAATGCGCTGACCCCGAAGAATGCAAGAAGATTGCAGACCTCGGCGTTACTATGCTTGCCGCAGGCATCGGCAACATTCACGGCAAATACCCCGCTGACTGGCCCGGCCTTTCCTTCGATACTCTCGCAGCAGTAAAGGCTAAGGTTGGCGATATGCCCCTCGTTCTTCACGGCGGCACGGGCATTCCCACCGACCAGATCAAAAAGGCCATCTCCCTCGGCGTTGCAAAAATCAACGTCAACACCGAATGCCAGCTCGCTTTCGCTGCAGCTACCAGAAAGTACATCGAAGAGGGCAAGGACCTTGCAGGCAAGGGCTTCGACCCCAGAAAACTGCTCGCTCCCGGCAGCCAGGCCATCAAGGATACCGTCAAGGAAAAGATGGAAATCTTCGGTTGCATAGACAAGGCGTAAAATCTTGCAACAAATTCATGACTGAAATTGCGGTGGAACTTTTGTTCCGCCGCTTTTTTTGGAACACCCCTCCATTACAAATTGTACCCCTCCGCCTTTTTTATGCAACGGCATAATTTTCAACGGTCAAAGCACCCGCATTAAAGAAAGAATATATGCGGCGTTTAAAAGTTTGCAGTCTGCGCATATTTTTAGTATGAGTGATATGCTGAAAATTAAAATTGCGGCCGTTTCTGCGCTGGCCGCGGCGTGCGCGTTCATGTGCGCATGCACGATAGACGCAAGCAGCTCTTTAAAAGAGCTGACCGACCCCTACATTGCACGCTATGAATGCACGTACATCTGCTACGGCGGACGCGATATGACGGACAACTTTGATTATGTGCGCATAACATTCGAGGACAAGGACACCCTGCTTGCCGAATACAAGACAAAAAACGGAAAACCGCACGCTCACAGATGTCCCTACACATTCGATAAAAAGACGGGCGAGTTTTATGCCGACTTCGGCGCGGCTGGAGTCAAATACAGACAGCCGACAAAGATTGAAGACGGAAAGTTTACCATAAGTTTCCCCGTTGCGGGTAAACAGCTCATTTTAAGGTTCGAAAGCTGAAAAAAGGTTTTTATAAGCACAAAACAGCGCCCTTTAAAGGCGCTGTTTTCAGTTACATATTTATTCAGATGTCAAGGGGCGTACGCCCGTCGGAAAACGTGACATGAAATCCGGCGGACAAGCAAGCCTTATTTTCTCAACAGCGGAAAATTTTTCAGTTTCCTCGGTTTCCATAATTATATAAACAGTTCCAAAAATTTTTGAGTTCTTTTATTCGGTCTGCGCAAACGGAAAAGTCTGGCCTCCGCCACGTATCTTTTAGACGTAAGCCAGCCCGCAACCCTGTCGTATACGGCAGTACATTTATATATATAGTACCCCGCAATGCCGCACAGCGTACCTATGACAAGTCCCGCCGCAACGTCCGTGGGATAATGCTCGCAGAGGTATATGCGCGAAAGCCCTATTATGAACGCGAGAATGACTGCGGGAATGGCCTTTGCACGGTAAAATATGACCAGAACAGCCGCCGCGCAAAATGTTACGGCAGTATGCCCCGAGGGGAAACAGTAATCAAGGGAAACATCTATGCCGTACTGCTTATAAAAATCTTCCGCCCAGGAAAGCTCTCCGTGAGTCCAGGGCCTCTCCCTTCCTACGGCATTTTTAAGGATAAGGTTTACCACAACTACATCCACAATCAGCGCAAAGGCAAGCGCAACGCCGCAACGGCGGGTCTTTTTGAAGATTAAAAGCACAACGCACAAAACTATGCTTATCGTCCCCCCCGCCGCAAGCGCGGAAAAGTACTTCATTGCATAGTTCAGCCACGCCTCGCCGTGAAACGTCTGATGCACAAGGTTGAGTATTTCAAGTTCGGTCATTGCCTTACCCCTCTCTATGGTTTTACTTTAAATTTGTCGTCTTTGCTTTAAGCTTGCCGTCAGCAACATTTTTCATCTGAAAACGAATTCAAGCCCGACAAAATCTGGCGCACAAATTACATATAGTTATGCCCCGCCGCGCCGCCGCATATACTGCACAACGATTAAAAAAAACGGCCGCCAAATAATTGCCTAAATATCGGGCACAGCCCTCAGACATCAT
>ERZ1090862.914-NODE-916-length-13270-cov-7.917518_pt1 | contig 13270 bp, 15 predicted proteins | sample MGYA00478481_ERZ1090862 | MGnify/ENA primary metagenome ERZ1090862 (study PRJEB33644, sample SAMEA5815745) | chicken gut metagenome | biome: Chicken; feature: Gastrointestinal Tract; material: Caecum | place: Ireland | collected 2019-01-01 | study: A study of the... | reverse complement strand
GAGCACACGGTTCATACCCGTGGTGTCGCTGGTTCAAATCCAGTTTCCGCTACTCAGAGACGCCGGAATTTTCCGGCGTTTTTCTTTTTCTGTATATTGCCGGGAAGAATGGAATAAGATAAAATTTTGTGATAGAATGTTCAAAACACGATCACTGCGGAGGATAAAAGAATGAATAAACAGCTGATGCACATTTTACGGATCCTTCTGGGAGGATATATAATTTTTGTCGGAATACGTCTTTTGATACAGGTGACAGATCAAGATCCGAGCAACAGGATCCTGCTGTCAGCCTTTGCAACTGTTTTAACGCTGGCAGGGGCGGTATCTGTGATCTATTCCGGAAGGAAGCTCTGGTCTATGCTCAAGCCTGAGGAGGATGTGGTGGAAGAATCCGGAGACAGGACAGCGGACGAGGCGGAGAGAAAGCGCGCGGCAGAGAAGAGAAAAGGAAGGCCTGCAATGGTAGACATTTCAGTTTCCGGCAGTTTTGAGGAGGAGAAAAACGAAGAAAAAGTGAAAGAGGTTCCGCAGAACAAAGAGGAGGAGAACCGTGATAAGGATGCGGACAGTCAGGAAAAAGAGGATGACGGGAATGCGGGCCGGGCGGATGACGCGGCAAAGTCTGAAACAGCGGCCGCAGACGGGATAAAGGAGAAGAAGCCGGACAGCGGAGAGAAAGAAGAGGACGATACGGAAGAAGCACGGCAAGAGGAAGAGACGGAGATATTAGAGGAACTGGAAACAGATTATGAGGAGATGTGATTATGCGGGTAGGTATGGGATATGATGTTCACAGACTGACAGAAGGAAGAAAACTGATACTGGGCGGGGTTGAGATACCGTATGAAAAAGGACTGCTTGGACATTCCGATGCGGATGTCCTGCTCCATGCAGTCATGGACGCTCTTCTTGGAGCGGCAGCACTGGGGGATATAGGAAAACATTTTCCTGATACAGATCCGCAGTATAAAGGAATCTCCAGTATCCGGCTTCTTGAGCATGTGGGTGGACTTCTGGAGGAGCGCGGATATGTGATCGAAAATATAGACGCGACGATCATTGCACAGCGGCCGAAAATGCGTCCTTATATTGACCAGATGATACAAAATATAGCCGGGGCGCTCGGCATTGAGGAAGATCAGGTCAATGTAAAGGCTACCACAGAAGAGGGGCTGGGATTTACCGGGTCCGGGGAAGGGATTTCATCCCAGGCAGTGTGCGCAGTTGAAAAATATATGAACTACAGCAGCTTTGATGTATCGCAGAGTGCCCCGGCATGCAGTGGCTGCTGCGCGCAGAAAGCAGAAGCCGGGAAGGAGAAAGACGAATGATGCTCCGCAGACTGAAACCTGAAGAACATCCTGACACAAGACAACTGTGGGAGGAGATCTTTTGCGAGGATACGAAGGAGTTCCTGGATTACTATTATTTTATCAAAGCCCGTTCCAATGAGATTTATGTGGTCGAAGAGGATGGAAGGATCTGTTCTATGCTGCATCTGAATCCTTATGTGATGAGGATTGAAGAGGAAGAGTTCCCGTCAGACTATATCGTGGCCGTGGCGACCAGAGAAGCGTATCGCGGCCGAGGATATATGGGAGAGCTTCTTCGGAGGACGATGAAGGAGATGCATGGACGCGGTGTTCCGTTCACCTTCCTGATGCCTGCAGCGGAAGCAATCTATACCCCCTATGATTTCAGATTTATTTATCGGCAGGAGACAGGTATGGTGGAAACTGGAGGAAGACCGGAAGAACCGGATCATGATGTGACCAGCATGGATGCGCGCCTCTGGGATGCAGATGCCCTTTCCGCTTTTTTTACCCAGAATTTCAGCGGGCGCTGGCAGGTGTGCACGAAACGGGATGAAGAATACTTCAGGACAATGATCCTGGAACAGCAGAGTGAACGGGGCGGAGTGCGGATCCTGAAAAAGGGAGAACGAATGATCGGAACCTTCGCATATGCGGAAGAGGATGGGCTGGAGATACGTGAACCGCTGATCCTTCCGGGCTGCGAAGAGGTGTTTGAGAGCGCGGTACGCCGTCTGGCATCTTCCGGGGAGGAAGCGGTGAAGGTGTATGGATATTCCGGTGGAGTGCAGAGGGCGCAGCGCCCTCTGATCATGGCGAGGATCCTCTCGCTTCCTACGCTGCTCGGAGCAATGAAAGTTCCGTCGGGGCTGGCTGTGGACTGTTCCTTTGCAGTGATCGATCCGCTGATCAGGCAGAACAGCAGGATCTGGAGAGTGCAGAGTTTGTGCGGGGAAGAAAAGATCAGTGTAAGAGAGTCTGAGGATTCGGAGGGAGTGATCCCCATTGCGGAATTGACGGAACTGCTCTTCGGCGTTCGTACGGTGGAGGAGATCAGAGGGGCGGAACATGTGATCATCACTGACCATCTGGCGGAAGAACTGGAAAAGATCATTAAACTGAAGCGTGTATTTATCAACGAAGTGGTGTGAACCGTATGTGCCGAAAACAGTTGACAAAACAGGGAAAGTCTCATAATATAAATTATGTTCAGAAATTGATAGGAAAAGGCTGTGAACGGAAAAGTAGCTGATCGAATGCTCACAGAGAGGGAACGCCGCCGGCTGTAAGCGTTCCTGTGCGGAAGATCCGTGAAGTGCGTCCGGGAGCTGATCCTGTGAAGAAAGTAGCAGGATACGTCAGACATACGTTACATGTTCATGAGTGAAAGAAGAGATTCTTTTATTAGAGTGGAACCGCGGAAATAACTTCGTCTCTAACAGGAGGCGGAGTTTTTTGTTCTTCAGAACAAGTTTCCACGGGGCTGTTCTGTGTTATATTTCATCAAAGGAGATGAATCAATGGGCATCATTTCTTACATCAGAGAAGAAATACAGGTTATACGGGAGCGTGATCCCGCGATCAAGTCGAATATGGAGGTGCTGCTTTATCCCAGCTTTAAGGTGATCCTTCACTACCGTGTGGCGCATAAGCTGTATCTGAAGAAGCACTATTTCCTTGCCAGGTGGGTCTCTCAGCGGGCAGTCAGAAAGACCGGGATCGAGATCCATCCGGGAGCAACGATCGGAAGGGGGCTTTTCATAGATCACGGCAGCGGTGTTATCATAGGCGAGACGACTGTGATCGGGGACAATGTCACGCTGTATCAGGGGGTGACTCTCGGCGGAACAGGAAAGGAGCAGGGGAAAAGGCATCCCACACTCGGCGATAACGTTATGGTGAGTGCAGGCGCAAAGATCCTTGGCTCATTTACCATAGGGGAGAATTCCAAGATCGGAGCAGGATCTGTCGTTCTCGAGGAAGTCCCTCCCAACTGTACGGTGGTGGGAGTGCCCGGCAGGATCGTGCGCAGGGAGAATCAGAAAGTTCCGCGAAGCGATATGGACCAGATCCATCTTCCTGATCCTGTGCTAAACGATATCCGCAGCCTGCAGGAGGAGAACCGCCGGCTGCATGAAGAGCTCAAGGGGCTGATCAAACATATGAAATGTATGGAAAAAGGAGAAAAATGCAATGAAAATCTATAATACAATGTCAAAGAGAAAAGAAGAGTTTGTTCCTCTGGAAGAAGGAAAAGTAAAAATGTATGTGTGCGGTCCGACTGTGTATAATTTTATCCACATTGGAAATGCCCGTCCGATGATCGTATTCGATACAGTGAGAAGATATTTTGAGTACAAAGGCTATGATGTGAACTTTGTATCCAATTTTACCGACGTGGACGATAAGATCATCAAAAAAGCAAATGAGGAAGGCGTTACAGCGGAAGAGATCTCAAAACGATATATCGCGGAGTGCAAAAAGGATATGGAAGGGATGAACATTGAGCCTGCCACAAAAAATCCGCTTGCCACAGAGGAGATCGGCGGCATGATCGAGATGATCCGCACTCTGATCGAGAAAGGATACGCCTATGAGAAAAACGGCACAGTCTACTTCAGGACCCGAAAATTCAAAGATTATGGAAAGCTTTCCCACAAAAATCTGGATGACCTTCAGTCGGGCGGACGCACCCTCCTTGTGACGGGAGAGGATGAGAAAGAGGATCCCCTCGATTTCGTCCTGTGGAAGCCGAAGAAGGAAGGAGAGCCTGCATGGCAGTCGCCCTGGGGTGAAGGGCGTCCGGGATGGCACATTGAATGCTCGGAGATGTCAAAAAAATATCTGGGAGAACAGATCGATATCCATGCCGGAGGGGAAGACCTTATCTTCCCGCATCATGAAAACGAGATCGCTCAGAGTGAGGCGGCAAACGGCAAGGAGTTTGCAAAATACTGGATGCATAACGGTTTCCTCAATATTGACAACCGCAAAATGTCGAAATCGCTCGGCAACTTCTTTACCGTGCGGGAGATCAGCGAGAAATACGATCTTCAGGTGCTCAGATTCTTTATGCTGAGCGCACATTACAGGAGCCCTCTGAACTTCAGCGCTGAGCTGATGGAGTCGGCGCGCAGCGGCCTGAACAGGATCGTGACCGCGGCTGAAAATCTGAAGTTCCTCATCGGAAATGCATCCGCTGAGAAGATGACAGAGGAAGAAAAGGAGAAGTTTGAAAAATCAAAAGAATATGTGGACAGCTTTGAGAAGGCGATGGATGACGACTTCAATACTGCCGATGCGATCGCGGCTGTCTTTGAGCTGGTGAAATATATCAATACGACCGCTGACGGGGAGAGTTCAGGGGAATATCTTGAGAGCCTGCTGAAACGGCTGGTAAGCCTTACAGATGTGCTCGGGATCATTGTAGAGAAAGAAGACGAGATCCTTGATGCGGACATCGAGGCACTGATCGCCGAGCGGCAGGCAGCGAGAAAAGAAAAGAATTTTGCAAGAGCGGACCAGATCAGAGATGAACTTCTTGCAAAGGGGATCATCCTTGAAGATACACGAGAAGGAGTAAAATGGAAAAGAGCATAGAGTTCGGGTTTGAACATTATATTCACATGATCCCGGGCGTCCGGGAGATCGATGCAAAGAACTGTTCTCCGCTTGTACTTGCCTATATCGGGGACTGTGTCTTTGATCTGATCATCAAGACGATGGTCGTCGGAAGAGGGAACAGGCCGGTCCACAGGCTGCACGAGGAGACAAGCCGTTATGTGCAGGCGTCTGCGCAGTCGTTTATGATGAGATCGATGCAGGAGCATCTGACAGAAGAGGAGCATGCCATATACCGCCGGGGGAGAAACTCCCGCACAGTATCGCCGGCAAAAAATCAGTCGATCACAGATTACAGGCGGGCGACCGGATTCGAAGCCCTGATCGGATATCTCTATCTGCAGGGGGAATATCAAAGGCTTGCGGAACTTGTCACAGTTGGGCTGGAAAGCATGGAAGATGAAGAAAAAAGCCGGGAGGCTGATAAGGAGTAGAAAATGCAGGAAAAAAGAACACAGTTGCAGGAGAAGGAACACACACTGGTGATCGAAGGAAGGAATGCTGTCCTTGAAGCCTTCCGTTCGGGAAGGACTATTGACAAGCTGTTTGTCTTAGACGGATGCCAGGACGGACCGGTGCGCACGATCATAAGAGAAGCAAAAAAGCACGGTGCGATCATAAGCTTTGTGAGCAGAGAAAGGCTGAACCAGTTATCCGGTACGGGAAAGCATCAGGGGGTCATTGCTTACGCCGCAGCTTATGAATACAGTGAAGTGGAAGATATGCTGAAACTGGCTGAGGAAAGAGGAGAAGATCCCTTCCTTATCCTGCTGGACAATATTGAGGACCCGCACAATCTCGGCGCCATTATCCGGACTGCCAATCTGGCCGGCGCACATGGCGTTATCATTCCGAAGCGCAGAGCAGTGGGCCTTACGGCAACCGTGGCGAAGACTTCCGCCGGAGCGCTGAACTACACTCCGGTGGCAAAGGTGACAAACCTTGTAAAAACCATGGAGGAACTCAAAGAGAGGGGACTGTGGTTTGTCTGTGCGGACATGGACGGCGAGCAGATGTACGATCTGAACCTTACCGGGCCGATCGGTCTAGTCGTGGGAAGCGAAGGAGAAGGAGTGGGGCGCCTGGTGAAGGAAAACTGCGATTTTGTCGCCCGGGTCCCCATGCGCGGACAGATCAGTTCGCTGAATGCTTCCGTGGCGGCAGGCGTGCTCGCTTATGAGATTGTCAGACAGAGGATTTCCCGCGGATGAGCCTGTCCGCGGCATATCTCCCGGGCCGGGGAGGAGAAGGTGGATGTATGGGAAAATATGACAGAATGACAGACGAGCAGCTGATCGCGGAACTGAGGGCGGGAAACAGTGAGATCATGGATTATATCATGGTGAAATATAAATCTATGGTGCGGAAAAAGGCACGTGCCATGTTCCTGCTCGGAGGAGAAAATGAGGATCTGATTCAGGAGGGGATGATCGGGCTGATCAAAGCGGTGCGGGACTATGATCCCGGACAGGGAACGTCCTTCGCAAGCTTTGCCGAACTGTGCGTCTCCCGACAGATGTATTCGGCGATCGAAGCGTCCAAACGAAAGAAACATCTGCCCCTGAATTCCTATATTTCACTGTATGAGGAAGGAGAGTCTGAGGGGGATGGGAAGCGTATCCCGCTGATCGATACGATCGAACCACAGCAGGAAAACGATCCCGAGGCACTTTATTTCAGCAGGGAGTACACAGAGGCTTTTGTAGATCGGCTCAGAGGGACTCTGAGCCCTCTGGAAGATCATGTTCTGTATCTCCATCTGATGGGAACAGATTACCGCACGATCGCAGAACTGCTGGATAAGAGTCCGAAATCGATAGATAACGCACTGCAGCGCATCCGGGGCAAGGCTGAGAAGATGCTGCACCGGACAGAATAGCAAACAAAAGGTGTTAGGTAGGAGATATACATTATGAAGAAGACAAGTAATATGCTTATGGCGATCCTGGTATTTGCTCTGACGATCTTTGTTTTTAACGGTACGAGCATCCTGCTTTCCTATGTCTCTGTTTTTTTCGGAGTCCTGCTCCGAGGTGAGAGCGGAGTATCGGATACTTATTATTATCTGCTGGGCCATCAGAATCTTTATTCCTTTCTGATCTATTTTACCGCGTTCGTTCTGTTTGCCCTGTGGTACTATTTTGCCGTGATCCAGCCGAGAGGGCTGAAGCCGTTCCTGAAGGCCCGGACTGAGGGACTCAGTCCGGCATGCTTCGGATGGATCCTGCTGCTCGCATTTGCGGTGCAGCATCTGACGTCTCTGGTCTTTACGCTGATCGACATGTTCTCACCGGCGGCGGTCGAAAATTATTCTCAGATGGTGGAGACTTCCGGCCTGACGGAATACTCTTTTGTATGGTTCCTGAGTACGCTGATCCTTCCGCCGTTGACAGAAGAGATCATTTTCCGGGGGCTGCTCCTTGGATATCTGAAAAAGACGGGAATCCCGTTTCTGGCTGCGAATCTGATCCAAGCTGTGTGTTTCGGCATTTATCATCAGAATTTGGCGCAGGGGATCTACACGGCGCTTCTGGGATTCCTGCTCGGATATCTGGCTCAGAGATACGGGACATTGATCGCACCGATGTTCCTGCACTTCCTCTATAACCTGTTCGGGACAGTACTGGTGGATTTGGAAAACGCATTTCTCCCCGCTGCGGGACAGGGGCTTCTCGTCCTGCAGAGCATTCCGCTGGCAGTTCTGGCGATCGTGATGATCCAGCTGCGCATCGGGGAGAAGAAGAAGGAGGAAACAGCATGAGATTTGTGATTCAAAGAGTAAAAAAAGCTTCCGTTTCCATCGGAGGCGAGACTGTGGGAGAGATCGGAAAAGGATACCTTGTCTTGATCGGTGTTTCGGAGGAAGATACGGAAGCAGCGGCGGATAAGATGATCCGCAAAATGATCGGTCTGAGGATCTTTGAGGATGAAGCCGGAAAAACGAACCTTTCGCTGGCTGATGTGGACGGAAGCCTGCTTCTTGTATCCCAGTTCACACTCTATGCAAACTGCAGAAAAGGAAACCGCCCCAGCTTTATCGAGGCGGGAAAGCCGGAGAAGGCTGAGGCTCTGTATGAATATATCATCCGGGAATGTAAAAAGTCTGTACCGGAGGTACAGACTGGAAGGTTCGGAGCGGAAATGGAAGTGTCGCTCATCAATGACGGACCGTTCACCATTCTGCTCGATTCTGAAAAATTGTAAAAAAAAGAAGCTGTCTAGGGGACTTGAACCCCCGACCTCCGCCTTACCAAGGCGACGCGCTACCGACTGCGCCAAGACAGCTTATGCATATGGTTTTCATACGCAATGACTAATATACACCAACCATTTTGAATTGTCAAGAGAAATATGCTACGATTCCGGACATTTGAATCCGTCGGAGGAAAGGTATGCTATACTGGATAAATACAGTGGTGAACTTTGGGGCCGGGGACGGAAAGGAAGCGCGTATGATAATTGACAAAAACGAATTGAAGAACCTTAGGGATGAGCTCGAGAGGCTTACTGATTTTATCAGAAAGATGGATGAAAAAGATCTGCCCTATTTTTATCACTGCTTTGATACGATGAAAAATAATATCGATCTTTTTCTCCTCGTAGGAGGAGATGATATCAGAGGTTTTTTCCCTGTGCTGGAGAGGGACTGGAAGGCGTCCCATACTGCATTTCTCGGAGTGCAGGAGTATGACCTCCGGGAGATCGATCCGGAGATCGATCCGAGGCTCTGCTTCTATTTCGCCCGTCTTGTCTCTGAGGTAGGAAAGTATTTTGAACGTAAACAGGAATTCTATTCCTGACAGTTCACCGGAAGAAAAGGAGGAAAAGCACAATGCCGTCATTTTTAAAAGATGTGTCAGCTTTTTACGGAACCGGGGAGAGAAATGCTGCCGGACAGACTCTTGAAGAATTTCTTGCTTCCTATGATCCTTATAAATATAAAACGCCGAGCTGTACAACGGATGCGGTCGTATTCTCATACAGAGAAAGCCGCCGGGATTTCTCCGGCCTGAAGCTCCTCCTGGTCAGGAGAAGCAACCATCCCAGCATCGGTTTCTGGGCGCTCCCCGGAGGTTTTGTCGATCTGCGGGAAAATCTGGAAGACGCTGCGCGGAGGGAACTGGAGGAAGAGACCGGTGTCAGCGGCCTTCCGGTGGAACAGTTTGCCTGTTACGGGGATTATGACAGGGATCCGAGGACCAGGGTTATCACAACCGCATATATGGCTCTGGTGGACGAAGAAAGCGTTTCTGTGAGAGCCGGGGATGATGCGGCGGATGCCGCCTGGTTCTGCCTGAGCGTACACAAAAGCGGACGGTCTGACAGTACAGGAGACTGGGAGACCGAGGAATTTGTCCTGGAGCTGGATAATGAAGAAAAACAGCTGCATACCAGAGCCGTGGTTGAGAGAAGGGTGAGGAAAGGCCTTGTCCGGGAACAGAAATTCACAGTGAAAGACCGCGGGATGACAGCTGTGGACCATGCGGCGATCATCGTGCAGGCATATCTGATCCTTGAGGAAAGGATGAAAAGAAGCCGGACAGACGGGGACCGGCTGTGAAATGAAAGATTGGAAATACCGCCCTTGTGAAGGAAAACATTTTATGATAAGATAAGTGGCATGAATGCTTTATGTATGAGGAGGAAACTATGGAGAACGAAACTGTTTCAAAGAATTTTATCGAACAGGAAATAGATAAAGATCTTGCGGAAGGAGTCTATGATCATGTGTGCACCCGTTTTCCGCCGGAGCCGAACGGCTACCTTCATATCGGACATGCAAAATCCATTCTTCTGAACTATGGTCTTGCGCAGGAGTACGGCGGGACGTTCCATATGAGATTCGATGATACGAACCCGACAAAAGAGAAGACGGAATTCGTGGATTCCATCATGGAGGATATTAAATGGCTGGGTGCAGACTGGGGAGATCACCTGTACTTTGCTTCTGATTACTTTGACCAGATGTATGAGTGCGCGGTAAAGCTGATCAAAAAAGGAAAAGCCTTTGTCTGTGATCTCTCACCGGAGGAGATGAGAGAGTACCGGGGCACGCTCAAGGAACCTGGAAAAGAGAGTCCGTACCGGAACCGTTCAGTGGAAGAGAATCTGAGACTGTTCGAGGAGATGAAGGCAGGAAAATACAAAGATGGAGAAAAAGTTCTCCGTGCGAAGATTGATATGGCTTCCCCGAACATCAATATGAGAGACCCGATCATCTACCGTGTGGCGCATATGTCACACCACAACACAGGGGACAAATGGTGCATTTATCCGATGTATGATTTTGCACATCCGATCGAGGATGCGATCGAAGGGATCACACACTCTATCTGTACTCTGGAATTTGAGGATCACAGACCGCTGTACGACTGGGTCGTGAGAGAATGTGAGTTTGAGAATCCGCCGAGACAGATTGAATTCGCAAAGCTGTACCTGACCAACGTTGTGACTGGAAAGCGTTATATCAAGAAGCTGGTGGAAGAGAAGATCGTGGACGGCTGGGACGATCCGAGGCTGGTATCCATCGCGGCGCTCAGGAGAAGAGGGTTTACACCAGAGTCGATCAAGATGTTCATTGACATGTGCGGTGTCTCCAAGAGCCAGAGCTCTGTGGATTATGCGATGCTGGAGTACTGCATCAGGGAGGATCTGAAGATGAAGCGCTCCCGTATGATGGCGGTGCTGGATCCGATCAAGCTGGTGATCGATAACTATCCGGAGGGTGAGACAGAATATCTCGATGTAGCCAACAATCTCGAGAACGAAGAACTCGGCTTCCGTAAGGTACCGTTCTGCCGGGAACTCTATATTGAGAGAGAGGACTTCATGGAAGAGCCTCCGAAGAAATATTTCCGTCTTTTCCCGGGAAATGAAGTGCGTCTGATGCACGCATATTTCGTGAAATGTGTAAGCTTCGTCAAAGATGAGGACGGAAAAGTGACGGAAGTCCACTGTACTTATGATCCGGAGACGAAAGCCGGAAGCGGTTTCACGGGAAGAAAAGTAAAGGGAACGATCCACTGGGTTCCTGCTCCGTATGCGCAGAAGGCGGAAGTCAGACTGTATGAGAATCTTATCGATGAGGAGAAGGGCGTGTATAATAAGGAGGATGGTTCTCTGAACCTGAACCCGAATTCTCTTAAGGTGATCAAGGATGCGTATGTTGAGCCGAGCTTTGAAGGAGCACAGCCCTATGACAGCTTCCAGTTTGTGAGAAACGGCTATTACTGTATTGACGCAAAGGATTCTTCTCCGGAGCACCTGGTGTTCAACAGGATCGTATCGCTGAAGAGTTCGTTTAAACTTCCTAAAAAATAGAAAAGAAGACAGGTTCCTCTGATGTCAGAGGAATTTGTTTTGATCAGACTGGACTGGTTGAAAAAGGAGAAAATGCCATGTATGAACTGACCATCAGCCTTCAGCCCAAGTCCGGGACTCCTCTCTATGAACAGATCTATGATCATATCAAGGGAGAGATTCAGGACGGCCATATCAAAAGCGGTGAGAAGCTTCCGTCCACGCGTGCTCTCTGCCGGCATCTCGAGGTGAGCAGGAGCACAGTAGAGCTGGCATATGAACAGCTTCTCTCGGAGGGGTATGTAGAGGCAGAGCCCTGCAGAGGGTATTTCGTATCCCAGATCGAGGGCCTTTATCACTTTGAGAGACAGGAGAGGAAACGGCCGGAAGGGAAGCAGGAGCCGGAGAAGTCTTATCTGTATGATTTCACTCCGAACGGAGTAGATCTGAAGAGCTTTCCTTACAACGCATGGAGAAAGCTTTCAAGAGAGTGTCTTACCGATGACCGGGCTGAACTGTTCCGCCTGGGAAATCCCCAGGGAGAATACGGTCTGAGAAATGCGATCTGCAGTTATCTTCATCAGGCGAGAGGAGTCAACTGCCGCCCGGAGCAGGTCATCGTCGGAGCGGGCAGTGATTATCTCCTTATGCTCCTGATCATGATCATCGGAAGCCGGCACCGTGTCGCACTTGAGAATCCGACGTACCGTCAGGCTTACAGGATTTTCGAAAATCTCTCCTGTGAGGTGTGTACCGTGGATATGGACAGCAGGGGCATGCAGGTGGACAGACTCAGAGAATCCGGTGCGGATATTGCATTTGTCATGCCATCTCATCAGTATCCGCTGGGGATCGTCATGCCGATCCGGCGAAGGATGGAGCTTCTGAAGTGGGCGGATGAGGAACCGGGGCGCTATATCATAGAAGATGATTATGACAGTGAGTTCCGCTATAAGGGGAAGCCGATCCCCGCGCTGCAGGGATATGACAGCCGCGGCAGAGTGATCTATACAGGGACTTTTTCCAAATCCATAGCGCCGGCGATCCGAATGAGCTACATTGTTCTTCCTACGGAGATCCTCTCTCTGTATCAGGAGAGATGCAGTTTTCTCAGTTCGACGGTTTCCAGAGTGGATCAGCTTATTCTGCAGAAGTTTATTGAGGATGGCTATTACGAGCGGCACCTGAATAAGACGAGGGCTTTGTATAAGAGCAGACACGACACGCTGCTGGGATGTCTGCGGGAGATGAAAGGAGACTTCAAAATTTCCGGAGAAAACGCAGGAGTTCATCTTCTGCTTCATTTTCCGGGGAGTGTTCCGGAGCGTGAGATGATCGAACGGGCAGCGGATAAGGGGGTAAAGGTGTACGGCCTCTCTGAATATTGTGTGGAGACGGGGAAGGAAAACGACGAGACAGTGATCCTTCTCGGATATGCCAATATGGGAGAAGAGAAGATATGTGAGGCTGTGAAACTCCTGGAAGAAGCATGGATGTGAAAAAGGGGAACGCGTTCTGCGTTCCCCTGACATTTTCTGTGCAGCCCTATTCTTCTGTGTCAGTCTCACCTGCTGCCGCACCGGGCGTTTTGTCCTCCGTGCTGTCAGCATCCCTGTTGAGAGATACATATTCTCTCTCGGAAGCCGGCTTCAAATCCACGTCCAGGTCAAAATCTTCGTCCTCTGTAAAATCAGGATCATCTTCGATCGTCTCTCTGTCGGCATTTTTGCAGAAATAAGCGATCACAAGACCGATCGCGGCGCCTGCGGCAGCGAAAAGAGAGAACCATTTCAGGAATTTCTTCAAAGCCAATGTCTCCTTTCTTTAAGATGACGGTCCTCCGATATAGAAAAGAGGATAACCTTAATTTGATTTTAATTGTAATACTTTTTACCTTTAAATACAATACCCAAAGGCAATATGAAAAATTAACAAAGTGAGAGGAAATAAGAAATAATATTTTACATAACCGGGAAATTATAGTATAATTCATAAGGCGGTGATCGCGGCGGGAATTTAATCTGCCACTGAAG
>ERZ1090862.911-NODE-913-length-13277-cov-15.681667_pt1 | contig 13277 bp, 10 predicted proteins | sample MGYA00478481_ERZ1090862 | MGnify/ENA primary metagenome ERZ1090862 (study PRJEB33644, sample SAMEA5815745) | chicken gut metagenome | biome: Chicken; feature: Gastrointestinal Tract; material: Caecum | place: Ireland | collected 2019-01-01 | study: A study of the... | reverse complement strand
TTTATCCGTTACCTCACAACACACTTCGCAAGCCGCTCACTCTCGTTCGCGCCTCCACCCTCGATTCCCGCCGACTTGCGCTATCCATACCAAAAAAGAACAGGTCATTTTACATGACCTGTTCTTTTTTGGTACTCCCGGCGGGAATCGAACCCACAACGGCCCCTTAGGAGGGGGCTGTTATATCCATTTAACTACGGAAGCATATTCAGTTTAACGATAAGTTGCAAACTGTTTTAAACGCCTTCAGCCAGTTAGCATAGCAAAGCAGCACCGACCAGAATGCAATAGTCAACAAAAGAAATGAAAAACAAACTGATAATTTTTTAAGTCTTTGCAGGAGGCAAATATCTTTTTTATGAATATTTACGCATACAGCCAAACTCAACTTATGCAACGCAAATATAATACAATATATTGCAGAAAAAATCAATCATTTTTCCTTTGTTTGGCAATGTTTTTTGAATAAAACACGGCAAAAAAATGCTGTGCTTCTGCCCTTAGTTTTGTCTTTCAAAGCCAACCGCTATTGCCAAATTAAATCAAGAAGTTAAAAAACTTACGACAGCACAATAAAAATCAGATTTACAAAAAACTGAAAATATTTGCCAATTATTCCCTAAAATACAGCGATTATATCACACATAGTACTTTGAAAAACTGTACAAACCCTTTTTCAGTCGTGTTTAAGACTGCCATAAGGTACGGGGCGGGGCGGATTGGCATTGTGGTCAGAAATCATTTTTTCCATCCATACCATGTCGTACCACCTTCCGAATTTGTTGCCGCAGAGTCTGAACGTGCCGCAAAGCGTAAAGCCAGATTTCTTATGAAAATTTATGCTGCCATAGCCAAGGTATTCGTCCTCCTCCTGCGCGGGACTGGCTATGCACGCATACATATTTTTTATGCCCTGATTTTTAAGACGCTCTTCCAAGGCGGCATAAAGCGCGGCGCCCGTTCCTTTGCGCGCAAAGCCAGGCTTTACGTACACCGTTGTTTCGACTGCCCAGTCGTATGCGGAGCGGTTTTTGAATGTCCCCGCATAGCAGTACCCTACTGCTTCTCCGTTAAATTCCGCCACAAGATACGGATAGAAAGCCATTATACCCTTCATGCGCTCCACAAACTCTTTTTCTGTGGGAGCCACGTCCTCGAACGTTATGGCCGTGTTGTTTACGTAGTAGGCATATATTTGCGAAAGTTCAGCAGCATCTGAAAGCGACGCCTCTCTTATTACAATATCTTCCATAGTTTCACCTTAAAAGGGCTGTTTTTTAGTACCGCGAACAAGTACGGGCTCTGTTTGTCTTAATAAGGCAGACATAAAATGAGCGCGCCGCGCAATTCGGCGCGGCGCGCTCAACAAGGGTTTTTACGCCACTTTTTCAATAAATTTGATGTTGCCTTCAAAGAAGTTATGATTTGCAAAGTAATCGCACTTGATTACCGCGTCAAGCATTTCCTGCTTGTCGTAATAGTCCGCCGCACGGTACAGAAAGTCAAGCACGTAATCGCCGAAGCCGCCCTCGCTGTACGTTTCGTCAAACGGGTAACAAGCCCACTCGCTGCCGTTTTCCACGTAGACATCAATTGTGGAGAAGTAAATATCGTCCTGGAAGATACCGGACTCGTGGCTTACAAATAAGCTTTCAAGCTTTGAGAACATGCTTACTCCGTGGTACAGATTTGTATTAAAGCTGTATCCGCAGAGGTCAAGCAACGTCGGCAGAATGTCGTATGTATTGCAGTACTTGGTTATCTTATTGCCGCCCTGCAGAGCGCTGTCTGTGTCCTTTGTGGCGGTGAAGTTTATCTGCGAATATTCCCTGAGCGGAAGCGCATCCACGTTGAGGTCCATACTGCCGCCGTACCAGATAAAGCAGGGCACGTTGTATACGTGAGTATTGTAGAACTCGGAGGCATCGTATCCCTTCATTATGTAGTTCATCTGGTCGTAATAGGCCGAATGGTCGGCGTAGAACATAAATACGGTATCGTCAAGTTCGCCAGTTTCAGCAAGTTCGTTGACCAGCATATTCACGCCGAGGTCGAGGTCCATAATGCCCGCCTGATAACGTTTATAGCGCAGGAACATCTCTTCAAACAGCTCGTTTTCGTACAGGTACTGCTGATCTATGCCTGGCGTTCCCGTAACATACGTTTCGGGGAATCTGTCTATTATTTCGTAGTATTCTTCAAGTCCCTTGACCTGGCAATTCTCCGTGAAACGTTCCTTTTCCTCTGCGGTCATTTCGTCGTAAGACGTCTCACCGGGGGCTTCCGGCACGCCGTTATAGGGATAGTTGCCGAAGTCAATGAGGTCGTTGTACGAACCGTGAGAAATAAGCGTCATCATCTGCGTGAAGAAGGGTTCTCCGTCTTCATGCTGCGTGAACTCGTCACGGTAATATCTGAACACGTTGGAATCCTTATCGAAATCGTAGAAACCCTTTTTGTCCGTATTGCCGGGAAGAAGCGTGAGGTCTTCAAGGAAATATGTGTTATCGTAGCCGTACATCGATTCAAACGACTCGCGACGGCGATAATAAGAACCGTAATTTATGTGGAAATAATTGTTCGTATACCCTTCGTGGTCGAGTATGTTGGGGAAAGTATAGGGCATTGAATTGCCTATGACGTTTGCAGGCTCGAGCGCGGTGACCGAGGGATAGCTGCCCATTATGGAGAGCGCCTCGGAACAGTTGGTCTTATCCCTTGCATGGAAGTCGGTCATAGCTATGCCGCCCTCCGCCATTGCATAGAGCGTGGGCGTGTATTCCTTGTTTATGACATACCATTCGCCCGATTCAATTACAATGAGAACTATATTTTTGCCGTTTATTGCGCCCGTATAGATGTTGTCACCGTAGACGCTGTGACTCATTCTGCCAGAGGCAAAATAATTATCTATATCCTCTTCGGTAACTTCATCGACATACGTTTCGGGAGAGATTGAGTTGCCGATATTTACCACAAAGTAGCCGTATGTACCGAATTCGCTGAACGCCTTTGCCGTGAATTTCTGTTTGGAATAAAGCTCGCTTTCATCGTAGAAAATACTCAGTCTGTCCTCTTCGGGACGCTGGGCGGCGGCAGCCGAAAAACTTTCAACCGTGAAGGCGTAGAGAATTCCCGCGCAGCACTCCGCAAGCACAAATGCAACAAGCATAAGCACTATGCAGTTGCGCGTATACAGTCCCTTTGGTACGGTATACTTTCGGGTAAATATAATCAGTCCCGCAAGAGAACCGCCGAAAAGCACCACCATTACGGCAATCATCCACCAGTTGAGGAAGCTGGCATCCACAACGCCCGTGACCTCCGATATGAGGTTGAGCATGCTGAAACTGAACACCGTTCCGCTCATCGAATAGAGAGCCTCGTTGGCGATTGAAAGTATAATCTGGAACGCGATAAGCGTAAACATTACGGAAAGCTGTGCCGCAGAATTAGGTATTACGAATATTATCAGCGCAAAAATTAAAATTACAGCCAGGTCCAACCCGAAATATTGCGGCAATACGCCGAAACCGAGCGCAAGGAAAGTTATAATTTCCAGCAGAATAGCAAGGAATATATAACTTGCCGCAAATACTGTCTTTTTAAGGAGTAACCTCTTCATTATGCTGTTTTTCTCCCGCAAACCGCATTAAAACGGCCTGCCTTAAAATCTGATTTTAGGGCGCGCATGCCTGCCCGCCCTGAATTGTAGAAAAATGCGTATAAAATTTACTTTGCAGAGCCGTCTTTGCCGGCACCGTCCGCACTGTCGCTTTCATTTCCGCTTTGAGAATTTGCGGCAAGCAAATCTCTGATTTCGGCAAGCAACTGTTCAACGGTGGGCTTTGCGGGAGCCGCAGGAGCAACTTCCGCCGCTATTTCAGCCGCGGCACGCGCCTTGGCATCCGATTCAGACATGCCCTGTTTTACAAACTTTTTGGTACGCTTTTTGAGCTCCTTTTCACGCTTGGCAAGCGTGTTGAGTTTGTTGCCCGCATCGCGTACGGTGTTTATTACTTTGACTATCGCAAAAATTACGATGGCTATGAGAATGAAGTCCAGAATTGCCTGGATAAAGTTGCCCCAGTTTATAACCAGGGAATTGACCATATCCAGAGTTCCGTCCTCAAGATAGACCGCTTTGAGCACAGTGCAGAGCGAAGAAAGGTCGCCTTCCCCCACCGCGCTGTTGATAAGCGGCATTATGATATCGTTTGTGAGGCTGGTTACTATTGCCGTGAATGCGGCGCCGATTACAACGCCGACGGCAAGGTCCAGCACGTTGCCGCGGGAAATGAACTTTTTGAATTCACCCCACAGTTTGCCGAGAGTTTTCATTATATCTTATTCCGAATGTATTTTTTACTTTAAAAGTTCGTTGGCAAGAGCTTCCAGTTCGGCAGCGTTCTCTTCGCCGAAAGCGGCGCGGATTTTTACCGTCTGGCTGAGTATGTTGAGGTCCTTGCAGCCCGAAAGGCGTTCGCGCATGAGCTTTGCCGAAATGGGCGCCCAGGTGCCGTTTTCTATTAAGCCGACCGTCCTCGCGCGGAAGTTGCGCTCCGTAAGGCAATCGATGAACTCACGCATGCAGGGGAAAATTTCAGCGTTGTACGTTACGCTTGCAAGCACGAGTTTGCTGCACATGAATGCCTCCGCAACGCACTGCGCCCTGTCAGAGCGGGCGAGGTCGCGCACGATTACCTGCTTGCCCGCCTTTACAAGTATATCGGCAAGCATTTCTGCAACAGCCTTGGTATGACCGTATATGGAGGCATAAGCAACCAGCACCGCCTCCTTTTCGGGACGGTATGCCGACCACGTATCGTAGAGCGATATATAGTGAGCGAGGTCTTCTTCAAGCACGGGGCCGTGAAGAGGGCAGATTTTTTTAACGTTGAGCTGGCCGAGCTTTTTCAAAAGCTGCTGAACCTGGGGACCGTATTTGCCAACGATGCCTATGTAGTAGCGCCTTGCCTCGTCATCCCAGGGCATATCCACGTCCAGCGCGCCGAATCTGCCGAAAGCATCGGCGGAGAATACAGCGCCCGAAAGCTCTTCATAGGATACCATAACCTCGGGCCAGTGTACGAGCGGCGCCATTATGAACCTGAGCGAATGGCGGCCGAGCTTTATTATGCTGCCTTCACCGACAAGGCAGGTATTCTTTACGTCAAACCCGAAGTACTCCTTTATCATTACAAAGGTCTTTGAGTTGCCCACAACCTGCACGTTGGGATAAATCTTTAAGAAATTGAGAATGTTGGACGAATGGTCGGGCTCCATATGATGGATTACAAGATAATCGGGCTGTCTGTCGCCGAGTATTTCACGTACATTTTTAAGCCATTCATCGCCGAATGCGGCGTCTACGGTGTCGAGTACGGCAATCTTTTCGTCCTTGATAACGTAGGAATTGTAGGACACACCGTCGGGAACCTTATACATACCTTCAAAGAGGTCTATAGAGTGGTCATTGACGCCTGCATAGTAAATGTCTTCTTCTACTTTGAACATAAATTAAGTAAAAATTATTCCTTTTATAAAATTTTATTTACAATGATATTATATATATTGTAAACGTAGTTGTCAATTTTTTAACAGTTATTAAATTCCCGCGGAAAAATTTGTAAATTTTCCGCGGGAAATTTTTGTTTATTTAATTTTTGCTGAAAGTCTGGCAGTTTACCTTACCTGACCGTTGCCCTTGACCACATACTTATAGGTAGTAAGTTCATTCAGTCCCATAGGCCCGCGCGCGTGCAGTTTCTGCGTGGAAATTCCCATTTCGCAGCCCAGTCCGAATTCTCCTCCGTCCGTAAAGCGCGTGGACGCGTTCACATACACGGCGGCGCTGTCCACCGCGCTGACAAAATAGTCGGCCGCGGCCTTATCCTCCGTGACTATGCAGTCGCTGTGACACGTGGAATGTACGGCAATGTGCTCCGCCGCCTCCTTCACGTCCTTCACCAGAGCGACTGCCATTACGTAATCGAGAAATTCTCTGTCAAAGTCGCCCTCGCCTGCGGGTACGCAGTTGGCCTTTCCGCCGAGTATTTTATACGCCTCGCCGTCCAGCTTTATCAGCACGGGATTCTGTTTGCGCCCTTCAACCAGTCTTTCCCACAGCATGGGCAGAAATTTTTCGGCTATCGAACTGTTGACAAGGCAGACCTCCATTGCGTTGCACACGGAAGGACGGCTGCACTTGGCGTTTTCTATGATGTTGAGCGCCATTGCAAGGTCTGCGGCGGCGTCAACGTATACGTGGCAGATACCAGTGCCCGTCTGAATGCAGGGCACTTTGGCATTCTGCACGCAGGCGTCAATCAGCCCCTTTCCTCCGCGAGGAATGAGAAGGTCTACAAGGCCGCTGGCCATCATAATGTCTGCCGAGCTCTGGCGCGTGGTGTCCTCCACGAGGTTGACAAACCCCTCGTCCAACCCGGCATTTTTAAGTCCCGACCTGAGCGCCGCAACTATCGCGCGCGCGGAGTTGAATGCCTCCTTGCCTATCCTGAGAACACAGACGTTGCCGCTTTTAAGGCAGAGCGCAGCGGCGTCCGAAGTGACGTTGGGACGGCTTTCGTAAATTATTGCAACTACGCCGAGCGGCACGCTGACCTTGCGCACGTTTATCCCGCTGGGACGGGTGATGTCTTCAAGCACTCTGCCGACGGGGTCGGGGAGAGCGGCAACCTGCCTCATGCCATCCGCCATGCCCGCTATCCTCGACTCGGTGAGGCGCAGTCTGTCAATCATTACGGCAGAAATTTTGCCCTCCGCCGCCTTAACGTCCTCGGCATTGGCCGAAAGTATTTCAGACGTGTTTGCAATCAGTTCGTCTGCCATTGCATAAAGCGCGGCGTTCTTCTTTTCGGTAGTCAGAAAGGCCGCTAGAGGCTTTACTCTGTTGGCGTCTTCAAGAATTTCACGCGTCGTTCTCATCTCTTTCCTATAAAGCGCGTTCCCGCGCTCTTTCCCTCCTCTATGTCATACAGTATGGCGGGGTTCTCGCCCTTGGCTATGACCATATCCATGCCGTTCTCCATGCACATTTTTGCCGCCTGCAACTTGGTACACATTCCGCCCGTGCCCAGCGACGTTCCCGAACCTCCCGCCGAACACATGATTTCGGGAGTGATTTCGCGCACCTCGCTCAAAAGCACCGCTTCCTTGTTCTTGCGCGGGTCGCAGGTATACAGCCCGTCTATATCCGTGAGCAGCACAAGCAGGTCAGCACGTACGCTTACCGCCACTATCGCTGCGAGCGTATCGTTGTCGCCTACCGCTATCTCCTTGGTGGCTATGGTATCGTTTTCGTTTATTACGGGCACCGCGCCAAACGCTATAAGCCTTTCAAGCGTGTTTTCGAAATGAGTGCGGCGCTCGGAATTGGCTACGTCGTCCGCGGTGAGCAGTATCTGCGCGACCGTCTGATTGTATTCTCCGAAAAATTTGTCGTATGTATACATCAGCTCGCACTGGCCGACTGCCGCCGCCGCCTGCTTTGTGGGTATATCCGCAGGACGGCTGGGAAGCGAAAGTTTGCTAACGCCCATCGCTATCGCGCCCGAAGAAACTAAAATTACCTCGTTGCCCGCATTTTTAAGGTCGGCAAGCACACGGCACAACCCGTCCATAAACCTCAGATTAACCTTGCCCGTCGCATGCGAAAGCGTGGACGAACCAACTTTTACCACTATTCTCATAATAAATTCCCGTAGATAGGTGTTGCTTAATTCATTCTATAATATTATGGCGATTTAGTCAAATAAAGTGACCCATTGCGCGAAAAGATGAAAAATTTCTGCGCGCTTTGCATTATTTTATGATAAATTAAGCGGCGGAGCCGCTGAAATACAGTAACCCCGCCGTTGTTGAAAATATAAAGATTTGTAGGCTGGTTCAATCAGACAACGCCCTGCGCCATCATGGCCTCTGCCACCTTTACAAAGCCGGCTATGTTTGCACCCATTACGTAGTTGCCCTCGTAGCCGTAGTCCTTTGCCGCCTTATCAATGTTATGGTAAATGTTTACCATTATGTTTTTAAGCTTTGCATCCACCTCTTCGAAAGTCCAGAACATTCTGCCCGAAGACTGTGCCATTTCAAGCGCAGACGTTGCAACGCCGCCCGCGTTTGCCGCCTTTGCAGGCAGGAACACTACGCCGTTCTTCTGGAATACTTCGATAGCTTCAAGCGTGGAAGGCATGTTTGCGCCCTCGGCCACGTACTTGCAGCCGTTTTCAACGAGAATCTGCGCAGACTTTGCGTCGATTTCGTTCTGCGTTGCGCAGGGAAGCGCAATGTCGCAGGGAATGGTCCATATGCCCTTGCAGTCTTCGGTGTATACAGAACCGGGAACGCGTGCCGCATACTCCTTGATTCTGCCGCGCTTAACTTCCTTTATATCCTTCACAACGTCAAGATTTATGCCGTTGGCGTCATAGATGTAGCCGTTGGAATCGTACATGGCAACTACCTTTGCGCCGAGGCTCTGCGCCTTCTGGCAGGCGTAAATTGCAACGTTGCCCGAACCGGAAATTACAACCGTCTTGCCTTCAAAGCTGTCGCCGCGCGCTTTTAACGCCTCTTCGGTGATGTAAATAAGGCCGTAGCCCGTAGCTTCCGTTCTCACAAGGCTGCCGCCGTAGGTAAGACCTCTGCCGGTAAGCACGCCTACGTGCTCATCCCTTATCCTCTTGTACTGGCCGAAGAGATAGCCTATCTCCCTGCCGCCTACGCCGATGTCGCCTGCGGGTACGTCGGTATCCGCGCCGATGTGACGGTAAAGCTCGGTCATAAAGCTCTGGCAGAATGCCATAACTTCTCTGTCAGACTTTCCCTTGGGGTCAAAGTCGGAACCGCCCTTGCCGCCGCCGATGGGCAGACCGGTAAGACTGTTTTTGAGTATCTGCTCAAGTCCTAAAAATTTGATTATGGAAAGATTTACCGAAGGATGGAAACGAAGGCCGCCCTTGTAGGGTCCTATCGCGCTGTTGAACTGCACTCTGTAACCCTTGTTCACCTGCACCTTGCCCTTATCATCTACCCAGGGAACACGGAACATTATTACTCTTTCAGGCTCTACAAACCTTTCAAGAAGTCCCGCTTTTTCGTACTCTGGATGCTTTTCCACTACGGGTTCAAGCGTAGTGAGGATCTCTGTTGCCGCCTGATGAAACTCAGGTTCGCCGGGATTGTGTTTCTTAAGATTTTTTAAAACTCTCTCAACGTACGTCATAAAAAAACTCCTCTTTACGGGTAAACCGTATTATTATTAATTCTTTTGGTGATTATAACATATACTTAAAGCTCTTGACAATTTTTGAACAAAATTTTCTTTATCAATATTTTTTATACGACATATAAATTTTACTAATAATATGCAATTTTGAAGTATTTTACGCCATTTTAGCCAAATTTCCCCGCAAATTGCATGCAAAAAACATAAAAAGAAAACTATAAGCGCTGCTTATTGTTTGTGCACATTCAACAAAATTTTTGCTCTTCCAAAAAATAAAAAGGAGGCCGCAAGACCTCCTTAAAACAATCAGTTGTTCTGTTGCGGTTAAAACGCGTAGTAGAGACCTGCTCCGAGAAAATCAGAAAAAGCTTTCTTCACCTCTTCGTACCGCAGCGGCTGACAGCCGTAAATATAGGTACATTTTACAGTCCCGTCAGCAAAATACACATTGACATTATAACCGCTGGCATCAAACACGCCTTCAGCAACATAATTTTCCTCCCAGTTAAAAAAACCGAGCCTGTTCAACTTTTCAGTAAATTGCTCCGCCTGCCCGGCAGTGAATTTGGCTACACTTTTCGGCTTGTTATAAGAGCTGCTGTCTCCCTCGGGAATATCGGCCTCGTCCGCAACAAGAGTATCGGTAACTTTGCCCGTTTCAAAATCAAACACGCGCACAAAATCGCGGGCAAAAGGAGCAAAGCCTTCGTTCCACACAGTCTCTATCCTGAGCACATCGCCGACGGCGAAATTTGTCCATACGCAACCGCTCAGCATTGCGGCAGACAAAACAAACACAGCAAAAATTATTACAGCAATTTTTTTCACTATACATCTCCTTGCGCCGCGTTTACATATCGGCAAAAGGTATTCCCCTCTCTGCGCTGAAATTATCGTTTTACTTTTACATATTTATTGTAACATACAAAACAAAAAAAGCAAGACCTGAATCTGCAAGCAAAAAATATGGCACTCATTTTGCCGTACGCGGCATATGTTTTTAAGCATATCAACATTAAAGCCAATCAGAATTTAAAACCAGTTTGTTACAGCGCGATAAAACAGACATAGTCTTATTCAGCTTTTGCTCGCAAGTTTATTTAAAACCTGTCTTTTCATTTGACGATAAAAACTTACGAGGCAACCCCGCCACTACAAACTTACAAAATAAAAAATTAAAAAACAACGGCAAAACGCTTGTTTTTTTGCGGGAAATGATATAAAATCTAATAGTCACGCAGAGATGGCGGAGTGGTCGAACGCGCACGACTCGAAATCGTGTTACGTGGGAACACGTACGGGGGTTCGAATCCCTCTCTCTGCGCCACACAAAAATAATCCGAACCTCAGACCGATTTCTGTCGGCAGAGCGTTCGGATTTTTTTATATTTTAAGCCCGCGGGGCAACTTTCGTTGCCCCGCGGGCTTAATTTTATCTTAAAAAATTAAAAACCGCAGAGTGCAGAATACTTTTCCTTTAAATAATTTATATAGTAGTGCGGGTCAAACGTAGCGCCGCAGGCGTTTAAGAAAATCTCCGCAGGGTCTTTGGAAGAGCCGAACTTATGGATATGCTCTTTCAGCCATGCCGCAATCTTTCCAACGTTCTCCTCGCCCATAGCCTCGTCCATATCGATATCCTTCTGCATAGCCGCAAAAATCTGCGCCGCATACGCCGAACCGAGCGCGTATGTGGGGAAATATCCTATATTGCCAGCGTACCAATGCATATCCTGTGCAACACCCTTGCCTGCGTCAGGCACATCTATGCCGAGGTACTCCTTGTACTTCTTGTTCCATACCTGCTCAACATTCTCTTCCGTCACATCGCCGCTTATCATCGACTTTTCTATTTCATAACGGATAAGCACGTGCAACGGATAGGTAAGCTCGTCTGCCTCCGTGCGCACAAAACTTGCCTTTGCGTGATTTATATAGTAGTAGAAATCGTCCTCGGTAATCCCCTCCAGCTCCACGGCAAAAATTGATTTGAGTACGGGGAAATGACGATGCCAGAAAGCTCTGCTCCTGCCTACGTTGTTCTCGAAAAAACGCGACTGACTCTCGTGCATTGCCATAGATGCGCCGCTTGCCGACATTGTCTGCTGCAAATCATCGGAAATCTGCAACTCGTAAAGTGCGTGACCCATCTCGTGAATGGCGCTGAATATCGCGCTCTGCAAATCATCCTCATAATAATGGTCGGTTATGCGCACGTCGCAATTGCCGTTATTGCTTGTATAGGGATGCTCGCTCTCGCCCATAAGCGTCTTTTCTCTGTCAAACAGCATAACTTCGCCGAGATACTTACAAAACTTTTTCTGTTTTTCAACCGGAAATTTACGCTGCGAAAATGCAGGATTTACAGCTTTCTGCGCGGGCAAAACCTTCTTGATGAAGGGTACAAGCTCGGTCTTTATAAGGCTGAAAAATTCATCGTATTTTTCAGCGGTCATACCGCGCTCATACTCGTCCAGGAAAATGTCATAGCCCTTAAGTTCCGCAGTTTTCTCCCACTCAGCATACTTGCGATTATATGAGAGAATGTCCTTTAAAAATGGCTTGACCTTACCAAAATCACCGCTGCTCTTCGCCTCAACAAATGCAGGATAGGCCTCCAGCAAGGTGTTACGATATGCAAGATATTCCTGCTTGGGTATTTTTGCCAGTTTTTCCGCTTCAAGCTTTCCGCGCTCTGTTTCGTGCCTCAACACGGGGTCAAGTTCATCGCGGCTGTCGTATAAAGTCTGTATGCTTCCGGTATATTCTGCCGATGTCTGGTACTCATAGGCTATTGCGGAGAGCTCAACCAGCTGGCCATTGCGATAGGGCTTGCCTGCGGGAGGCATAGTTTCGTTCTCCCACTCGTTGAGGAAAAACGGCAACATCAGCGCGCGTATGCGGCGGTTTGTATTTTCATAAACAGTTTTGGCTTTGAGAATCTTTTCGTCCATATTTTCTCCTTTCGATGTTTTTACGAAAAAAGTATAACAAAAAAGCCGAGCTTATGCAAGCAGTAAGCAAAGCCACAACAAAGACAACCTTTATTTTGTTCTTATAGCCACAATTAAAATCACACCAATGGCAAAGTATTATAAACAAACGTTAATTAACACAAAACACGCTTGTGCCACACCGCAAATTATAGTATAATTATTTCAAGGAGGACTATATGAAAACAGATAAAACTAAATGGCAAATTACCCGCGCACCTGAAAACTATACTATCGGCGATGACGTCATAGAGATTACCACACAACCTCACACAGATTTATGGCAGCGCACCTACTACCACTTCTGCAACGATAACGCGCCGCTGTTCCAGTTAAGGACAAACGAAAAATTCTTCTCTTTTACGGTAAAGACAAAGTCGGCGGGTGTAAAAAGATTTGACCAATGCGGTATTATTGTTTATTTTGACAGTCAGAATTGGCTGAAGGCCTCGGCGGAATACGAGGACGGCAAAATTCAACACCTTGGGAGCGTTGTAACGGTAAACGGATATTCAGACTGGGCCACTACCGCTATCGCAGCGGACATAAAGGAAATATGGTACAGACTGAGCCGCAGAGAAGACGATTTCTGCGTGGAATGCTCTTTCGACGGAAAAAATTTCACACAGATGCGCATATGTCATATGCCCGCCGCCGTTGGTGAAGTCCCCTTCGGCATATATGCCGCAAGTCCTGAAGACAGCTCATTCAAAGCAATATTTTCGCAGTTTGAATTTGGCGAATGTAAATGGAAAGCTCACGTAGGACAACCGCCTGACAAAAATATCTGACATTTTTTAATCCACATAAAAATTTCGCCGAAAATTTTATAATATTTTCCGCAAAAAATGCGTGTAAATTGTTATTAAATTACTATCATATTCATTACTGTTTCTGATAATTTTTAAGGCCGATTTTTTCGGCCTTTTTTAATTTAAAAATTAAAATAACACATAATTAAAAACAGTACAACAACATCAAAAAATGCAAAAATTATATAATTTATATCACGCATAGTAGTCTGCAGACATTAT
>ERZ1090862.907-NODE-909-length-13298-cov-10.587933_pt1 | contig 13298 bp, 13 predicted proteins | sample MGYA00478481_ERZ1090862 | MGnify/ENA primary metagenome ERZ1090862 (study PRJEB33644, sample SAMEA5815745) | chicken gut metagenome | biome: Chicken; feature: Gastrointestinal Tract; material: Caecum | place: Ireland | collected 2019-01-01 | study: A study of the... | reverse complement strand
GCTGGAATAGGCATGACGAAACCTATTCCATGTCATCCAGATCTATCTCTCCGAAATCCTGCTCATCCATCCATTCATTGAACGCATCGGAGACACGTTCAAATTCTTCATCATCGAGGATATTCTCAAGCCCCGGCTCTTCATCTTCACCGTTGTCGATCAGTCGGTAAAGGTAGATCTGGCCATCCTCGTTCTCACCCTTGTCATTCAGGGGGAGAAGCGCGATGTACTGCTGTCCGTCTGTTTCAAAAATGGTGAGGACGGAACATTCAAGCTCTTCGTCATTGTCCAGCGTGAGAGTTACAGTAAGTGATTCATTTTCATTCATATAGTCTTTCTCCTTTGATATGCCGTATGTGATCCATGACATTTATGTATCATGATGGTATCAGATCGCCGGGGAAAAAGCAAGCTGCAATATATTGACATTCCCCTGAAACACGGTAGAATGAAAGAGTAGCTTGAGACAGAATATTAGGAGCATGAGGTTGTATGATGAGAAGAAAGAGCATGTTATTTACTCTGATAACACTGTTTACAGTGCTTTTTTTGGCCGGATGCAAACAGAATGTAGGAACTCCCGAAGACAATGCAGTAGTTGAAGAATCAGAAGAAGAGAAAGAGACAGAAGGACATGTATTTGGATTTAGCGGCTCAGATCTGTCTGACCCGTTTTATGAAGTTCTTAAAGATTCAGTAGAGATGTCCGTCGGAGAAAATGACAGGATGCTGGTTCGAGATGCCCGGGGAGATTCGGATCTGCAGATCAGTCAGATCCGGGAGCTGATCGATCAGGGAGTGGAAGCGGTTTTCATCTGCCCTGTAGATCCCGAAGCGATCACACCGGCGCTGGAAACACTGTCTGAAGCAAAAATACCGGTTGTAAATCTTGATGTCAGAGTGGAAGAGACGGAACTTACCGATGCGTTCATAGGCGCCGATGATTATAATGCCGGAAAAGTATGCGGCGAGGATCTGCTGGACAGACGTCCGGAAGGCGGAAAGATCGTGATCATTGAGCGACCCGAGTCTGCGGTGATCAATGAACGTATTACCGGATTTGAGAAAATTATAGCTAATGGAGGCTTCGAGGTGGAGCGCATCGATATGACGGATGATTACAGCGTGATTCCGGATGAACTGACGAAGATTTTTAAGAATGGACCAATTCCGGATGCAATTATGTGCGGGGATGATCAGATGGCGGAACAGGTGCTGAAAGCTTTGGATGACATGAGTCAAACGGATACTCTGGTATACAGCGTGGGCGGCTCTCCGGCAGTCAAAAAAGAACTTGCAGATCCGTTCAGTCCTATGACCGGAGTGGGGGCAAAGTCCCCGATCAATATGGGAAAGACGGCAGTTCAGACGGCAACTGCAATATTGGAAGACGGTGCCTATGAACAGGAGATTTATGTTGAGACGTTCTTTATCAATAAAGAGGATGTAGACATGTATGGAACAGATGGCTGGCAGTGAGAAAGGAACGGAATATGAAAAAAATAACAGGAAAACCACAACCCTTCGGAACAGTTGTAGAGGGAACAAGAGTAAATTTTTCTTTGCAGGTACCGACCGGGAAAACATGTGAACTTCTGCTTTACAGAGCAGGCAGAAAGCAGCCGGAATGCACCTTTGACATGCCTGAAGAAGAGGGAATCGGAGAAGTGCGTTTCCTTGCGGTCGACGGGCTTAACGCTGCAAAATATGAATATAATTTTAAAGTGGACGGAAGAGTGTGCCTGGATCCTTATGTGAGAGAGATTGCGGGAAGGAAAGCTTTTGGAAAGAAGAAAGATCTGCAGCAGCACGAGATCCGGGGCAAGCTGATATCCCCTGAATATGACTGGGAAGACGACAGAAGACTTCATCTTTCCTGGAACGAAGTTGTAGCGTATAGTCTGCATGTACGAGGCTTTACAAAACACAGTTCCTCGAAAGTAGAGCACAAAGGCACTTTCCTCGGAGTCATAGAGAAGATTCCTTATCTGAAAGAGCTGGGGATCAATCAGATCCAGTGTATGCCTGTCTACGAGTTTGATGAGTGTGCAAAAGCAAAGATTAATTACTGGGGATATGGGCCGGCATGGTATTTCGCTCCGAAGGAAGCCTATGCCGCAGGAAATTCTGCCGTGCGCGAGCTGAAAGATATGGTAAAAGAGTGTCACCGGGCAGGAATAGAAGTGGTATTGGAAATGCCGTTCACAGACGGGCTGCCTGCCCATACGGCACTGGAGTGTCTGCGTTTCTATATGCTGGAGTACCATGTGGACGGTTTTGTGGTGAATCCGTACTGTGTGCCATGGGATATGCTCGTCAGTGATCCGCTGCTCAAGGATATCAAACTGATGAGAAAAGATGATGCGTTCCAAAATATCATGCGCCGGTATCTCAAAGGCGATGAGAATATGATCAATGATGCAATGTGGGCTCTGCGGCATCACTCTGCTACAGATGGTAAATGCAATTATATTACGACGCATACCGGATTTACCTTGTGGGATCTGGTGTCTTATGACTGTAAGCACAATGAAGCAAACGGCGAGAACAATACGGACGGGCCGGATTATAATTACAGCTGGAACTGTGGAGCCGAGGGACCGAGCCGCAAGCGCACAGTGATGACTTTAAGAAAAAATCAGGTGAAAAATGCCTTTTTCCTCCTCCTTCTTGCTCAGGGAACCCCCTGTATTCTGGCAGGAGATGAATTCTATAACAGTCAGAAGGGAAATAACAATGTGTACTGTCAGGACAATGAGACCGGATGGGTAGACTGGAGCAAGCTCAAGACGGATAATACACTGTTCTCCTATGTGAAGGCGCTGATATCTTTCCGGAAAGAACATCTGTGCCTCCATCGCCGGGAGGAATTAAAAGGACTTGATCGGACGGCATGCGGTATGCCGGACGTATCCTATCACGGTGAAAATGCATGGCAGGTCAGAGCAGAAGTATACAGCAGACAGCTGGGAGTTCTGTATGCGGGAGATGATATTGGCGATACAGACTGCTTTATTGCATATAACATGCACTGGCTGCCCCATGACTATGCCCTGCCGTCACCTGGGAAAGACAAGAGCTGGCGACTTGCAGCAAATACGGAAAAAGGAGTTCTGGAAACACCGCTTGAACCGGAAGATCAGAAGAAGATTGAACTTCCGGAGCGCAGCATCGCTGTCCTTGTAAGCGTAAAGCAGGAGAAGAAAACGAAAACTTTGACAAAGGTGAGAACGAAGAAAGCAGCGGCAAAAGGCGGTGGACAGAAAACGGTATGAAAGCACTGGCACATTTTCACACGATTACAAAACATAAGATTCTCGTTATGAAAGAATGTTTCCGGGTAGGACTGTATCGTCAGGGACTGCTCCATGACCTTTCCAAATACAGTCCTTCGGAATTTTTGATTGGATGCAAGTATTATCAGGGTGATAGAAGTCCCAATAATGCGGAGCGTGAAGATAAAGGATACTCTTCGGCATGGCTGCATCACAAGGGGCGAAACAAGCATCACTATGAATATTGGATCGATTACAGTCTGGATGGAAAACACGTGCTGGCTGGAATGAAGATGCCGGTCAGATATGTGGTTGAGATGTTTCTGGACAGGATTGCGGCAAGCAAAGTATATAAAGGTGCAAAATATAAAGACAGCGATCCGCTGGATTATTATATGAGCGGGAAAGCCGGGGAACTGATGCATCCGGATACGCGTGCGCTGTTGGAAAAACTTCTTCATATGCTGGCGGAAGAGGGCGAAGAGAATACATACCGGTATATCAGGGGAAATGTTCTCCGGCGCAGAAAACGCCGGGAACAGGTTTATTCGGGATAGTAAAGCTGGGAATCCTGGATATCTGTCAAAACGTTGGCCAAAAATCTGCGTGCAAGATATCTGGCCATCGGGAGATTCATATCCAGATAGTTCCCGCAGTCTCTTGCTGACGCTCCGGGAATCTCTCCTTCATAGGAGGCGATAAAAGAAAACATCTCTTTCATGAGCGGCACGATATCCCGGGAGGCAAGATCTCCTGAAAGAATCAGATAAAATCCTGTCCGGCATCCCATAGGTCCGAAATAGATCACCCGATCCTGCCAGTCTTTGTGATTTCTCAAAAAAGTAGCCCCCAGGTGTTCAATGGTGTGCACCTCCGCGGTATTCATGACCGGTTCGTCGTTCGGGCTTGTCATACGTATGTCAAAAGTAGTGATGACGGAACCGTTTACATTGTCCTTTCTGGAGACATAAATGCCTGGTACAAGACGGATATGGTCAACAGTAAAACTTGCAATTTTCTTCATAGTTTCTGACTCCTTTCTTCTATTTACCCAGTTATTATAGCTTTTCAAATCATAAAATACAAGAACCTGTTCCCATTGACCGGCATGCAGGAAAACAGTTATACTGAATTGAACATACATGGTTACGGTTCATCCGTGATCATACATGAAAGGAGAGACTTTTATTATGATGTTATATATCGTTCGTCACGGCGAGACGGACTGGAACAAAGCCCATAAAGTTCAGGGGAGAACGGATATTCCGCTGAATGATTACGGACGCCGCCTTGCCGGGGAGACGGCAGAGGGGATGAAAGATATTCCTATCGATCTTGGCTTTACCAGCCCGCTGCTTCGAGCGAAAGAGACGGCGCAGATCATTCTGAAGGGAAGAAATGTGCCCCTCTATGACGAGGCAAGAATCCAGGAAATCAGTTTTGGGAGATATGAAGGTCTTTATTGCGGCGGAGAAAATCAGGATCCGGAGAGCGCGGCGTTTAACCGTTTCTTCAATGATACGGGCAACTATATTCCGCCCGAGGATGCGGAGACGATCCCTCAGCTCTATGAGAGAACCGGAAGTTTTCTAAAAGAGATATCAGAGCGGACAGATCTATCGGACAAGAATATTCTTGTCTCAACCCATGGCGCCGCCATGACATCTATTCTGAACCGGATCCGGGGCAATCTGTCCGTGGAGCATTTTTGGAAAGATGAGGTACCGCCGAACTGTTCGGTCACCATGGTGGAGATAAAGGACGGAAAAGCACAGATCGTAAAAGAAGGAATGATCTTTTACAAAGAGAAGGTAAAAAAGTGGAGGACAGTGTGATACAATAGAAGAAAAGGAAAAAGGCTGGTGAGACTATGAAACTGACTTTTATCGGAGCAGCTCATGAAGTGACGGGGAGCTGCCATTTCCTCCAGGCGGCCGGAAAGAATATCCTGATCGATTACGGTATGGAACAGGGGCCGGATCTGTATGAAAATCCCGGGCTTCCGGTTCCGGAGACGGACATTGACTATGTGCTTCTGACTCATGCGCATATCGATCACTCCGGAATGCTGCCCAAGCTTGCCAAAAACGGATTTAAAGGCCAGATATTTGCCACATTTGCCACCGTGGATCTGTGTAATATCATGCTTCGCGACAGCGCACATATTCAGGAATTTGAGGCGGAATGGCGTAACAGGAAAGGAAAGAGAGCCGGAAAACCAGAGTATGAGCCGGTGTATGTGATGCAGGATGCCCTGGATGCCATCGAGCTTCTTGTGCCCTGTCAGTATGGTGAGAGAATTTCCATCTGTGACGGAATCAATATCCGTTTTACCGACGTAGGACATCTTCTGGGATCTGCAAGTATCGAAGTGTGGGCCACGGAAAACGGTGTGACAAAGAAGATTGTTTTCTCGGGAGATGTAGGCAATGTGGATCAGCCTATTATCAAGGATCCGACTTACACCACTTCGGCGGATTACGTGGTTATGGAGTCTACTTATGGCGACCGTATCCACACGGCGGAGAAACCGGATTATATCGGCGAATTTACGAGGATCATCAGAGAGACGTTTGACCGGGGAGGAAATGTGGTGATCCCCTCGTTTGCTGTCGGCAGGACGCAGGAGATGCTGTATTTTATCCGTGAGATCAAGGAGAAGAATCTTCTGCCGGAGTACCAGGATTTTGACGTGTATCTGGACAGTCCGCTTGCGATCGAAGCGACGAAAGTCTTTACTATGAATATGAGAGACTGTTTTGATAAGGAAGCCATGGAGCTTGTCAATGCAGGGATCAATCCTCTTGTATTTCCGGGGCTGCACACGTCTACGACAAGCGATGACTCCAAGATGATCAATTTTATCGGGAAACCGAAAGTCATCATATCAGCCTCAGGCATGTGCGATGCAGGACGTATCCGTCATCATCTCAAACACAATCTCTGGAGACCTGAATGTACAATCCTGTTCGTAGGATATCAGGCCAACGGTACTCTCGGACGGAGACTTCTGGAAGGGGAGAAGAATGTAAAGCTTTTCGGAGAACCGATCGAAGTACACGCCCGGATCGAAAGTTTGCACGGAGTCAGCGGCCATGCAGATATGAACGGCCTTCTGAAATGGGTGGGAGCATTCCGCACGCCGCCTCAGAGAGTTTTCGTCGTGCACGGCGAAGACACGGTGACAGAGAAATTCGCCGATACTGTCCATGAGAAGTTCGGTTACAGCACCTGGGCTCCTTATCCGTGCTGCGAAGTCGATCTTCTTACCAATGAGATCATAAGCGAAGGTGTGCGTATACCGGTGAAGGCGAAGAAACCGGCTCAGCGCAGGGCGGACTCTGCGTTTGACCGTCTGTTGGCGGCAGGAAAGCGGCTGCTTGACGTGATCTACAAAAATGAAGGATTATCAAACAAAGATAAGGCAAAGTTTGAGACGCAGATCAATAATCTGTCGGACAAATGGGATATGGATGACTGATTTGTCAAGGGCTAAAAGTTTATAAAATTTTCTGACTTTCCGAATATCTTAACCGTCAGGTGAGAATCATTCTAATAGAAATTGCTTAGGAGGATTCTTGCTATGATGGTGAACAAGGTTGAACTGTGCGGGGTGAATACATCGAAACTTCCGCTCCTAAAAGAAGAGGAAAAAGCGGAGCTGTTTGAACGGATCAAGGCAGGGGATGAAGAGGCCAGGGAAAAGTACATTAAGGGCAACTTAAGACTTGTTTTAAGTGTGATCAAGCGATTTGACGGCAGCAGTGAGAATGCGGATGATCTGTTCCAGATCGGGTGTGTGGGCCTCATGAAAGCAGTGGATCATTTTGATCCGTCCAGGATGGTAAAATTTTCTACCTATGCGGTGCCAATGATCATCGGGGAGATCCGCCGGTATCTGCGCGATAACAGCCCGATCCGTGTCAGCCGGTCACTGCGTGATACGGCATACAAGGCAATCTACGCGAAAGAGGGGTATATCCGCCAGCATATGAAAGAGCCCACTGTTCAGGAGATCGCAGATGAGATAGGAATATCCAAGGAAGATGTTGTGTTTGCCCTGGATGCGATCCAGAGTCCGATGAGCCTGCAGGAACCGGTGTACAGTGACGGCGGAGATACCCTTTATGTGATGGATCAGGTCAGCGATAAAAAGAACAAGGAAGAAAACTGGGTGGAGGAGCTCTCGCTGGAAGCCGCTATGGAACGGCTGAATGAAAGAGAGAGATACATTATTACGCTTCGTTTCTTTGAAGGAAAGACGCAGATGGAGGTGGCTGATCAGATCAATATTTCACAGGCGCAGGTAAGCCGTCTGGAAAAGAACGCGTTGAAGACCATGCGCAGATATCTTCTCGGCGAATAGGCAAAAAGAATTGAAATTTCCATGACTTCATACTATCATATAGAAAGGTTATATGATTCATTGTACAAAACATATAAGAGAGGATGAAAAGAAGTCATGTATAAAGCCTGTATATTTGATCTGGATGGAACTTTGACAGACACTCTGGAATCTCTGACTTATTCGGTGAATGAGACGATGAAAGAGATCGGACTGCCGGAAATCACTTCCGAACAGTGCAGAGCGTTTGTTGGAAACGGCTCGAAAGTGCTGATAGAAAAAACTCTGAAAGCGTCGGGAGACGAGAAGCTTACGCGGTATGAGGAGGCATTTGCAGCGTACCAGCGTATATTCGATAAGAACTGTACCTATCGTGTAAAACCTTATCCCGGTATTACGGAGATGCTCGGAGAGATGAAAAAGATGGGAATGAAACTGGGAGTCCTGTCCAACAAACCGGACCGTCAGGCCGTCCATGTAGTGGAGGAAATCTTTGGAAAAGGTGTATTTGACCATATTCAGGGACAGAAAGAAGGAATTCCGCGGAAACCGGATCCGACTGCGGTTCTTGCCATAGCCCGGGAATTTAATACGTCTTTATCGGAGACTCTTTATATTGGGGATTCCGATGTGGACGGGGCCACTGGAAAAGCGGCCGGAACAGATACCATCCTTGTATCTTGGGGATTCCGTTCCCGCGATGTGCTGGAGGCGGCAAAACCGCTTTATATAGTTGATTCAACAGACGAGATATTAAAGATCTTAAGAGAAAAGAGGGATGAGCATGAGTGATTACAGTGAATTATGTCTGAAAACTTTTTTGAAAGATCAGGGGCAGCTTTTTGATGAACCTGTGGCTCAGAATCTGGAGGAGGCCGAAGCGTTTCTTGAGGACTGCATGGCTGTTGTAGTCGATTCCATCGGGGAAGTGAGAGAATTTTTTGAAGAGGAAGGCGTGGATGTGGACGGCCTGGGACCGGACGAGCTGGAAGAGGCATCCGAAGTGTTCCCGCTTCCGGACGGAAAATATCTGATCGTGGAGGGATAGGCTGTCAGAAGAATTTCATCAAAAAGCCGCAGTTTTAATCGACTGCGGCTTTTTCGACGGCCTCCCGGATCGCATCCAGTATGATCTGGGATGTGTAAGGAGTATCCTCCGGCAGAGAGATATCATCAAGCGACTGCGTCTCGTAGATCTGTTCGGCGATATCCTCTATGGCTGGCTGAATGAGAGGGAACATGGTTGTCACTGTCTCGTCAAGATTGGAAAAACGTATGGAATTGATATGGGATTCATCCACGGATACTTCTACCTCCAGATTGGTATTGTTCAGTGTGAGGGAAGAAGTGTAAATGCCAGGAGTGTACTGTTTTCCGGTATCCGCCGGATCAGCTTTGCCGTCCGGCCGGAACATGATGACAAGAAGGATGATCAGTACGATCGCCAAAGCTGCAAAGATGGCGGTGTAGATGATCTCTTTCATATGCAGGACAACGATTTTAGTTCTGGAACCCATAGAGTTACCTCCTGATTGATTTGGCTGCCGGTTATACGGCGGTCTGCTTTTTATTAAGTGTATGATTTAAAATGGAAAAATATTCACGGCTTTCACGTGACAAAGAGGACGGGATACTGTAAAATAGCTTTGCGATAACAGAAAGGAAGACGGAATATGTATATAATAGCAGGCCTGGGGAATCCGGACAGGCAGTATGAAGGCACGCGCCATAACGTGGGATTTGATGTAATAGACAGACTGTCTGATAAATATGATATAGCAGTGGATACAAAAAAGAACAGGGCCCTGATCGGGAAGGGAATCATCGAAGGACAGAAAGTGATCCTTGCCAAGCCGCAGACTTATATGAACTTAAGCGGCGAGAGTATACGGAGCCTTGTAGATTACTATAAGATTGACGAGGAACATGAACTGATTGTCATCTATGACGACATTAATCTCGGAGTAGGGCAGCTCAGAATCAGGGAGAAAGGCAGCGCCGGAGGGCACAACGGCATCAAAAATATCATCTCCTGCCTGGGAACTCAGGTGTTCCCGAGGATCCGCGTAGGAGTGGGAGAAAAGCCGGCCAGATATGACCTTGCGGACTATGTGCTGGGCCACTTTTCAAAGGCGGAGAGAGAGCTGATGTCCGAAGGATATGACCATGCGGTGACGGCGGCATGTATGATCTTATCCGGCCGGATCGGAGACGCTATGAGTGAGTTTAACCGCAAAAAGAAAGAAAAACAGACGGACAGAGGGTAGTGATAAGATGCAGGCTTTACTTGCGCCGCTAGCCGAACTGGCGGATTATCAGGAAATATCGAAAGACATAAAAAAGGGAAACGGGATCATACAGATCGCGGGATGTGTCAGTACTCAGAAAACCCATCTGATGTATGCTCTTGGCGATGGCTTTGAATACAGAGTCATCGCTTTTTCCAGTGAGGAGAAAGCAAAGACCGCTTATGAGGAATACCGTATCTTTACCGAGAATGTGTACCTGTACCCTGCAAGGGATCTGCTGTTTTACTATGCGGATATCAAAGGAAAACTGCTTACGGACCGGAGGATGCAGGTGCTGCGCGCTCTGATTGAAAAGGACGAGGCAGAACCGCTGACAGTGATCACTACCATGGACGCATTTCTGGACGGTCTCGCATGCCCTTCGGAGCTGGAGAACGAACGGATCATGCTGTCCGGCGGAGATGTGTTGGACCTTACCGGGCTTGAGACCCGGCTGACAAAGATGGGATACGAGCGGGAAAGCCAGATCGAAGGACCGGGCCAGTTTGCAGTGAGAGGCGGGATTGTAGATGTGTTCCCGCTGACAGAGGAACTGCCGGTGCGGATTGAACTGTGGGGTGATGAGATCGATTCGATCCGCAGCTTCGACGTGGAGAGCCAGAGATCAGTGGAAAATCTCGATACAGTCACAGTCTACCCGGCGTCAGAGAACTGGAAGGAGGATATGAAAACAGTATCTTTCCTGGAATATTTCCCTGAGGAGAAGAGTCTTCTGGTTCTGGATGAGCCTCAGCGTCTGCAGGAAATGTCAGAGGCGGTGGAGCAGGAATATTTTCACAGCCGGGAGAACCGTCGGGAATCCGGGGCTGAAGAAGTGCCGCAAGGCAGTCTGACCGTCTATGAGACTCAGGATATCATCAACCGAATGAACAGATACAGCGGCATCGCGCTTACGACTCTGGAGTCAAAATGCGGATTGTTCCGCGTGCGCGAGACATACAGTATACAGACAAAAGGGGTAAATCCATATAATAACAGCTTTGAACTTCTTACCCGCGATCTGAAGAGGCTCAAGAGGAACGGGTACCGGGTCGTGCTTTTATCTGGATCGCGGACGAGAGCGAAACGTCTTGCAGAAGATTTGCGGGATTATGATCTGAGCAGCTTTTACAGCGATGACATGGAGCGCGAGGTGAAGCCGGGAGAGATCATGGCAGCCTGCGGATACGCGGCGGAAGGATACGAGTATCCCATGCTGAAATTTATGGTTATCACAGAGTCGGATATTTTCGGGCGGAAGAAAAAAAAGAAACGGCGCAGAAAATATGAAGGACAGAAGATAAGGGATTTCGCAGAGCTTAAGCCCGGCGATTATGTGGTTCATGAGAGCCACGGGATCGGGATTTACCGGGGAATCGAAAAAATCGAAGTAGATAAAGTAGTTAAGGATTATATGAAGATATCCTACGCGGACAACGGAGTCCTGTATATTCCGGCAGCTCAGATGGATCTGATCCAGAAATACGCAGGAGCCGACGCCAGAAAACCAAAGCTGAACAAACTGGGAACCCTTCAGTGGGGAAAGACGAAAAACCAGGTAAAAAAGGCTGTTCAGGCTGTGGCAAAAGATCTGGTGGAACTCTATGCGGTGCGGCAGCAGTCGGAAGGATTTGTCTACGGGCCGGATACCGTATGGCAGAAAGAGTTTGAGGAAATGTTTCCGTTTGAGGAGACGGAAGATCAGCTTCAGGCCATTGAAGATACGAAACATGATATGGAAAGTACAAAGATCATGGATCGCCTGATCTGCGGCGATGTGGGGTACGGAAAGACGGAGATCGCAATCCGTGCCGCTTTTAAAGCTGTTCAGGAAGGAAAGCAGGTAGTGTACCTTGTGCCTACAACCATACTTGCCCAGCAGCACTACAATACCTTCGTGCAGAGACTGAAAGATTTCCCGGTACGGATCGACCTGCTGTGCCGTTTCCGTTCTTCCTACCAGCAGAAAAAGACGGTGGAAGATCTGAAAAAAGGGCTGGTTGATATTGTGATCGGAACACACCGGGTGTTGTCAAAAGACGTGGGATTTAAAGACCTGGGGCTTCTGATCATCGACGAGGAGCAGAGGTTCGGCGTAACACATAAAGAGAAGATCAAGAAACTCCGGGAAAATGTGGACGTCCTCACACTGACCGCAACCCCGATACCTCGAACACTTCATATGAGTCTGATCGGGATTCGGGATATGAGCGTGCTCGAGGAGGCTCCCCAGGATCGTATGCCGATTCAGACTTATGTTATGGAATATAATGACGAGATGGTCAGGGAGGCAATTGAGAGGGAACTTTCCAGAGGAGGACAGGTCTATTATGTCTATAACAGAGTGAATGATATCGCGGATGTAGCAGCCCGTCTCCAGCAGCTTATTCCGGGCGCGAATATATCTTTCGCCCATGGTCAGATGAGGGAGAGGGAGCTGGAGGACATCATGTATGATTTTATCAACGGCGATATCGATGTTCTTGTCTCAACCACGATCATAGAGACCGGGCTTGACATCCCAAACGCGAATACGATGATTATTCATGATGCGGACCGGTTCGGGCTTTCCCAGCTCTATCAGCTCAGAGGGCGCGTGGGCCGTTCGAACCGTATGGCATACGCATTTCTCCTTTACAGGAGAGACAAACTGCTCAAAGAAGTGGCGGAAAAACGTCTTGCGGCGATCCGGGAATTCACAGATCTTGGCTCCGGCATCAAGATCGCCATGCGGGATCTTGAAATCCGGGGCGCAGGCAACCTGCTCGGGGAAGCGCAGAGCGGACATATGGAAGCAGTGGGATATGATATGTACTGCAAAATGCTCAATGAAGCTGTACTGCAGTTAAAAGGCGGAGGAGAAGAGGAAAGCTTTGCGACTACGATCGATCTGAATATCGATGCATATATACCGGAGTCCTATATCAGGAATGAGTACCAGAAACTCGATATCTATAAACGCATCGCAGCTATCGAAAATGAGGAGGAAATGGATGATATGACGGAAGAGCTGATCGACCGCTTCGGAGATATCCCGAAAAAAGTCCAGCAGCTTCTTCATATTGCTGCTCTCAAAGGTCTCGCCCATGCGGCATATGTGACAGCAGTGGAACAGAAAGGGGAAAATATCCGTTTTGTCATGTATGAGAAGGCAAAGATCGATCCCGGAAAGATACCGGCCATGCTGAATACTTATGGCAGAGATCTGATCTTCCGGACGGAAGAGCCTCCGTGTTTCATCTATCAGAAAAAGGGAAAGAGCGGAAAGGACGCAGGAGCGTCCATACTGGACACGGTGCGGAAGGTTCTTGAGGATATACGAAGCCTTTCGATTTAGATTAAGAGTTCAGTCTGTTCCATGTCTGAAACGTCAGCAGTTTCGTGATCTAT
>ERZ1090862.903-NODE-905-length-13308-cov-16.916849_pt1 | contig 13308 bp, 23 predicted proteins | sample MGYA00478481_ERZ1090862 | MGnify/ENA primary metagenome ERZ1090862 (study PRJEB33644, sample SAMEA5815745) | chicken gut metagenome | biome: Chicken; feature: Gastrointestinal Tract; material: Caecum | place: Ireland | collected 2019-01-01 | study: A study of the... | reverse complement strand
ACATGGTCAAGAGCTTCAACAATATATCCACAAATGGTTGGACACACAATAGCTGTTCATGACGGAAGAAAACATGTTCCAATTTATATAACTGAAGAAATGATTGGACATAAATTAGGTGAATTCGCACCAACTAGAACTTTTAAAGGTCATTCAGGAGAAAAGAAAACAACACCAGCAAAATAATAAAAAATGCAAATGCTTGAAAAGAAGGAGGGAAACAAAGTGCAAGAGCAAGAAACTTTAGTAAAAAATGAAGCAAGAGCAACTTTAAGATATGCTAGAATTTCCGCTAGAAAAGTAAAAATTGTAGCAGATTTAATAAGAGGAAAAGATGTAGATGAGGCTTTAGCAATTGTAAAATTTACACCAAAAGCATCATCAGAATTGATAGAAAAACTATTAAAATCAGCTATAGCTAATGCAGAAAATAATCATGACATGAGACGTGAAAATTTATATGTTGCTGAAATCTATGCAAATCAAGGTCCTACATTAAAAAGAATAAGGCCTGCAGCAAAGGGTTCAGCAGTGAGAATAAGAAAAAGAACAAGCCATATAACAATAGTTTTAAAGGAAAGAGACTAAAAATAACAAACAGGGTTTAACTGTTATAAGAAAGGAGAAAAATATGGGACAGAAAGTAAATCCAACGGGTTTAAGAGTTGGCATAATAAAAGATTGGAATTCTAAATGGTATGCAGATTCTAAGCACTTTGCAGATTATTTAGTTGAAGATCAAAAAATTCGTAAATTTTTAAAGAAAAAACTATATCTTGCTGGAATTTCTAAAATAGAAATTGAAAGAACAGCAAAAGCTGTAAAAATAAATCTATATACTGCTAAGCCAGGAATAGTAATAGGAAAAGGTGGAGCAGAAGTAGAAAGCATAAAAAATGAATTAACAAAATTAATAAACAAAGATGTTAATTTAAACATCGTAGAAGTAAAAAATGTTGATGCAGATGCTCAATTGGTAGCAGAAAACATAGCTGGACAATTAGAGAGAAGAATTTCATTCAGAAGAGCTATGAAACAATGCATGCAAAGAGCTGTAAAAGCAGGAGCTCTAGGAATAAAAACTTCAGTTTCTGGAAGATTAGGTGGAGCCGACATGGCTAGAACAGAGTTTTATAAAGAAGGAAATATACCATTACAAACTTTAAGAGCTGATATAGATTATGGATTTGCAGAAGCAAATACAACTTATGGAAAAATTGGTGTAAAAGTTTGGATATATAAAGGAGAAGTTCTTCCAGAGAAGAAAATGGAAGGAGGAGACAAATAATGCCATTAATGCCAAAAAGATCAAAATTTAGAAAAATGCAAAAAGGTAGAATGAGAGGAAAAGCAACAAGAGGAACAAAAGTTACTGACGGAGAATATGGTCTTCAAGCTACAACAGCAGCTTTAATTACAGGAAATCAAATTGAAGCAGCTCGTATTGCCATGACTCGTTATATAAAAAGAGGTGGTAAAGTTTGGATAAAAATATTCCCAGATAAGCCAATAACTGCAAAACCTATTGGTACTCGTATGGGTAAAGGTAAAGGTGCTCCAGAATACTGGGTTGCAGTAGTAAAGCCAGGAAGAGTTATGTTTGAGATAGCTGGCGTACCAGAAGAAACTGCAAGAGAAGCCTTAAGACTTGCTGCCAACAAACTACCTAACCAAGCAAAGTTTGTTAAAAGAGAAACTGAAAAGGTAGGTGAAAATGATGAAGATAAATAAAATTAGAGAAATGTCTTCACCAGATTTAGAAAAGGAATTAGGTGAACTAAAAACAGAATTATTCAAATTAAAGTTTAGTTTAGCTACACATGGATTAGATAATCCAATGAAAATAAAAGATGTTAAAAGAGATATAGCTAAAATAAATACAGTATTAACAGAAAGAAAAATAGCAGAAAACAAAAAAGCATAATAACAAAATGGGAAAAATCCCTACCAAAAAAAGAAAGGAGAAATCTAAATGGGAGAAAGAAATCTTCGTAAAGTCATGATTGGCACAGTAACATCAAACAAAATGGACAAAACAGTAGTAGTTGCTGTTGAGAACAGCGTTAGCCACAAAATATATGGTAAAATTGTAAAAAGAACTTATACACTAAAAGCTCATGATGAAGAAAATGCTTGCCAAATCGGTGACAAAGTTAAAGTTATGGAAACAAGACCATTGTCAAAAGACAAGAGATGGAGAGTAGTAGAAATACTTGAAAAAGCCGTAACAAAATAATGACATTGTAAAAAAGGAGGAAAAAGAATGATACAGCAACAATCAATATTAAAAGTAGCTGACAACACTGGTGCTAAAGAAATAATGTGTATCAGATGTTTAGGCGGATCTTATAGAAAAACATCTAACATAGGAGATGTTATAGTTGCTTCTGTTAAATCAGCAACACCAGGAGGCGTTGTAAAAAAAGGCGATGTTGTAAAGGCAGTAATAGTTAGAACTAAAAAAGGATTAAGAAGAGCAGATGGATCATACATAAAATTTGATGAAAATGCAGCTGTAATAATCAAAGATGACGGAACACCAAGAGGAACACGTATATTTGGACCAGTTGCAAGAGAGCTAAGAGAAAAAGATTATATGAAAATACTTTCATTAGCTCCAGAGGTGTTATAGAAACAAAAAAGTAATTTAGGAGAGCACTTAAGCAGAGGTCATCAATAATTCACAAGGGGAGGGGACATCCCCGCAACTAGAGTGGAGATGACCCGAGAGTAAGGAGTGTCCCCTGACAATAAAGAAAGAAGGAGGAAGCCTTAATGAAAATTAAAAAAGGAGATAACGTTCAAGTTTTATCAGGAAATGATAAAGGTAAAACTGGAGAAGTCCTACAAGTTATACCTAAAGAAAACAAAGTAATTGTCAAAGGTATAAACAACAGAAAAAAACACGTAAAAGCTAGAAGACAAGGCGAAGAAAGTGGAATAATTTCAGTTGAATGTGCTATACCAGCTTCAAAAGTAAATGTTGTATGCCCTAAATGTGGAAAAACAACAAAAGTTGGATATAGTGTAGAAAAAGATTCAAAAGTACGTATTTGTAAAAAATGCGGAGCAAAATTAAAATAGGAAAGGAGGATTAATAACAAATGGAAAAACTAAGAGAACATTATGAAAAAGAAGTAATCCCAGCATTAATGAAAAAATTTGAATACAAATCAATTATGCAAGTTCCAAAACTTGATAAAATAGTAATAAATATCGGATTAGGAGATTTAAAAGAAAATCCTAAATCATTAGAAAATGCAATGAATGATTTAATGCAAATTACTGGACAAAAACCAGCAGTAACAAAAGCAAAAAAATCAATTGCAGCATTTAAAATAAGAGAAGGAGCAGACATTGGATGCAAAGTAACTTTAAGATCAGACAAAATGTATGATTTTGCTTACAAATTATTCAATGTAGCACTTCCAAGAGTAAGAGACTTTAGAGGAGTTTCTGCAAACTCTTTCGATGGAAGAGGAAATTATTCTATGGGAGTAAAAGAACAATTAATATTCCCAGAAATCGAATATGATAAAGTTGATAAAATAAGAGGAATGGATATAATATTTGTCACAACAGCAAAAACTGATGAAGAAGCTAAAGAATTATTAACTTTATTAGGAATGCCTTTTAAAAATTAATCAATTAATGAAAGGAGATAAAAAATGGCTAAGAAATCATTAAAAGTAAAACAAGCTAGACCACAAAAATATAAAACAAGAGAATACAATAGATGCAGAATTTGTGGAAGACCAAGAGCATATATAAGAAAATATGGTATATGTCGTGTATGCTTTAGAGAATTAGCACATAAGGGTGAGATACCAGGAGTTAAAAAAGCCAGCTGGTAAAAAATTAATGAAACACACATCTCACTACTTTGAATCAATTTTAGTAAAGAAAAAGGAGGTAAGGATAGATGAATATTACAGATCCAATAGCAGATATGTTAACAAGAATAAGAAATGCAAATAGCTCAAAACATAAAACAGTTGATATTCCTGCTTCAAATATGAAACGTGGTATAGCTGACATATTATTTAGAGAAGGATATATAAAATCATTCGAAGAAATAAAAGACGATGCTCAAGGAATCATCAGAATTACTTTAAAATATGATGAAAAGGGAGCAAGAGTTATAGATGGATTAAAAAGAATAAGCAAACCAGGCTTAAGAGTATATGCATCAAAGGACGAGTTGCCAAGAGTATTAAACGGATTAGGTATAGCAATTATATCTACATCAAAAGGCCTAAAAACAGACAAAGAAGCTCGTGAATTAGGTATTGGCGGAGAAGTACTAGCATATATCTGGTAATTATAAGAAAAAGGAGGGAAAAACGAAATGTCAAGAATAGGAAACAAAATTATTACAGTTCCAGACGGCGTACAAGTAAAAGTAGAAGGCTCAAAGGTAACTGTTACAGGACCTAAAGGTACACTAGAAAGAGAAATACATGAAAACATGGGAATAGAATTAGAAGGAAATCAACTAAAAGTAGTAATAAAATCAAATCCAGAAGAACCACAAAACCAAAGTTTGCATGGAACAACTAGAGCAATATTACACAATATGATAGTAGGTGTAACAGAAGGCTATACTAGAGAACTACAAATAAATGGTGTAGGTTATAGAGCAGCAAAGCAAGGAAATAACTTAAATCTAACTCTAGGATATTCTCATCCAGTAATATTCGATGCACCAGCTGGAATTACTTTTGATGTTCCAAACCCAAATACAATAATAGTAAAGGGAATTGATAAAGAATTGGTTGGTCAAACTGCAGCTAATATAAGAACAAAGAGACCACCAGAAGTATATAGAGGTAAAGGTATTAAGTATGCAGAGGAAGTTATTAGACGTAAGGAAGGCAAGACTGGCAAGTAATTTTGATTAAACTTTTTTGGAAAGGAGTAAGGAAGATGATTAAAAAGACAGATAGAAAAATGGAAAGAACCAGAAGACATATTCGTGTAAGAAGAAAAGTATCTGGAACAGCAGAAAGACCAAGATTATCTGTATATAGAAGCAATACAAATATATATGCACAAATTATAGATGATGTTGCAGGAAATACCTTAGTATCAGCCTCAACATTAGATAAAGAAGTAAAAGTAAAACATGCTAATAAAGAAGCTGCAAAAGAAGTTGGAGCTTTAATTGCAAAAAGAGCTGCTGACAAGAAAATAAAATCAGTAGTCTTTGATCGTGGTGGATACATATATCATGGCGTAATTAAAGAACTAGCAGAAGCAGCAAGAGAAGGCGGACTAAGCTTTTAATAAAAATAAAAATGGAGATAACTCTAATAAAGGTCATCAATAATTCACAAGGGGAGGGGACATCCCCGCAACTGAAGTGGAGGTGACCCAAGAGTAAGGAGTGTCCTAACAATAAAAATAAAAATGGAGATAACTCTAATAAAGGTCATCAGTAATTCACAAGGGGAGGGGACATCCCCGCAACTGAAGTGGAGGTGACCCAAGAGTAAGGAGTGTCCCCTGACAATAAAAAAAGGAGGGAAAACAATTTAATGGACGAAAAGAATGAATTGAAGGAAAAAGTTGTAGCTATTAACAGAGTTGCTAAAGTTGTAAAAGGTGGTAGAACTTTTAGATTTAGTGCTGTAGTAGTTGTTGGAGACGGAAAAGGCCATGTAGGCGTTGGAAATGGTAAAGCAGCTGAAGTTCCAGATGCTATAAGGAAAGCCATCCAAGAAGCTAAAAAGAATTTAGTAGAAGTTCCAATTGTAGAAACAACAGTGCCACATGAATATATAGGAACTTTTGGTAGTGCAAAAGTTATGTTAAAGCCTGCTGCAGTAGGTACTGGTATAATTGCTGGAGGAAGTGTTAGACCAGTAATAGAACTTGCAGGATATAGAAATATAAGAACAAAAGTTATAGGTACAAATAATCCAAGGAATGTAGTTTATGCTACATTGGAAGGATTAAAATCTATGAGAACAGTTGAACAAGTTGCTAAAAAGAGAGGCAAAAAAGTAGACGAAATACTATAATCATACAAAAAAGAAGGAGGTGCTAACCTAAAATGAAAATCAACGAATTGAAACCAGCTGTAAGTAAAGTAAAAAGAAATAGAGTAGGACGTGGAATAGGTTCAGGAAATGGTAAAACTTCAGGAAGAGGACAAAAAGGTCAAAAAGCTAGATCTGGTGGCGGAGTAAGAAGAGGCTTTGAAGGAGGTCAAACACCACTATATAGAAGATTGCCAAAAAGAGGTTTTACAAATATACATAGCAAAAATTATACAGAAGTAACTTTAAATATGCTTAATAAATCAAAAGCTACAGACATCACAGCTGAAACATTATTAGAAGAAGGAATAATTGGAAAAATAAATGATGGAATAGTTGTTTTAGCAACAGGAAAGCTAGATAAAAAATTAAATGTAAAAGCTAAAAGATTTACAGCTAAGGCTAAAGAACAAATTGAATCTTTAGGCGGAAAGGCTGAGGTGATTTAGTTGTTTAAAACAATAAAAAATGCATTTAAAACACCTGATGTAAGAAAAAGACTAATATATACATTTATACTAATTGTAGTATTTAGATTAGGATGCTATATATCAGTTCCAGGTGTAGATAGTATAGCCTTAGAGGAGGCAATGGGTAATACACAAGGTTTTGCCCAATTAATAGATATAATCTCTGGAGGTGCTTTCTCAAGATTTTCAGTATTTGCAATGTCAGTAAGCCCTTACATCACAGCATCAATTGTTATACAATTGCTAGCTATGATAATACCATCTTTAGAAAGACTAACTAAAGAAGGCGGAGAAAGAGGAAGACAAAAAATAAATAGATATACCAAAATCTTAACAATAGTATTAGCTTTAGTTGAGGGTATAGGAATTTATTTATCATATAAATCAACAGGAATATTTGTTGATGATAGCTTCTTAACAGGTGCACTAGTTGTAGGAGGATTATTAGCTGGTACATCATTACTTATGTGGTTAGGAGAACAAATAACAAGCAAAGGCATTGGAAATGGAATTTCTTTATTGATATTCATAGGAATTATCTCAAGATTGCCAAGTCTTGTATCAACATTATGGGGATTAATAATGACTGCTGACGGATTTAGTACAACAGGATTATTAATAAGTATAGGAATTATAATAGGAGCATTAGTATTAGTTACAGGAGTTGTATTTGTACAACAAGCAGAAAGAAGAATACCTGTACAATACTCTAAAAAAGTAGTTGGTAGAAAAATGGTGGGAGCTCAGAGTACACATATACCATTAAAGCTTGCAATGGCAGGAGTAATGCCAGTAATCTTTGCTTCATCATTTATGACATTCCCAGCTATGATAATTCAAATGTTTGTTCCAGATATAGCAACAAAAACAGGATTTTTAGCAGGATTATATAATTTCTCAATTGCTACATCAACATCAAATGTAGGAATTGGTTACACTATAGCAAACGCAATAGTATACTTATTGCTAATAGTAGGATTCACATTTTTCTACACATTTGCTACATTTAATCCAGCAGAAGTGTCAAACAATATCAAGAAAAATGGTGGATTCATTCCAGGAATAAGAGCTGGAAAACCAACAACAGAATATTTATCATCAGTAATTTCTAAATTAACTTGGTTTGGTGGTTTATTCCTAGCAATAATCGCTATAATACCAATGCTAATAAGATTCTTGCCAGAAGGCTTAGGAAACATTGCATTTGGTGGTACATCAATCCTAATTGTTGTAGGTGTTGCACTAGAAACAGTACAGCAACTAGAATCTCAATTAGCAATGAGACATTACAAGGGATTTTTGGAAAAATAAAAATGGGTTTCGGGTTTTTTTGGAGTTTCCAAAAAAACTCGTTCTCAGCCAATTAAAAAGTGTAGAAAATAGCGAAAAATTGTAATAATTTTTGCTATGTTTATTATGCTGTCAGTAAATATAGCAAAGATTATTGCAAAAAGTAATCTTAAAATTTACTGATAATAAATCCGTATTTGTTATCAGAATGGAGGTTTTATATGATAATAATAATGTTAGGTGCACCAGGAACAGGTAAAGGAACAGTAGCTGGAATACTAAAAGATGAATTAGGAATTCCACAAATATCTACAGGGGATATTTTTAGAAAACATATTAAAGAACAAACAGAATTAGGAAAATTAGCAGATAGCTATATTTCAAAAGGACAACTAGTGCCAGACGACGTAACAATAAAATTAGTACAAAGCAGAATACAAGAAGACGATGTAAAGCCAGGCATGATATTAGATGGATTCCCAAGAACAGTTGCACAAGCAGAGGCACTAGATAAAATGCTAAGTGAGCAAGGCAAAAAAGTGGACTTAGTAGTTAATTTAACAACTCCAAAGGACGAAATAATAGAAAGAATAGTAAATAGAAGAGTTTGTTCAAATCAAGAATGTAAAGCAGTATATAATTTGGTAATGAATCCACCAAAAAAAGAAGGAATATGCGACAAATGTGGTTCACCACTTGTACAACGTAAAGACGATACAGAAGAAACTGTAAATGAGAGATTTGAATCTTACTTAAAAAATACAGCACCACTTGTAGAATATTATGAAAATAAAGGAATATTAAGAAAAGAAGAAGTAAGCAAATCAATAAATAGACTTGGAAAAGATGTGGCAGAAGATATAGTAAAAATATTTAAAAAATAGGAGATGACTTGTGTTGGTATCAATTAAATCTAATAGAGAAATTGAGCTAATGCGTGAGGCAGGAAAAGTAGTGGCATTAACTTATGAAGAACTAGAAAAAAGAATAAAACCAGGAATGTCAACTTGGGAACTAGACCAAATAGCTGAACAAACAATGAGAAGCTTAGGTGCAGTGCCTGCAGAAAAAGGATTCGACTCCGGAATAAGAGGAGTTCCACCATTTCCAGCATCAATATGTGTTTCTATAAATGATGAAGTTATACATGGAATACCTTCTAAAAAAAGAATAATAAAAGAGGGAGATATAGTAAGTATAGACACAGTAGCTTTGAAAAATGGTTATAATGGAGATGCAGCAAGGACATTTATGGTAGGAAAAGTATCAAAAGATGCACAAAGACTTGTAGAGGTTACAAAACAAGCATTCTTTGAAGGAATAAAATATGCAAAAGTTGGCTATAGACTAGGAGATATATGTCATGCAATAGGTGAGTATGTTCATTCACAAGGATATAGTGTTGTAAGAGAATTCGAAGGACATGGAATAGGAAGTCAAATGCATGAAGATCCGGGCATCCCAAACTATGGCAAAGCAGGTAGAGGCATAAGACTAGAACCAGGTATGACACTAGCGATAGAGCCAATGGTTATACAAGGTAAACCTAACATTTTAGAACTAGATGATGGTTGGACAATAATAACAGAAGATGGAAGCTTGGCTGCGCATTATGAAAATACAATTTTAATTACAGAAAAAGAGCCAGAGATATTGACAATACTAAAAAAATAGTATATAATACAATAGTTACTATACGAAAAATATAAAAAGCTCTTTAAGGAGGGAGAAAAGTGTCTAAAGAGGATGTAATTGAGGTAGAAGGCACAGTAATAGAGGCCTTGCCAAATACAAATTTTAAGGTTGAACTAGAAAATGGCTATCAAATATTAGCCCATATATCTGGAAAATTACGAATGAATTACATAAAAATTTTACCAGGAGATAAAGTAAAAGTAGAACTTTCACCTTATGACTTAACAAAAGGAAGAATTACTTGGAGAGCAAAATAAAATATAAAATAAAATATAAAACCAAACATATAAAGGAGGTGCATTAGAATGAAAGTAAGACCATCAGTAAAAAAAATGTGCGATAAGTGCAAAATAATCAAAAGAAAGGGTGTAATTAGGTGTATATGTGAAAACCCTAAACACAAACAAAGACAAGGTTAATTAAAAAACAAGTTTATAACACAAATTAGGTAGCGGCTGGGAAACGTAAGGTTTCCATATCAAATTTGTGTTTATATATATTTCTATTGTTCAAAATTAAACTGGCCAACAGTAAACGGTTGGAACATTTCACTTTTTAATATTTGGACAAACAACAAAAATAAATTTGGAGGTGCAAAAAAACATGGCTCGTATAGCAGGAGTAGATTTACCTAAAGAAAAAAGAGTTGAAATAGGACTTACATACATATATGGAATTGGAGTAGCAAGTTCTAGGAAAATTCTTGAAAAAACTGGTATAAATCCAGATACAAGAGTAAAAGACTTAACAGATGAACAAATCAATGACATAAGAAAGGCAATAGATGAATCTTATACAGTCGAGGGAGATCTAAGAAGAGAAGTTGCTCTTAACATAAAAAGACTTACAGAAATAGGCTGTTACAGAGGAATAAGACATAGAAGGGGTCTTCCAGTAAGAGGACAAAGAACAAAAACAAATGCTAGAACCAGAAAAGGTGCTAGAAAACCAATAAAAAAATAATTCATTCAGAATTAGAGAAAAGTTTTGAATAGAGGAGGAAGAAAGCAAAATGGCTAAAAATGTAACAACAAAAAAAGTAGCTAGAAGAAATAGAAAAAACATCGAAAAAGGTGAAGCTCATATTCATTCTAGTTTTAATAATACAATAGTTACAATTACAGATACACAAGGAAATTCAATTTCTTGGGGAAGTGCTGGAGAGTTAGGTTACAAAGGCTCAAGAAAAAGCACACCTTATGCAGCAGGTCAAGTTGCTGAGTCAGCTGCCAAAGCTGCTATGGAACATGGATTAAAAACTGTAGAAGTATTTGTTAAAGGACCAGGAGCAGGAAGAGAAGCTGCAATAAGAGCACTTCAAACTGCAGGTCTTGAGATAAGTGCAATAAAAGATGTAACACCAATACCACATAATGGTTGCAGACCACCAAAAAGAAGAAGAGTATAAACGGTCGGTTAAAAGAAAAAAGAAAGGAGTAAGAAATAATGTCAAGATATAAAGACGAGCAATGTCGTAGATGCCGTAGAGAAGGACAAAAATTGTTCTTAAAGGGCGATAGATGCTATACAGACAAATGCGGTATTTCAAGAAGAAATTATGCACCTGGAGATCACGGTCAAAAAAGAGCAAAACTTTCTGAATACGGAACTCAATTAAGAGAAAAACAAAAAACAAAAGCATACTATGGAGTTGGAGAAAAACAATTTAGAAAATATTTTGAAATGGCTTCTAGTAAAAGAGGTGTAACAGGTGAAAGCCTATTACAAATATTAGAAAGTAGATTAGATAATGTAGTGTATAGATTAGGCTTTGGTTCATCAAGAGCACAAGCAAGACAATTTGTTACACATGCACAATTTGAAGTAAATGGAAACAAAGTTGATATTCCTTCATATTTAGTAAAACCAGGTGATGTTATAACAGTTAGAGAAAATAAAAAAGATAACAGCACAATAAAAGCTAATATAGAAGAATCAGCTAAAAGACCTGTTCCAGCTTGGTTAGAGAGAGACAGTGAAAAAATGAGTGGTAAGGTAATTAGATTAGCAAATAGAGAAGACATTGACCTTCCAATTGAAGAGCATTTGATAGTAGAGCTTTACTCAAAATAATAAGTTAATCAAAACTTTAAGCTTTTACTTGAAGAACTTAAAAAGTTTAGAATTTGAGAATATTCTCGAATATTAGGAGGTAAAAATGATAGAATTTGAAAAGCCAAATATTGAATGTTTAGAAGTCGATGATGCAAAAAACTATGCAAAATTCGTATGTGAACCATTGGAAAGAGGCTATGGAGTAACAATAGGAAATTCATTGAGAAGAATATTACTTTCATCACTACCAGGATGTGCAATAACAAGTGTAAAAATAGATGGAGTATTACATGAATTTTCAACGATTCCAAATGTTGTGGAAGATGTACCAGAGATAATAGTAAACTTAAAAAGCGTTAGATTAAAATTTGATGGAAATGAAGAGAAAATTTTGAGAATTAACCATAAAGGTGAAGGCGAAGTAACTGCAGGAGATATAGTCACAGATGGTACAGTAGAAATACTAAACCCAGATTTACATATAGCTACTGTAGCAGAAGGCGGAAACCTAAATATGGAAATGACAGCAGATAGAGGTAGAGGATATAACTCATCTGATAAAAATAAAAAGCCAAACCAAGACATATCTGTACTTCCAATCGACTCAATTTATACGCCAGTAAAAAAAGTGAACTATCAAGTTGAAAATACAAGAGTTGGACAAATGGTAGACTATGATAAACTAGTAATTGAAGTTTGGACAGATGGAAGCTTAAAGGCACATGAAGCGCTAAGCTTAGCTGCAAAAGTATTAACAGGTCACCTAGAGCTATTCATAGATTTATCAGAAACAGCAAAAAATACACAAGTCATGGTCGAAAAAGAAGAATCTAAAAAAGAAAAAGTATTAGAAATGCCTATCGAAGACTTAGAGTTATCTGTAAGATCATACAATTGTTTAAAAAGAGCATCTATATCTACAGTTGAAGACCTAATTAGTAGGTCACAAACAGATATGATGAAAGTTAGAAATTTAGGCAAAAAATCTTTTGATGAAGTAACAGAAAAGTTACACTCACTAGGTTTAGACTTTGCCAAAGAAGAAGACTAACATTAACAACATATTCTATAACAGAAAATTATTGGTAAAGAGAAAATAGACTTTGTCAAAAAATAAAAATAAAACTAAAATGAGGAGGGAATAAAATTGGCTACAAATAGAAAATTAGGTAGAACAACTGACATAAGAATGGCCATGTTGAAAAACTTAACAACAGATTTAATCATGCATGGAAAAATAGAAACAACATTGCCACGTGCAAAAGAAGTTAAAGCTATTGCTGATAGCATAATTTCATTAGCAATAAAAGAAAAAGATAACTTCGAAACAGTAGATGTAAAAGTAACCAAAGCTAAACTAGATTCAAATGGAAACAAAGAAACAGAACTAGTAAAAAGCAAAAATGGTAAAGAATATCTAAAAGTAGTAAAAGAAACAAAAACAGAACAAAGACAAAAAGACATGCCATCAAGATTAAATGCAAGAAGAAAAATGATGAGAAAACTAAACAAAGTTAAAGATAGCGACGGTAATAACATAGACTTACCATCAAAGCTATTTAACGAAATAGCTCCAAAATATGCTGGCAAAAATGTAGGTGGATATACACGTATAATAAAAGCCGGACCAAGAAGAGGAGATGCAGCAGAAGTTGCAATCTTGCAATTAATTTAATTACAAATTAATTAAATAAAAAACAAATAAAAATATTAATAAAATTTATGAAAAAGGGCTTCATATATACAAATATATAAGG
>ERZ1090862.902-NODE-904-length-13312-cov-8.683413_pt1 | contig 13312 bp, 10 predicted proteins | sample MGYA00478481_ERZ1090862 | MGnify/ENA primary metagenome ERZ1090862 (study PRJEB33644, sample SAMEA5815745) | chicken gut metagenome | biome: Chicken; feature: Gastrointestinal Tract; material: Caecum | place: Ireland | collected 2019-01-01 | study: A study of the... | reverse complement strand
TGAACCAGATCCGCAGGACCGGGATCCGGAAGAAGATACAGCTTCTGATCTATGCACCGAACTTTATCTCAGTCATCGTACTCTGTGGTATGGTTCGTATGTTCCTGTCACCGGTGGGCCCCATCAATTCTCTGCTGGGGATCGACACAAACTGGATGACCATGCCGGAAGCGTTCCGTACGATCTATATTGCCAGCGGAATCTGGCAGACGGCAGGATGGTCCTCCATCATGTACACGGCGGCCCTTTCCAATGCCAGCAAGGATCTGGAGGAAGCGGCGATCGTGGACGGAGCTAATATCCTTCAGCAGATCCGGTATGTTCAGCTGCCTGCGATCAAGAATATCATTGTGATCCAGTTTATCCTTCAGGCAGGTAACATCATGAGTATCGGTTTCGAGAAAGCCTATGCGCTGCAGACAGATATGAACCTTCCGGCCTCTGAGATCCTTTCTACATATGTGTACAGACTCGGTCTTCTGAACGGCGACTACGGATATTCAACGGCGGTCGGTCTTTTCAACTCAGTGATCAACGTGATCCTTCTTATCTTTGTAAACTGGGTTGTGAAGAAGTTAAACGACGGCGAAGGGTTATAAAAGGGGGATTTGATGATGGAAACGAGAAGAAAAATGAAACTCGGAACATCCGACAAGGTCATTCTCGGCGTCGGATATACGCTGCTCGGACTGTTTGTACTGGCAGTATTTGTTCCCCTGGTATACGTGGTGCTGGCTTCTTTTATGGATCCTAATGTGCTGAACAATCAGGGGCTCAGCTTTAACTTTAAAGACTGGACACTGGATGCTTACCGGCGTGTGCTGGAAAATAACATGATCTGGCGCGGATTTGCAAACTCTTTCTTCTACTCCGCCGCGTTTACTGTGATCTCTGTGTTTGTCACGCTGCTGGCGGCGTATCCGATGTCAAAGAAGGAATTTGTGGGACGGAACTTTTTCAATGTGATCTTTGTCATCACCATGTTTTTCGGAGGCGGCATGATCCCAACCTTTATCCTGATCAACAATCTGCACATGGTCAATACGATCTGGGCAATCCTGCTCCCGGGGGCGTTCAATGTATGGAACATGATCCTTGCAAGGACCTATTATCAGTCGGTTCCGACGGAACTCAGGGAAGCATCCGCCCTGGACGGGGCAAGCGAGATCCAGCATTTCTTCAAGATCATGATGCCGGTGTGCAAGCCGATCATCGCAGTGCTGGCGCTCTGGTCTTTCGTGGGAATGTGGAACAGCTACTTTGATGCCATGATCTATCTGAATGATGCAAACCTGCAGCCGCTGCAGCTGGTACTCCGGTCCATCCTCGTGCAGAACACGCCTCAGCCTGGCATGATCGCGGATATCCAGAGCACGGCGGAGATGGCAAAAGTGGCGGAGCTCCTGAAATATGCAACGATCGTTGTATCGAGTCTCCCGCTGCTGATCATGTACCCGTTCTTCCAGAAATATTTTGACAAGGGAATCATGGTAGGTTCCGTAAAAGGTTAGGAGGCTGAGAGAGAATGAAAAAGAGAATCAAGAGACTGACCGGGCTTGGATTGTCCCTTATATTAACCCTGTCCCTTTTCGGATGCAGCAGCGGAACCGCGCAGACTGCAGACCTGGATCCGGATACGCCTGTAGAGGATGTCGCATTTCCGCTGAAGGAGACGAAAGAACTGTCCTTTATCACCAGCGCTCCGGCAACGACAACCCAGGAGCCCAATGATAAACTGATCTTCCAGAGGCTGGAGAAACAGACAAATGTACATATAGACTGGACCTGTTTTGTGGACGACCAGTTCGCAGACAAGAAAAATCTTGCTCTTGCGCAGTTCGGAAATCTTCCGGACGGACTGTTCACGGCGGGCATGAACGATTACGATCTTCTCCGCTACGCAAAACAGGGGATCATCATTCCTCTGGAAAATCTGATCGACAAATACATGCCGAATCTTCAGGCGGTATTTGAAAAATATCCGGAGTACCGGACCATGGTCACTGCGCCGGACGGTCATATCTATTCTTTCCCATGGATTGAACAGCTGGGAGAAGGAAAAGAAGCGATCCAGGCCATCGGAGATATTCCGTATATCAATAAGAAGTGGCTGGATTTTCTCGGGCTTGATGTTCCGACGACCACAGATGAACTGGAACAGGTACTGATCGCTTTCCGGGATAATGCGGATGCGCTTGAGAAAGAGTTTAACATTGAGGGAGATGTGATCCCCATGTCGTTTATCATCAACAATGGCGATCAGGATCCGGCGATTCTGATCAATGGATTCGGGGAAGGCTATGGAGATACGGGAGACCATTTCGCGGTGACAGATGACGGAGAAGTGATCTATACGACAGTACAGGAAGGCTACAAAGAAGGAATTGAATGGCTTCATTCTCTTGTGGAACAGGATCTTGTAGACCCCGAGGCGTTTACACAGGAGTGGTCAACCTATGTGGCAAAAGGAAAGAATCACAGATATGGTCTCTGCTTTACATGGGATATCGCTAATATCGATAATTACGATGACTATGTCATGCTCCCGGCTCTGGCGGGGCCGGACGGTCTTGTAAATATAACAAGACAGAACGGGAGCGAGACCAGTGGTTTCGACAGAGGAAGATGTGTGCTGACCACGAGCTGCCGGGATACGGCGCTTGCGGCGGCGTGGATAGACCAGATGTACGCGCCCCTTCAGTCCATCCAGAACAACTGGGGAACCTACGGGGAAAAGGACGCGGATAATATTTTTGAGATGAGCACAAACTCGGAGGGAGGAAAGATGCTGAAGCATCTGGATCTGGGGGATGCCTCACCGGTAGAGGTAAGGCAGGCGCAGTCGGTCAACGGACCACTGGCGGTGCTGAATGATTACTATGATGTCTATGTGACTCAGCCTGACGACGCAAAATGGCGTCTGGACAACATGCATGAGACTTACCTGAAAGACATGCACAGCAAATATGTCTATCCCAACGTATTCATGAGTATCGACGACACTAACAGAGTGTCACAGCTGGATACGGATATCAAGAAATACGCCGAGCAGAAGAAGGCAGACTGGATCTTAAACGGCGGCATCGAGGAAGAGTGGGATTCCTATCTTCAGAAGATGGAAGATTATGGACTCTCGGAGTACCTTGCCATCAAGCAGAAATACTTTGACCAGTATCAGGAATCTCTGGCAGAAATGAATGAAGACGCATCTGCGGAGGCAGCTGCAGGAAATTAAAGAAAGGAACAGGTTGAACATGACAAGTCAGACACTGCGTGAAGCGAGAAAATACGAAGAAGCTTCTGAAAAAATGATAAAGAAAGAGGAACGCCCGGATTTCCATCTGTCTACACGTACTGGCTGGATGAATGATCCAAATGGTTTCTCTTACTATAACGGACAGTACCATATGTTTTATCAGTATTATCCTTACGAGGCGAGATGGGGGGCCATGCATTGGGGACATGCGGTGAGCAAAGACCTTCTGCACTGGGAATACCTCCCTGTGGCCCTGGCGCCGGATGAGGCTTATGACCGGGACGGATGTTTTTCCGGGAGCGCGGTGACGCTCCCGGACGGAAGGCATCTCCTGATGTATACAGGAGTCCTGGATGAGCGTCAGCAAAACGGCGGCGTCTGCGGCGTACAGACACAGTGTCTTGCCGTGGGAGACGGAGTAGATTATGAAAAGTATGAGGGAAATCCGGTCCTGAGTGAAAAAGATCTGCCGGAGGGCTCAAGCCGGTATGACTTCCGGGATCCGAAGATGTGGCAGAGAGAAGACGGCACTTACTGCTGTGTCGTGGGGAACCGTCCGGCGGACGGGAGCGGACAGATTCTGCTTTATACCAGTCCGGACGGATTTCACTGGAACTTCAAGAGTGTACTCGCGGCCAACCACAACCGTTTCGGCAAGATGTGGGAGTGCCCGGACTTTTTTGAACTGGACGGGAAATGGGTCCTTCTGACAAGTCCGCAGGATATGCTGCCGGAAGGATTTGAATATCATAACGGAAACGGAACGCTCTGCATGATCGGAGAGTACGACGAGGAAACAGGAACATTTTCGGGACATCATGATCAGGCAATTGACTATGGCATTGACTTCTATGCGCCCCAGACTGTTCTGACTCCGGACGGCCGCCGGGTGATGATCGGCTGGATGCAGAACTGGGATGCCTGCAGCCTTCGCTCTCCGGAGGAAAAGTGGTTCGGACAGATGAGCCTTCCAAGAGAGCTCTTTATAAAAGACGGCCGTCTTTACCAGAGACCGGTGAGAGAACTGGACGCAATGAGGAGAAACAAAGTGGAATACCACAACGTCACTTTTTCCGATGTAATCAGTCTGAACGGAATCAGGGGAAGAAAAGTGGATATGGAACTGACTCTGCGTCCGGGCGAGGGGGAGAAGCTTTATCAGAAGTTTGCGCTGCGCTTTGCCCAGGATGAGAAGCACCAGACGGCGATCAGCTTCCGCCCCCATGAGTCGGTCCTCAAGGTGGACCGGAAATTTTCCGGCTCAAGAAGAGCGATCATCCACCAGAGGAGAAGTCTTGTGAACAGCACAAACGGGGAACTGAAGATGAGAGTGATCCTGGACCGGTTCAGCGTGGAAGCCTTTGTAAACGACGGGGAACACGTCCTGACAGCGACCATGTATACGGATCAGTCAGCGGACGGGATTTCCTTCTTCGCAGACGGAACGGTGAATATGGATGTAGTTAAATATGATCTGGTTTGAAACAAATATGTGAATAAGAATACAGAGAGTCCGCAGTTGTTATCGGAAGGATAATGGCTGCGGACTCTTTGATGGCTGCTGTGCAGGAGCCTATCCCTTCAACAGTCCGTCGATCATTCTTGACGCCTCGCTTCTGCTGATCGTCTCAGAATCCCATTGGAGGGATGCGCCTTTCTTGCGGATCAGGCTTTCCAGAAAGGCAATCTGCTTCGGCGTGGCGGGCTGAGGCTTCTTTATTTTATAGGTGAGCTGCATGGGCTTGAAAAGTTTAGGATCCTCCGCCTCAAAATAGTGCGCCAGAGTCTGGTACAGCTTTGCTGTGGCGAGGGCATCGTGGTATGCCCGGTGAGCGGCTTTGTTTTCAATGTGATAATATGCACAGAGTCGCCCCAGACTCTTGGAGTCCAGATCTTTGTGAACCTTGCGGGCAATCTTCAGCGTATCAATGCCCATTTTTTCGAAAGGCAGATTGTCTATGGCAGCCCCGGCCTTCATAAAGCTGTAATCGAAAGCGATGTTATGTCCTACCAGGACGTCGTCCTCGCAGAAGTCCAGGAAATCTGAGATCACGGCTTTCCTCGGGCGGGCGTCTGCGACCATCTCATTGGTGATTCCGGTCAGGTCTGTGATCGTGGCGGAAACCGGTGAGACGGGGCGGATAAACTCCATGAATCGATCTGCTACTTTTCCCTCACGCACCTTCAGAGCCCCGATCTCGATGATCTCGTTTTCCTGGGGATCCAGTCCTGTGGTTTCAAGGTCAAATGCGATGTATGATTTCAGCATTGCTGTATGTACTCCTTTGTAAAAACTTCTATGCGGACAGTATAGTACATTTTGAGGGAAAAAAGTAGAAAAAAGATAAAAAAATGCAAAGCAGTCCGTGTCCGCGAAATTCTGTGAGAGAAGAGCGGCGGATTCAGGCTGCTTTGCCTGATATAGTTTTCTGAGAGTGAGATGCCTGCATCAGAGATATTCCTGGAGTTTTTTCATCAGTTCTTCTTCTGTGCGTATGATCTTCTGCGTGAGGGCAGAGGCTTTTCTGTCGGCGTTTCCATACCGGTTTGCCTTCTCGCCGAGAGTCTTGATGCCCATATTGCATCCGTCCATGAGGAGCTTTGCAACCTGTGAATTGCTGCTGTCCATGGTCAGTTTGATCCCGGTGGTGAACCAGGAAAACGTGGTCGCCATGATTCCCGGTTCTTTTTCAGGCTTTCCGGCCTCTTTCAGGAGGGAAGCTGCCTCATCCTCGAGCTGGCGGTGCTTTTCTGTGTAATCGTCGATCAGACGGAGCAGGTTCGTATCCTGAACATACTCTCTGACCTGTCCGAAACTGTCCACCGCCATCCTGCATCCGGAGCTGCATTCCTCCAGAAGTTTTCTTGTCTGTTCATCCATCTGTGATATCCTCCTTGAAATAGTGGATTGATATATTTTCCGTCTGATATAGTTTTTGCCCCGGGAGGAAAATTATACATGAAAACATTGTGGAATAACCTGCCGCAGAGTATAATGGAGCCCATGATGAGTTTCGGAGGAAGCAGAAATGCGGGAAAAGACCATGATAGCAAAAAAGATCAATGAAAACTATAATTATACGATATATGCGTGTTATGTAGGGTATGTGGTGCAGGCAGTCATCAACAATCTTGCACCCCTCCTCTTCCTGACATTCCAACGGGAGTTCGGGATCTCGCTGGAGCGTATCGGGCTGCTTATCACCATTAATTTCGGAGTGCAGATCCTGACGGATATGGCTGCAGCGAAATATGCGGACCGGATCGGCTACAGGGCGTCTGTGATCCTGGCTCATGCGTGCAGCGCAGCAGGACTGATCTGTATGGGGACACTTCCGTTTGTACTTGAAAACGCGTATCTCGGACTTGTGGCGTCGATGGCACTGGGAGCCGTTGGAGGCGGACTGATCGAGGTGCTTGTAAGTCCCATCGTGGAGGCGGCGCCTTCCTCCCATGCAAAGGACGCGGCCATGAGTCTGCTCCACTCCTTCTACTGCTGGGGACATGTGGCGGTAGTCGTGCTTTCCACGGTCGGGTTTACCATACTCGGGATGGATCGATGGTACCTGCTCCCTGTCCTCTGGAGCCTTGTCCCGATCCTGAACCTGCTCCTCTTTACCAGAGTGCCGATCCGTCATCTGGTGGAGGAGGAAGACAGGACTCCGGCGAAGCAGCTTGTGTCCTCCGGCATCTTCTGGATTTTTATCGGACTTATGATCTGCGCGGGAGCGTCAGAGCAGGGAATGTCTCAGTGGGCGTCCATGTTTGCAGAGGATGGATTGAATCTTTCCAAGACTATGGGAGATCTTCTGGGCCCCTGTCTTTTCGCTGTTCTTATGGGCAGCTCCAGAGCGTTTTACGGAAAATTCGGTGAAAAGATGAATCTCCGGAAATTCATGGCTGGCAGCGGTGTACTGTGCGTGTGCAGTTATCTTCTTGCAGTCTTTATGAAAAATCCTCTTCTTGCCCTGGCGGGATGCGGTCTTTGCGGCCTTTCCGTAGGGATCATGTGGCCGGGGACCTTCAGCCTTGCCGTGAAGCACTGCCCTCAGGGCGGAACGCTGATGTTTGCCCTGTTTGCTCTTGCCGGAGATGTGGGATGCGCGGCAGGTCCGGGAGTGGTCAGCTTCGTGGCGGAGCATCTGCCCAAGTTCGGACTGAAAGCAGGACTTTTTGCGGCAATCCTCTTCCCGGCGGTGATGCTGGTTCTACTCCGTGCGCTCCGGAAAGACACGGCTTTGCGTTGATTTTTCCTGGAACTTGCAATATAATGAAGCAGAAAAAAAGAAAGGGGGAAGACTATGCTTAAAGGAAAGACGATCCTGCTCGGAGTATCGGGGAGCATTGCGGCGTATAAGACGGCAAATCTTGCCAGCGCGCTGAAAAAGCTGAATGCGGACGTTCATGTCCTGATGACGAAGAACGCCACGAATTTCATCAATCCGATCACGTTTGAGACGCTGACCGGCAACAAGTGCCTGGTAGACACGTTTGACCGGAATTTTGAATTCAGCGTGGAACATGTATCTCTGGCGAAGAAAGCGGACATGGTGATGATCGCTCCTGCAAGCGCCAATGTGATCGGAAAGATCGCTCACGGTATTGCCGACGATATGCTGACGACCACGGTCATGGCGTGCAAATGTCCGGTGTATATTGCTCCGGCGATGAACACCAACATGTTTGAAAATCCTATTGTTCAGGATAATCTTCAGATCCTGCGGGGATACGGCTACGGGGTCATTGCCCCGGCGGTGGGATACCTCGCTTGCGGAGATACCGGAGCAGGGAAGATGCCGGAACCGGCATTGCTGATGGAGTATATCCTGCGGGAGACCGCATATGAGAAAGATATGGCAGGCCTGAACGTCCTTGTGACGGCGGGACCGACCCAGGAGCCGGTGGATCCGGTGAGGTATATCACCAACCATTCTACCGGAAAGATGGGATATGCCATAGCGAAAGTCTGTATGCGGCGCGGTGCGAATGTCACATTAGTGAGCGGTCCGTCCATGTTGGAACACCCGGAGTTCATCGATTTTGTCCCGGTCACTACGGCCAGGGAGATGTTCGAAGAGGTGACGGGACGTGCACCGGAACAGGATATCATCATCAAGGCAGCGGCAGTTGCGGATTACCGGCCAAGAAATGTGAGCAGCGAGAAGGTCAAGAAGCGGGAAGGAGAACTGGTGCTCGAGATGGAGCGGACAGACGATATTCTTTCCTGGCTGGGAAGCCATAAGAGACCCGGACAGTTCCTGTGCGGATTCTCAATGGAAACAGAAAACGTTCTGGAAAATTCCAGAAAGAAATTAAGAAAGAAAAACGTGGACATGATTGCCGCGAACAGCCTGAAGACAGAAGGAGCGGGCTTTGGCGGCGACACGAATGTGATCACGATCATTACGGAGGACGGGGAAGTTTCACTCGACAAGATGACGAAAGAGGAGGCAGCCTCAAAGCTCATGGATCAGATCATGAAAAGGCGCACGGCAGAATAAGGAGACGGCGTCAGGATCCGGAGGACAGATTCCGGATCGCAAACTTAAAATTGAACAGAGGAAATATCTTCTGTGCCAGTATTAGTATTGTATCTCAGAGAAAAAGAGAATGATAACCAAGGAGGCAGTTATGAAGAATTTAGAAACAGGCAGACAGCCGCAGAACGGGCAGCAGGAAGGCAGCAGGATCAGTGTGATAGGGATGGTTCAGATGGCAATATTCGGCGCGATTATAATCCTTATGGCATCTACCCCTTTTCTAGGATATATTACGATCGGACCTACCAGGGCAACGATCCTGCATATCCCGGTTATTATCGCGTCCCTGCTGCTGGGACCAAAGAAAGGCGGGGCGCTGGGATTTTTATTCGGGCTCACCAGCTTTATCAATAATACGATAAACCCGACGGCAACCTCGTTTGTATTCACACCGTTTTACAGTATCGGCGAGGTGAGCGGAGGAATCGGAAGTGTGATCATTTGCTTCGTCCCGAGGATTCTGGTCGGCATTCTGCCGTTTTACGTTTATAAGTTTGCAATGTATCTTAAGACGAAGAGAGGAAAGGGCGGAGTGTCAAACACTGGTCTGATCCTTGCCGGAGTATCTGGAGCACTGGTCAATACAGTACTTGTGATGAATCTGATCTTCGTGTTCTTCCGGGAAGGATACGCAGCAGCGAATGATGTTGCGGTGTCAGCAGTCTATACATTTATCCTGGGAGTGATCGCTACGAACGGTGTGATGGAAGCGATCGTCGCAGGAATTTTAACACTGTGCATCGGCAGGGTGCTGATGCAGAAAAAGATCAGGGAAATACTGGGGTTTAGAAATGATTTTGGCTATTGATATCGGAAATACAAATATTGTGATCGGATGCATGGACGGAAACCGTGCTGTGTTTGTGGAGAGACTTTCCACGGTTCGGACAAAGACGGAACTGGAATATGCCATAGATATCAAGAACGTCCTTGATATCTATCACATCAGAAAGCAGGAACTGGATGGAGGGATCATCTCGTCCGTTGTTCCGCAGATCACTACTGTGGCGAAGATGGCGGTGGAGAAGATATTGAAAAAGGAAGTGCTGGTCGTGGGAGCGGGAATACGGACTGGCCTCAATATCCGGATTGACAATCCGGCTCAGCTGGGCAGCGATCTGGTGGTGGATTCTGTCGCTGCTATCGCAGAGTATCCGGTGCCTATGCTGATATTTGATATGGGGACCGCGAACACGGTCTGCGTGATCGATAAGAATAAAAACTATGTGGGCGGTATGATTTACCCGGGCATCGGTGTTGCTCTGGATTCACTGACTTCCAGTGCGTCTCAGCTTGGAGGAATCAGTCTGGAGGCACCGGAACATATCATCGGAAAAAATACAGTAGAGTGTATGAAGAGCGGTGCGATCCACAGCAGTGCTGCGGCGATAGACGGTCTCATCGACCGGCTGGAGGAAGAACTGGACGGAGAGGTGACAGTGATCGCCACCGGAGGGCTGGCGAAGAAGATAGTACCTTACTGCAGAAGAAAGATCATCCTGGATGATGAACTGCTGTTGAAAGGGCTGGCAATCATATATCACAAGAACCGGAGGTAAGCTCGGGACTGGCGGGGGACTGAACAGGGATATGCGTATCGGACGAAATCTGCGGGAGCGTTGATGAGATGAAGACGTATTTGCGGAGGCGGCATGGACGGCTCAGGCTCCGTTCCGGAATCCATGAAATACTAAGAACTCTGTAAAACAGCTAAATACAGGTCCTGCAATGGTGCAACTCACCTTTGGCTCAGACAATCACCATTGCAGGACCTGACGCTGTTTTACAGAGTTCTAACTATTTCTATTGATTCCTCCAAAGTCGCCTGCTCTGCCCATGCCGCCTTCGCGAAAGGCTTTCGTAGCCGCCTCCCGCAGATTTCTGCTACACTCAGGTCGGCAGTCCTCCGGCAGTTCCGGAGCGTCTGGGATGACGCGCCCGGAGGGCGCTGCTCCCGAGAGACTGGAAGAAGGACGTGGAAAATGTGGATTAAAAAGGAGCGCTTCCGCTGGAACAAACAGATTGTTCCAGCGAAAACGCTCCCCTTTTCATTTTACTTCTTGATTTCCGGATCTGCCGGCGTGAGGGATAAGCCCAGCCGGAGGTATATGTTGATGGAAGGTGTAGAACGACGCCGGCACTTAGAGCGCGTCCTTTGCGCTCTTACGTGTCCGTTGCGTCGTTCTCCAAGCGAAAGCGTGCCTGAGATCAACATATACCTCCGGCGGACGCCTATCTCTCACCCGCCAGATTCAAAATCAGATTTACAGCGTGTCGCCGCGTCTGATATATCCCGGTTTATCCGGAGCTGCGATGACTCTCTTGCCCCGGATGAGTCTTGCATGTTTGTCCACCACAAGATTCTCTGCGTGCACTCCTTTTCCGATCGTAACATCTGCGGAGATCACACAGTTCTTCACGACAGCGCCCTCTTTGATGACGCATCCTCTTCCGATAACGGAATTCTCAACAGATCCTTCGATCAGGCAGCCGTTGGAGATGACGGAGGACTTAACTGAGCTGCCTTCAAAATACTGCGTCGGGCAGGAGTCGTTCGTCCTTGTGTAGATCGGCCAGTCATTGACGAACAGGTTCGTCGCGTTCTTCAGGTCGATCAGGGACATATTTGATTTATAGTAGCTGTTAAAATCAGAGATTGCTGCAAAATAGCCGCGGTGGGCAACTGCGCGGATGTCGAGCTCGTGGCACATCTCATCGACAATGTCAACGAGTGAATACATTCCGGACATCTTGTGGGCTTTGTTCACAAGATCCAGGAAGAGGTCTTTCTTCATTACATATGTATCCATGAAGATGTTCTTGTTCTTTGCGTTTCCGCGGTTCAGCGGGATCGCGTCCACACCTTTCTGTTTGTTGATATCAAGAGTATAGCAGTTTAAGAACTCTTCTTTTGCGGTATCAACAGAGTGGTACAGGAGTGTGATGTCAGCTCCGGAATCAATATGTGTCTGGAGCAGTTCGCTGTAATCCTGTGTGTAAACCATATAACTCGGTGCGATCACAACATATGGATACGGAACTCTTTCGATCACGTCAAGGTTTTCAATATATGCAGCGATATCTGTGTTGTACAGGTCGCTTACCATATTGGATTCCGTATATAAGATGTGAAGTTTGCCGCGCTTTGAATTAATGTTGTAATGACGTCCTGTTCCGAGGTGCTCGGTCAGGGAGCGCGGTTTTCTTCTGATATATACCTCGATATTATCGATACCGCTGTTGCTCATGTTGGAGATCGGGAAATCGATAACACGGTATCTGCCGAGGAATGAGAAAGCCCCGATGGGACGGAACTCCTGAAGCCCGTCAACGGAAATGTGGTTTCCGGCAAAATTAACAATTCCAAATGCCTTACTCATATTACTCTTCCCCCTTTACACGTTTTGCAACAAGCTCGATATTTTCGCTGTCAGCGCTGCCGACAACGGCGTTCTTTCCGATCTTGATCCCGTCGGCTACAAGGGCGCGCTGTACGACAGCGCCTTCCTCTACAACAGCGCCGGGCATCAGGACGCTGTCGATAACTTTAGCGCCTGCGGCGACTTTGCTGTCTGTGAACAGGACAGAATTCTTTACCGTTCCGTCGATCACGCAGCCCTGGGTGATGAACGCCCTGTCGATCACGGCGTCCGGACCTACATACTGGGGAAGTGATACAACGTCTTCTGTATAGACCTTCCATGTCGGGTCATTGAGGTCAAGCTCGTTGTTCTTGTCCAGAAGATCCATGTTTGCCTCCCAGAGGGAATCAATAGTTCCTACGTCTTTCCAGTATCCTTTGTACTTGTATGCGTACAGGTCTTTTCCGTCGTTCAAAAGAGTCGGGATGATATCCTTTCCAAAGTCGTGGTTGGAATCCGGATTCTTCATATCAGCCATCAGAAGCTTGCGCAGCAGCTTCCAGTTGAAGATATAAATACCCATGGAAGCCAGATTGCTCTTCGGTTTTTCCGGTTTTTCCTCAAATTCAACGATACGGCCTGTTTCCTCGTCCGTATTCATGATACCGAAACGGCTTGCCTCCCTCATCGGAACTTCGATGACGGCGATGGTCGCATCTGCGTTGTGCTCCTTGTGATAAGCCAGCATCTTCGCGTAATTCATCTTGTAGATGTGGTCTCCGGAAAGGATTAGGAGATACTCTGGGGAATATGTATCGATAAAATCGATATTCTGTGAGATAGCGTCCGCTGTTCCTCTGTAGACATCCAGGTTTGCATCCGCTTTTTCACGGGGCGGCAGGACATAAACACCGCTGTCTTTTGCATCAAGACCCCAGCGCCTTCCGGCTGCAACGTAGCTGTTGAGGAGAACGGATTCGTACTGGGTCAGAACCCCGACAACGTCGATTCCACTGTTCGCACAGTTACTGAGCGGAAAATCGATGATACGATATTTACCGCCATATGAAACGGCAGGTTTAGCTACCTTTTTTGTCAGTTCATGCAGACGAGTCCCTCGGCCACCAGCCAAAATCATAGCTAACATGTTATTT
>ERZ1090862.899-NODE-901-length-13318-cov-28.002564_pt1 | contig 13318 bp, 10 predicted proteins | sample MGYA00478481_ERZ1090862 | MGnify/ENA primary metagenome ERZ1090862 (study PRJEB33644, sample SAMEA5815745) | chicken gut metagenome | biome: Chicken; feature: Gastrointestinal Tract; material: Caecum | place: Ireland | collected 2019-01-01 | study: A study of the... | reverse complement strand
AACCAATGACACGGGGATTTTCAGTCCCCTGCTCTACCAACTGAGCTACAGAGGCGCACCGGACGTTGATTATTATACCGCAAAATCCAAATTTGTAAAGAGGAAAATGCAAATTTTTTCAAAGAATTTGAAAAATAACGCGTGTGCGCCAAAACTTTTTGCGCCCGGCGCCGCTGATTTGCTTTTTGGGCGGGATTATGGTTAAATAATCTTTTGAAAAGAGCTATTCGAAATCATTTTGCCGGAGGGAACAGAGAGAACGACATGGCAAAAAAACAGGAATACGGCAACGAGAGCATTACTTCGCTGAAGGGGGCCGACCGGGTCCGCAAGCGCCCGGCAGTCATCTTCGGCTCGGACGGCGTGGACGGCTGCGCCCACTCCATCTTTGAGATCATCTCCAACTCCATCGACGAGGCCCGGGACGGCTACGGCAAGGTCATCAACGTGACCCGCTGCAAGGACGGCAGCGTCCGGGTGGAGGACTTTGGCCGCGGAATGCCGGTGGACTGGAACAGCGGCGAGGGCCGCTACAACTGGGAGCTGCTGTTCTGCGAGATGTACGCCGGCGGCAAGTACGGCGAGGGCGAGGACAACTATGAGTTCAGCCTGGGCCTGAATGGTCTGGGCCTGTGCGCCACCCAGTATTCTTCGGCCTGGATGACCGCCGACATCTACCGGGACGGCTTCCACTATCACCTGGACTTTGCCAGGGGCGAGAACGTGGGCGGCCTGAAAAAGGAGCCCTACAAGGGCCGCCGCACCGGCAGCATCATCCACTGGAAGCCGGACGACGAGGTGTTCACCGACATCGACGTGCCGGCCAGCTATTATAAAGATGTGCTGCGCCGCCAGGCGGTGGTCAACGCAGGGCTGACTTTGACCTTTACCGACGAAAAAGAGCCCGACCCCGCCACCGGCAAGCCCTGGCAGGAGAGCTACTGCTACGAAAACGGCATCGCCGACTATGTCCGGGAGGCCGCCGGGGCCGACCCGCTGACCCCGGTGTTCACCTGCGAGTCGGAGGCCACCGGCCGCGACCGGGAGGACCAGCCCGACTATAAGGTGCGGATGAGCGCCGCCTTCTGCTTTTCCAACCAGGTGCAGCTGCTGGAATTTTATCACAACTCCTCCTGGCTGGAGCACGGCGGCAGCCCCGAGCACGCCGTCCGCACCGCCTTTGTCTACCAGATCAACAAGTACCTGAAGGACAAGGGAATGTACAAGAAAGGGGAGAGCTCGGTCAGCTTCCAGGACATCCAGGACTGCCTGGTGTATGTGTCGTCCAGCTTTTCCACCCGCACCAGCTACGAGAACCAGACCAAAAAGGCCATCACCAACAAGTTCATCTCCCAGGCCATGACCGACTTCCTCAAGCACTACCTGGAAGTCTACTTTCTGGAAAAGCCGGACGAGGCCCAGAAGATCTGCCAGCAGGTGCTGGTGAACAAGCAGAGCCGGGAGCACGCCGAAAAGACCCGCCAGAGCATCAAAAAGACCCTGTCCACCCAGATCGACCTGGCCAACCGGGTGCAGAAATTCGTGGACTGCCGCACCAAGGACCCCGCCCGCCGGGAACTGTATATCGTGGAGGGCGACTCGGCCATGGGCGCGGTCAAGACCAGCCGGGACAGCGAGTTCCAGGCCATCATGCCCATCCGGGGCAAAATTTTGAACTGCCTCAAGGCCGACTATGCCCGCATTTTCAAGTCGGACGTCATCGTCGATCTCATCAAGGTGATGGGCTGCGGCATCGAGCTGGGCGGCAAGTACAACAAAGAACTTGCCACCTTCAGCCTGGACAACCTCCGCTTCAACAAGATCGTCATCTGTACCGATGCCGACGTGGACGGCTATCAGATCCGCACCCTGGTGCTGACCATGCTCTACCGCCTCACCCCCACCCTGATCGAAAAGGGGTACGTCTATATCGCGGAGTCGCCCCTGTACGAGATCAACACGAAAGACGAGACCTGCTTTGCCTACACCGAGGCCGAAAAGGCGGCCTTCCTCAAAAAGATCGGGGATAAAAAGTACACCATCCAGCGCTCCAAAGGTCTGGGCGAAAACGACCCGGAGATGATGTGGCTGACCACCATGAACCCCGAGAGCCGCCGCCTGATCAAGGTCATGCCCACCGACGCGGCCGAGACGGCCAAAGTGTTTGATATCCTGCTGGGGGACAACCTGTCCGGCCGCAAGGACCACATCGCCGCCCACGGGGCCGAGTATCTGGATGACCTCGATCTGTCGTGAGAGAAAGAGAAACTATGCCTAGAAAACAAACCAAAAAGACCTCCAAGCCGGTGCGCCCCCAGCTGGGGGAGGGGGTGCAGATCCTGAACGCGGGCAGCGTCCTGGAGGACCCCATCACCCGCACCCTGGAAACGAACTATATGCCCTACGCCATGAGCGTCATCGTCAGTCGGGCCCTGCCCGAGATCGACGGTTTCAAGCCGGCCCACCGCAAATTGCTGTACACCATGTACGGCATGGGCCTGCTGAAGGGCGCGCGGACCAAGTCCGCCAACATCGTGGGCGCCACCATGCACCTGAACCCCCACGGCGACGCCGCCATCTACGACACCATGGTCCGCATGGGCCGGGGCAACGAGAGCCTGCTGGTGCCCTATGTGGACAGCAAGGGCAACTTCGGCAAGGCTTACAGCCGGGATATGTCCTGCGCGGCGGCCCGCTACACCGAGGCCCGGCTGGAGCCGGTCTGCGAGGAGCTGTTCCGGGACATCGACAAGGAGACGGTGGACTTTGTGCCCAACTACGACGGCACCACCACCGAGCCCACGCTGCTGCCCGTCACCTTCCCCACCATTCTGGCCAACAACACCCTGGGCATCGCGGTGGGCATGGCCTGCAACATCTGCTCGTTCAACCTGGCCGAGCTGTGCGCCACCACCGTGGCCCTCATCAAGGACCCCAGGCACGACATCAGCACCACCATGCCCGCCCCCGACTTTGTGGGCGGCGGCCAGATCCTCTACGACGCGGCCCAGATGCGGGACATTTTTGAGACGGGCCGGGGCAGCGTCAAGGTGCGGGCCCGGTGGCGCTCGGTCCCCGGCGAAAACATGATCGAGATCACCCAGATCCCGCCCACCACCACGGTGGAAGCCATCATGGACAAGATCGCCGAGCTGGCCAAGGCCGGCAAGCTGAAAGAGCTGAGCGATATGCGCGACGAGACCGATCTGAACGGCCTCAAACTGACGCTGGACCTCAAGCGCGGGGTGGACCACGACCGCCTGATGGCCAAGCTGTTCAAGCTGACCCCGCTGGAGGACAGCTTCAGCTGCAACTTCAACATCCTCGTCTCGGGCCAGCCCCGCGTGATGGGGGTGCGGGAGATTCTGCAGGAGTGGACGGCCTTCCGCACCGAGTGCGTCCGCCGCCGCACCTATTACGACCTGCACGGCAAGGAAAAGCGGCTCCACCTGCTGGAGGGCCTGGCGGCCATCCTGCTGGACATCGACAAGGCCATCCAGATCATCCGGGAGACCGAGGAAGAGGAGGAAGTGGTGCCCAACCTGATGATCGGTTTCGGCATCGACGAGGCCCAGGCGGAGTATGTGGCCGAGATCCGGCTGCGCCACCTGAACCGGGCGTATATCCTCAAGCGCACCGGCGAGATCGAGGCGCTGAAACAGGAGATCGCCGACCTGAACGACATCCTGGAAAAGCCCTCCCGCATCCGCAGGATCATTATCCAGGAGTTGACGGCGGCGGCCAAAAAGTACGGCCAGCCCCGCCGCAGCGAGATCCTTTACGACCTGCCCGCCGGCGACGATGCCGCCGAGGAGGAGGCGGTGCCCGACTACCCCGTCACCGTCTTTTTCACCCGGGAGGGCTATTTGAAAAAGATCACCCCCCAGAGCCTGCGTACAGCCGGCGCCCACAAGCTGAAAGAGGGCGACGAGATCGTGGTCCAGGCCGAGGCCCGCAACAACCTGGAAGCCCTGTTCTTTACCGACCGGCATCAGGTCTACAAGACCCGCCTGTCCGAGTTTGAGGACGGCAAGGTGAGCCAGATGGGCGTCTACCTGCCCACCCGCCTGGGCATGGAAGAAGGGGAGAACCCCATCGCCATGGTGCTGACCGCGGATTACAGCGGCTGGATGCTGTTCTTCTTCGCGAGCGGCAAGTGCGCCAAGGTGCCCCTGGCCTCCTACGCCACCAAGCAGAACCGCCGCAAGCTGCTGCGCGCCTACAGCGACAAGGAGCCGCTGGCGGCCCTGCTCTTCCTGCCCGAGGAGCAGGAGCTGGCCATCCGCACCAGCGCCGGCCGGCTGCTGCTGGTGGGCTCGGCCCAGATCGCCGAAAAGGCCACCCGGGACAGCCAGGGCGTGGCGGTAGTCACTCTGAAAAAGAACCAGTCCATCACCTCGGTCCGCCTGGCGGCCGGGCTGGACCTGGCCGACCCCCACCGCTACCGGGTGCGCACCCTGCCGGCGCTGGGCGCGCTGCTGCGGGGCGACGACATCGCCGAACAGACCACCCTGCTGTAAGGAGGCGCCTATGCAAACCATCGACCTGATCTGCCTGGGCAAACTGAACGCCAAATACTGCGCCGAGGGGGTGGCGGAATACGCCAAGCGGCTGTCCGCCTTCGCCAACTTTAAGGTCATCGAGCTGCCGGAAGAAAAGATCGAGGAGAAAAACGCCTCGCCTGCGCTGGTGGCCCGCGCCCTGGAAAAGGAGGGTAAAGCCATCCTGTCCCATGTACGGCGGGGGCAGAGCCTGGTGGCCCTGTGCGTGGAGGGCAAACTGGTGTCCAGCGAGGAGCTGGCCGCCCTGCTGGCCGGCAAGGCCGCCAGCGGCGCGGGGGACGTCGCCTTTGTGATCGGCTCGTCCCACGGCCTGTCGGAGGAGGTCAAGCGGGCGGCTTCGGCCCGCATCAGCCTGGGGCGGATCACCCTGCCCCACCAGCTGGCCCGCCTGGTGTTGACCGAACAGCTCTACCGCGCCTGCACCATCAACGCGGGGATGAAATACCACAAGTGAGCAAAAGACCGCCCTGCCGGCCCGTCTGCCGGGGAAAGGGCGGTCTTGTTCCGTTTTAAACCGGATGGAGGAAACGGAAAAGCTCCCGCCGGCCGTGGAAAACGGCGGGCGGGAGCTTTGGGGCGCGGGGAAAGGGAGGAAGATCAGAAGGCGATCTTTTCTTCCAGCCAGCCCTTCAGCTGGTCGATGGGCAGGCGGACCTGCTCCATGGTGTCGCGGTCGCGGACGGTGACGCAGTTGTCGGCAGCGATGCCCTTGGCCTCGTCGCCCACGGTGTCAAAGTCCACGGTGATGCAGTACGGGGTGCCGATCTCGTCCTCGCGGCGGTAGCGCTTGCCGATCGAGCCGGTCTCGTCGTAGTCCACCATGAAGTACTTGGACAGCTCGTTGCGGATCTCCATGGCCTTGGGGCCCAGCTTTTTGCTCAGGGGCAGCACGGCGCACTTGAAGGGAGCCAGGGCCGGGTGCAGGTGCAGCACGGTGCGCACGTCCTCCTTGCCCTTGGCGTCCACCAGGTGCTCCTCGTCGTAGGCCTCGCACAGGAAAGCCAGGGCCACGCGGTCGCAGCCCAGGGACGGCTCGATGACGTAGGGGATATAGTGCTCGCCGGTCTCGGGGTCGAAGTACTCCAGGCTCTTGCCCGAAGCCTCCTGATGGCGGCTCAGGTCGTAGTTGGTGCGGTCGGCGATGCCCCACAGCTCGCCCCAGTCGGTGAAGGGGAAGGCGTACTCGATGTCGGTGGTGGCGCGGCTGTAGAAGGCCAGCTCGGCGGGCTCGTGGTCGCGCAGGCGCAGGTGCTCTTCCTTGATGCCCAGGCTCAGCAGCCAGTTCTTGCAGAACTCCTTCCAGTAGGCGAACCACTCCAGGTCGGTGTCCGGCTTGCAGAAGAACTCGCACTCCATCTGCTCGAACTCGCGGGTGCGGAAGGTGAAGTTGCCCGGGGTGATCTCGTTGCGGAACGCCTTGCCCACCTGGCAGACGCCGAAGGGCAGCTTGCGGCGGGTGGTGCGCTGGATGTTGGCAAAGTTGACGAAGATGCCCTGGGCGGTCTCGGGCCGCAGGTAGCACACCGAGGAGCTGTCCTCGGTGACGCCGATGGCGGTCTTGAACATCAGGTTGAACTTGCGGATGGGGGTAAAGTCGTGCTTGCCGCACACCGGGCAGACCACCTGCTCGTGCTCGGCGATGAACTTGTCCATCTCGTCAAAGCTCATGGCGTCCACGTTGACGTCGGGGAACTCGTCCGAGATCAGCTTGTCGGCGCGGTGGCGCGCCTTGCAGGCGCGGCAGTCCAGCAGCGGGTCGGAGAAGCTGGCCACATGGCCGGTGGTGACCCAGGTCTGGGGGTTCATCAAAATGGCGGCGTCCAGGCCCACGTTGTAGGGGCTTTCCTGCACGAACTTTTTCAGCCATGCCTTTTTGACGTTGTTCTTGAACTCGACGCCCAGGGGGCCGTAGTCCCAGCTGTTGGCCAGGCCGCCGTAGATCTCGGAGCCGGGGAAAACAAAGCCCCGGTTCTTGCACAGGGCCACGATCATGTCAAGTGTCTTTTCGCTGTGTTCCATAACAAATACATCCTTTCCGTCCGCGGCTGGTTTGCCGTGTCGTGTATGCCGGCCCGGCGGCTCCGGGCGCGGTGCCCCTCTACTTTACCATGTCAGGCGCAAAATGGCAAGAGGCGCGCCTCACAGCACCCACTCGCCGTTTTCAAACAGGGCGACGTCCTGCCCGCTGCGGGTGCGGCCGGTGATGCGGGTGTCGGCCGCGCCGATCATCACGTCCTCGTGGATCAGGGACTGGTTCATCCCGCGGGCCAGCAGCTCCTCCTCGCTCAGGGCGTTGCCGCCGCGGGTGGTGCCGGGGTAGCTGGCGCCAAAGGCGATGTGGCAGGAGGCGTTCTCGTCGAACAGGGTGTTGTAGAAGATGACGCCGCTGCGGTTGATGGGGCTGGAAGCGGGCACCAGCGCCACCTCGCCGATGTGGCGCGCGCCCTCGTCGGTGTCCAGCACTTCGCCCAGCAGGGCGGCGTTTTCCTCCGCGCCGTACTCGACGATGCGGCCGCCCTTAAAGGTGACGTGGAAGCCTTTGATGGCCTGGCCGCCGTGGATATAGGGCTTGGTGCCGTAGACCACGCCGTCCACCTTGTCCTTGTGGGGGGCGGTGAACACTTCCTCGGTGGGGATGTTGGGCAGGAAGCTGACCCCCTTTTCGCTGCGGGAAGCGGCGCTCTCCCAGACGGCGCCGTCGGCCAGGCCCACGGTCAGGTCGGTGCCGTTGGAGCTCTCAAAGTGGACCGATTCCAGGTCCAGGGCGTTCATCTTGTCCTGCAGCACGGTCAGACGGTCCAGATGGGCCTGCCAGGCCCCCACGGGGTCGCCGCCGGTGACGCGGCAGGTGTCGAAGATCAGCTGCCACAGCTTTTCCACGGCCTCGTCTTCGGCAAGGTCGGGGAAGAGCTTCTTCGCCCAGGCGGGGGAGGGCATGGCCGCAATGGACCACTGCACCCGGTCGTTCATGGTGTAGCTGCGCCAGGGCATCAGGGCCTTGCGGCGGGCGGCGTTCACCCGGCTGACCTTGCCGGCGTCCAGCCCGGCCAGGGCTTCGGGGTCGCTGGCCAGCAGGCTCAGCACGCAGACGCCGCCCTCGCTCTCGGCGTAGTCCAGATAGCTGCGCAGGACGTAGGGCTTGACGTCGCACAGGGCCTCCTCGGCGCCCTTTTCCATGCGGATGCGGGTGAGAGCGTCGTCCGACCAGTCCACCCGGACGTCCCGGGCGCCGGCGTCGAAGGCGCTGGCCGCGCACAGGCGGGCCAGGGGGGCGGCCGCCAGGGGCGCGGAGATGATGAGGGTCTGGCCCGGCTGGACGTTGACGCCGATCCGAACGATGAAGCCGGCATATTTCTGCAAGAGCTGTTCAAAATTCTGCATAGTGGTATCCTTTCTTTTCTAAAAAGAGAATGGGCTGCTGCTCCCCAGTATAACCCATCCGGCGGCCGTTGTCCACCGCCTGGCGGCGAGCTTTTCTTCTAAAATACTTGCATATTCCGCCGATGTGTGGTATATTCTGATAGTACGAATACACGATTGAATGGAAAGTGGGCCGCAAGGTCCGCTTTTCTTGTTTGATATGGAGGTTTTTTGAGCATGGCGAAGCAAGCGGGCGGGAACACCGCGCGGCGTGTCGAGGCGCTGGTGCGCCCCATCGTGGAAGGCATGGGCCTGCGGCTGTGGGACGTCGTCTTTGAAAAGGAGGGGCCCGACTGGTACCTGCGGGTCCTGATCGACCGGGACGGCCCCATGGATACCGACACCTGCGCGGATGTGTCCCATGCGCTGGACCCCGTTCTGGACGAGGCCGACCCCATCCCCCAGAGCTATTACCTGGAAGTCGGGTCCCCCGGCCTGGGCCGCCGTCTGACCCGGCCCGAACACTACGACGCCCTGATGGGCCAGAAGATCCGGGTCCGGCTGTACCGGCCCGACCCCGCCGGCCGGCGGGAGCTGGAAGGCGTCCTGACCGCCCGCGAGGAGGACGCCGTCACGCTGGAGACGGAGGCCGGGCCGGCCGTCGTGGCGCTGAGCGCCGTCAGCAAGGCCCAGCTGTGCGACGACGAAGACTTGTTCTGATAGATCATACCAAAAACATACCGGGAGGAATACTGGAAAATGGCAGGCAACAACGAATTTTTTGAAGCGCTTACCATGCTGGAACATGAGCGCGGCATCACCGCCGAATATCTGATCGAAAAGATCCGGGCTGCGATCGTCATCGCGGTCAAGAAGAATTACGATGTGGAGGACGACAACGTCTCGGTGGAGATCGACCCCGCCACCGGCGTGTTCAACGTGGCGCTGGTGCAGGACGTGGTGGCCGACGAGGACTGGGAGAACGAGCACACCCAGATCCCCCTGAGCAAGGCCCAGACCCTGCGCCGCACCTACCAGCCGGGCGACCGGGTGGTCACGCCGCTCAAGACCAAGGAGTTCGGCCGCATCGCCGCCCAGACCGCCAAGCACGTGATCCGGCAGGGCATCCGGGAGGCCGAGCGCAGCCAGCAGCTCAGCGAGATCCAGTCCAAGAGCCACGACATCGTCATGGCCACCGTCACCCGGGTGGACCATGAGCGGGGCATCGTGGCGGTGGACATGGGCAAGGGGGGCGAGGCCATCCTGCCCCGCAGCGAGCAGGTGCCCGGCGAGACCTACACCGAGGGCCAGCAGCTGCAGGTCTACGTCATCGACGTGGTCAGCACCGAGCGCGGCCCCCGCGTCATGATCAGCCGCACCCACCCCGGCCTGGTCAAGCGGCTGTTCGAGCTGGAAGTGCCCGAGATCTTCGACGGCACCGTCGAGGTCAAGGCCATCAGCCGCGAGGCCGGCACCCGCACCAAGATGGCGGTAGCCTCCCGCGACCCCAACGTCAACCCCGTCTCGGCCTGCATCGGCCCCCGGGGCGACCGTGTGGCCGCTGTGGTGGAGCACCTGCACGGCGAGAAGATCGACATCGTCCAGTGGAGCGAGGACCCCGCCGCCTTCATCGCCTCGGCCCTGAGCCCCGCCAAGGTGCTCAAGGTGGAGCTGCTGCCCGGCGAGACCCGCTCCTGCCGCGTCACCGTGCCGGACGGCCAGCTCAGCCTGGCCATCGGCAACAAGGGCCAGAACGCCCGCCTGTGCGCCCGCCTGACCGGCTACAACATCGACATCCGGCCCGAGAGCGGCTACTACGGCGAGGAGGAGGACAAGCCCGAGGCTCCGGCCTCCGAGCCTGAGGCCCCTGCCGCCGCGGACGGGGCCGCTGAATAAACAGGGGAGGGAACCAGATGCCGCAAAAGCAGCTCAAACAGAAAAAGATCCCCATGCGCCAGTGCATCGGCTGCCAGACCAGCCGCCCCAAAAAGGAGCTGGTCCGTGTGGTGCGCGGCCCCGACGGGACCATCAGCATCGACACGGTGGGCAAAAAGCCGGGGCGCGGGGCCTACCTCTGCCCCGACCCGGCCTGCCTTGCCAAGGCGCAGAAGAAAAAGGCGCTGGAGCGCAGCTTTGAACAGCCCGTCCCCGCCGAAGTATATCAGGCGCTGGCCGCGCAGCTGGCCGGCGTCCAGGCTGCAAAGGAGGGAACCGATGCCAAAGCATAACACGCCCCGCCCCCCAAAGCCGGCCCAGCCGCCGGCCGACGCCCTGTTCCAGGCCATGAGCCTTGCCCGCAAGGCCGGCCGCCTGGTGATGGGCTTTGACGCAGTGGAGGAAGCCGCCGTCAAGGGCAAGGCATGGCTGGTCCTGACAGCCGCCGACGCCAGCCCCAAAACCGTGCAGAGGCTGCGCAACAGCATCGGCGACCTGGTGGATGTGCTGTCCACCCCGCTGACCATGGACCGGCTGGCCCCTCTGGGCCGCCGCCCGGTGGCCGTCTGCGCCGTGACCGATCGCAACCTGGCCAAACTGTGCTATGACCGGCTGGATGAATGCGGCGTCATCAAACACGAGGAGGAAATGACTGAATGATCGTAAAATATAAAGTGACTGATTTTGCCAAGGACACCGGCCTGCCCGTCAGAAAGATCCTCGATACCCTGACGGCCATCGGCGTCAAGGATAAAAAGAACAGCTCCATCCTGGAAGAAAAGGAGCTGAACGCCCTGCTGGACCGCCTGAGCCGGGACAACAGCGAGGCCGACCTGTCCGCTTTCCTGAACAGCGGCAAGCCTGAGCCCAAGCCCGCCCCCGCCAAGGAGGCCGGCAGCGCCCCCAAGGGCCAGAAGGGCGGCAATAATAACGGCAAGAACGCCCAGCCCAAGGCCGCCAAGGGCGGCAATGCCAACGCCGCCAACAACAACGGCGGCGCCCAGAAGAACGGCGGCGCAAAGCAGCCCCAGGCCCAGAACCAGAACCAGAACCAGGGCCAGAAGGGCGGCCAGAACGCGCCCCGCAAAAACCAGCCCCAGCAGCCCCACAAGAAGCGGGATGAAAAGACCGTCTCCTTCAGCGAGCTGGCCCGGGAGACCGGCACCAAGGCCGCTGCGTCCGAGGCGGTGCAGGTCAAGCGGGAGAGCAACCAGGTGACGGTGGACACCCGCACCGTGGATGTCAACGTGGACCGCTTCGACGTCCGCTACGACGACCTGGCCTCCACCAAGAACACCGAGAACCGCCGCAAGCCCACCCCGCAGGGCAACAAGCAGAAGTTCAGCCAGCGGACCCAGCGCCAGCGCCAGCAGTTCCAGAAGGGCAAGCGGGAGACCGAGGCCGAGCGGATGCAGCGCATCCAGCTGGAAAAGGCCCGCAACGCACAGCTGAAAGTCTCCATCCCCGACGAGATCACCATCGGCGAGCTGGCCACCCGCCTCAAGCAGCAGGCCAGCAAGGTCATTGCCAAGTGCATGCAGATGGGCGAGATGCACGCCATCAACGACGTGATCGACTTCGATACCGCCGCCCTGATCGCCGAGGAGTTCCGCGCCAAGGTGGAGCACGAGGTCCACGTCACCATCGAGGAGCGGCTGTTCGTCCAGGAGGAGGACAACGAGGCCGATCTGGTGGCCCGTCCGCCGGTCGTCTGCGTCATGGGCCACGTCGACCACGGCAAGACCAGCATCCTGGACGCCATCCGCAAGACCAACGTCACCGCGGGCGAGGCCGGCGGCATCACCCAGGCCATCGGCGCTTACCAGGTCAAGGTGGGGGACGACCTCATCACCTTCCTGGACACCCCGGGCCACGAGGCGTTTACCTCGATGCGCGCCCGCGGCGCCAACATGACCGATATCGCGGTGCTGGTGGTGGCTGCCGACGACGGCATCATGCCCCAGACCATCGAGTCCATCAACCATGCCAAGGCCGCCGACGTCAAGGTGATCGTGGCCATCAACAAGATGGATAAACCCACCGCCAACCCCGAGCGGGTCATGGAGGACCTGACCAAGTACGGCCTGATCGCCGAGGAGTGGGGCGGCGACACCGCCTGCATCCCCGTCTCGGCCCTGACCGGCCAGGGCATCAGCGACCTGCTGGAGCGGATCGTCCTGGAGGCCGAGGTCATGGAGCTGAAGGCCAACCCCAACCGCCGCGGCAAGGGCGCTGTGGTCGAGGCCCGTCTGGACAAGGGCCAGGGCCCCGTGGCCACCCTGCTGGTCCAGAACGGCACCCTGCGCGCCGGCGACGTGCTGATCGCGGGCACCGCCGTGGGCCGTGTGCGCACCATGCGGGACGACAAGGGCCGCGCCATCACTTCGGCCGGCCCCTCCACCCCTGTGGAGATCACCGGCCTGACCGCCGTGCCCGAGGCCGGCGACCTGTTCGAGGCGGTCGAGGACGAGCGCCTGGCCCGTGAGCTGGCCGAAAAGCGCGCCGCCGCCGCCCGCGAAAAGCAGTTCTCCGCCTTCCAGAAAGTCACCCTGGATAACCTGTTCACCCAGATGGCCCAGAACGACATGAAAGAGCTGGCCATCGTGGTCAAGGCCGACGTCCAGGGCTCGGCCGAGGCCGTCAAGCAGTCCCTCGAAAAGCTGTCCAACGACGAAGTCCGGGTGCGGGTCATCCACGCCGGCGTCGGCGCCATCAGCAAGTCGGACGTGGACCTGGCCGACGCCTCCAACGCCATCATCATCGGCTTCAACGTCCGCCCCGATAACATCGCCAAGGAGGAAGCTGCCGCCACCAAGGTGGAGATGCGGATGTACCGCGTCATCTACGACGCCATCAACGACGTTTCGGACGCCATGAAGGGTATGCTGGCTCCCAAGTACCGCGAGGTGGCTCTGGGCGAGCTGCAGGTCCGCCAGGTGTACAAGATCAGCAGCGTGGGCACTGTCGCCGGCTGCCGCGTCACCAATGGCAAGATCACCCGTGACAGCAAGATCCGCGTGGTCCGCGACGGCATCGTCATCGCCGAGGACGAGATCGCCTCGCTCCGCCGCTTCAAGGACGACGTCAAGGAAGTGGCCGAGGGCTACGAGTGCGGCGTCACCCTGGCCAAGTTCTCGGACGTGAAGGAGGGCGACGTCTACGAAGCCTTCCGCATGGAAGAATACAAAGAGTGAGCTTCGCTCCCAAGGGGGACCAATTTCTGCGCGCAGCCGCGCGTCAGAAATTCTTCCCCCCTGGTATCCCCCTTTTGACAAAATTTGGTGTCGAACCGCGCACTCGCCTGACGGCTCGCACACTCTCGACGCCAAATTTCCCTGCATGTGTCCGGTCTGTACGCACATGTCGTCCAGACCGGACAGTATTGGACTGCGCATTAGGAGTAAACTATGTCTGAGAAAAACATGGGCCGTCTGGCCCAGGATATGAAGCGGGAGATCATC
>ERZ1090862.897-NODE-899-length-13327-cov-6.559524_pt1 | contig 13327 bp, 12 predicted proteins | sample MGYA00478481_ERZ1090862 | MGnify/ENA primary metagenome ERZ1090862 (study PRJEB33644, sample SAMEA5815745) | chicken gut metagenome | biome: Chicken; feature: Gastrointestinal Tract; material: Caecum | place: Ireland | collected 2019-01-01 | study: A study of the... | reverse complement strand
ATAAAGAATATTCCAAGTACATAAGTAGCGCTTTCCAGATCAGAAACAACTGTGACTATGCTGATTTTTTTCTGGTGTCCAGAAATGATGCTGTGGAACAGTATGAGAAAGCGGAGAAATTTGTGGATGCGATAAAAAAATATTTACTAAAGGTGGAATAAGAATGGATAGTGAATTATTAGTTTATATTACCAGATCTCCAGCTGATGTTGATATGAAATATCAATATCAGAAATAGAGGGGGATGCGGGATAACATATCTGGCGGTGTGCATAAAAGAATAGTTGCATATAAGAAAAGGAAAAGAGTATGCCTATATTACTTGATCATCAATTACAAGAACAGATACCACATGGTATCTTAGATTTTCCCATTGCATTTTATTGTGATGAACTTGCCACCTTGCCAAATTGTGCGGGACCTGTGCATTGGCATCCTTACTTTGAAATTGCTACAGCGCAAAGCGGTGTTCTGGACTACCAAGTGGGACAAATCCATACGATTCTGGAACCGGGGGACAGTATCTTCGTCAACCAGAATATGCTCCACGGAATTCGACAGCTGTCCGACGGGGCTCCAGATCACCTGCCGATCATTCTTTTTTCCGGAACAGTGATTGCCCCTGAGAACAGCGTTATTTATCAAAAATACATTCAACCAATCCTTGCATGTAACTCCCTGCCCTTTGTTGTGTTCCGACACGACAGTAACCTGTGGGAAGAGGTTCGCAGGCAGATCAGCGCTATATATTGTGTCATACAGGAACAGCCGGATTGTTATGAACTGGCAGTTCAGCGTAACATCTGCTGTGTAGTGGAAGCTATCTTTCGTAATTTTGATTCTCTGCCAAAATCAGAAGCGTCACGGGTTCAACTGAACACCCAAATACGCCTCCAGAAAATGCTGTCATATATTTATGAAAATTATGCCCAAACAGTCACTCTGGCAGATATTGCTGGTTCTGCCAATATAAGTAGCAGCGAAGCGGGGCGGTGCTTCCAATCATTTATGGGATGTTCTCCGGTGGAGGCAATCATTCAGTACCGCCTTCAAACAGCGCAGCGTTTGCTGCAGGAAACCACACTGACCTTGCAGGAGATCAGCTTTTCCTGCGGGTTTCATTCAGTGAATTATTTCAGTCGTCAATTCCGTAAAAGGTACGGATATTCTCCTGGAGCAAAACGAAAACAAAAATTGGGAAAATAATGCTTTTATTTGATGCTATAGTACCTTTAGATTTGAAAACTATGGTTATATAATACGCTTAAATTCAAATGTGAAAGGAGATACATCATGGAATTTAAGTGGTTAAACAAAAGTCTGATCAAGCAGAAGGAGGATCGGATTGAGATCATGGCACCGGCTCAGACCGATTTCTTCTGCGGCAGCATTGACGAGTGTCAGGAGGGGATTCTTCCGGAATCGCTTTGTAATGCTCCCTATTACTATACAGAAGTGGAAGGAGATTTTGTACTTAAGGTGAAAGTCTCCCATGATTTTCAAGACACCTACGATTCTGCGTCTGTTATGGTCATGAAAGACCAGAACTGTTGGGCGAAATGCTGTTTTGAACTTACTGATTTTGGCACACACGCTGCAGTAAGCGTGGTGACAAAGGGGGATTCTGATGACGCCAACGGATGTAATCTGGAGGGTAACACTGCCTGGCTGCAGGTATGCCGGGTTGGCAATAACTTCGCGTTTCACTACTCTGTGGATGGAATTAATTTCTATATGATGCGTTATTTTCATCTCCCTGCAGATCCCGTCATTAAAGTGGGACTCTTGGCGCAGGCTCCGGTAGGAAACGGCGGCGTCCGGGTGTATGAAAATCTCAGTATTGAGAAAAAAACGGTGAAAAACATCCGGGCAGGCAAGTAATATGACCGGAAATCGAAAGTATAGAAGGACACTGCCGGCCTGCTATCTGGGTTTTGTTACTCAGGCTATAGCCGCCAACTTTGCGCCGCTTCTGTTTTTAACTTTTCAAAATACTTACAAGATTTCGTTGGAAAAAATTTCCTTAATCCCTGTTGTGTTTTATCTGACACAGTTGCTGATCGATCTTGGGGCAACCAGGTTTGCGGACAAAATCGGGTATCGTATCTGCGTGGTGACCTCCCAGGCAGTTTCGGCAGTGGGACTTGTGATGCTGGCAATTCTTCCGGAAATAATTCCTGTTCCTTTTCTGGGGATTCTCATTGCAGTGGTGTTTTACGCCATAGGCAGCGGTCTTGTAGAAGTGCTGGTGAGCCCGATCGTGGAAGCGTGTCCCTTTGAAAACAAGGACGGCAGGATGAGTCTGCTGCATTCTTTTTACTGCTGGGGTGCAGTGGGCGTTGTCTTAGGTTCGATTCTCTTTTTTGCCGTGTTTGGCACCAAGAATTGGAGGATACTCACGTTGCTCTGGGCACTGGTGCCGCTGGTAAATGTCGTGCAGTTTCTTGCCTGTCCCATAGAGCGCCTTGTAGAAGATGGCGAGAGCCTTCCTCTTCGCAAGCTGCTTCGGCTGCCATTGTTGTGGATGATGATTTTGCTGATGATTTGTTCCGGTGCATCCGAAACATCTATGGCACAATGGGCGTCCGCTTTTGCTGAGTCGGCTCTCAGGGTGTCTAAAACTGTTGGGGATCTGGCTGGCCCTTGTCTGTTTGCCGTTTCCATGGGGCTTTCTCGTATACTGTACGGGAAAATGAGCGAGAAACTGAATCTGGAAAAAGCTATGCTATTGAGCGGCTTGCTGTGCGTGGCCTGCTATTTGCTGGCCTCTTTTTCCCCATTGCCGATTCTTGGCCTGACCGGATGTGCTCTTTGTGGTTTCAGCGTAGGCATTATGTGGCCGGGAACTATCAGTCTTTCTTCCCAAAAGTGTCCGCAAGGCGGCACAGCCATGTTCGCTTTTTTGGCGTTGGCAGGGGATTTAGGGGGGACAGTAAGCCCGGCAATGGTAGGAAGTTTCTCGGAACTGGCAGGCGGCAATCTAAAAGCAGGACTGCTGGTCGCCACATTCTTCCCGATCCTTCTAGTGGTTTGTTTGCTTGTTTTGAACCAAAGGATGAATTTTTTCCATCCGAAAGTAACGGAACTGCAAAATCAGTTATAGAAATATTGCACAGGAAGGAATAATTCTTATGAAATCATTATTTATCAAGAAAATCCAGATTGACTGGCAAAGGATTCCGGCAGACAGTTATTTGAGAAATATCCAGGCTTTACAGCATATAAATGAGATCGTCCTGGAAAAGCCGGTGACTTTTTTTGCAGGTGAGAACGGAACAGGAAAATCCACACTTCTGGAGGCGGTAGCCGTGGCATATGGTTTCAATCCGGAAGGCGGAAGCATTAACTACAATTTCTCGACATACGATTCTCATTCAGAACTCTGCGATGCGCTGACCTTATCCCGGGGCGTCGCTAAAAGGAGATGGGGATATTTCCTGCGGGCCGAAAGTTTCTATAATGTTGCGACAAAAGAAATGGAATATACAGATATCAATCATCCGTCTATGAAACTTCATCAGCAGTCGCACGGTGAAAGCTTTCTTACTATCATTCAAAAAAGGCTTTCTGATGCCGGACTGTACATTCTGGATGAGCCGGAAGCGGCACTGTCTCCGCAGAGGCAGTTGTCTTTGCTGATCCAGATGAAAGAGGCTGTGACAGCAGGAGCGCAGTTTATCATTGTAAGTCATTCACCGATCCTGCTCGGTTACCCGGAAGCTGATATATTTTCTTTTGATAATGGAAGATTAGAGAAGATCAGTTACGAGGAAACAGACAGTTACCAGGTGACCGAAATGTTCATAAATAACAGAGAGTGTCTTTTGAAACGGTTGTTTGATACATCAAATTGACTGTTCTGAAAGCTTGTATCTGCCCCTGCCGGCCGTGATGAGATGATTTTTGTGTACGGTATCACTTTAACCTCACCTGTAATCCCGTAATCCTGAACTGAAGCGTGGATATCGAACAGCGGCGCCATATCCGCGCCTGTCTCACTCTGGCTGTCGTCCATACCTGTATTGGCATTATTTGCATTTGCCGCCAGTGCCATGGAGAATCCTTTCGCTTTTTCTGACACAAGATTCATTGATACCGGGATATGGCAAACCGGATATGATATATGTATAATTATAATCATAATCCGGGGGTACCTTACCCGGAGAACAGCGGATTTACAGGCTGCGCCAAAATACAAATGCAGATCAGGAGGGAACAGAATGAACAGAAGAGCAAAAATGGTCCTGGACAGAGAACTTCGCATTGCACGCATTGACGAGAGAATTTACGGGTCTTTTATCGAACATCTGGGGAGAGCAGTATACGGAGGAATTTATCAGCCGGGGCATCCGGAAGCGGATGAAGAAGGCTTCAGGCAGGACGTAGTACGCCTTGTAAAGGAACTTAACGTGCCGGTTATCCGGTATCCCGGCGGAAATTTTGTCTCGAATTTTTACTGGGAGGATTCGGTGGGTCCTGTAGAAGAACGGCCGCACAGACTGGAACTGGCATGGAGAAGTATGGAAAGAAATGAAATCGGAATCAATGAGTTTTCCCGGTGGATAAAACAGGTGGATTCTCAGGTCATGATGGCGGTGAATCTTGGAACAAGAGGAATTGCGGATGCCTGCAATCTCCTTGAATACTGTAACTATCCGTCCGGAACCAAATACAGTGATATGCGTATCCGCCATGGTGTAAAGGATCCCCACAATATTAAGGTATGGTGTCTGGGAAATGAAATGGATGGACCGTGGCAGATCGGCCATAAGACCATGGAGGAGTACGGCAGACTGGCAGCGGAAACGGCAAAGGCAATGCGCCTGATCGACCCGTCCATCGAACTGGTTTCCTGCGGAAGTTCCAACCGGGACATGCCCACATTCCCGGAATGGGAGGCAGCTACGCTTTCTCATACTTACGAATATGTGGATTACATTTCAATGCACCAATACTATGGGAACAGAGATAACGACAGCAGCGATTTTCTTGCACAGTCTGACGATATGGATGACTTCATCCGGACTGTCATTGCGGCCTGCGATTATGTGAAAGCGAAAAAACGAAGTAAGAAAACCATGAACATAAGTTTTGACGAGTGGAATGTATGGTTTCATTCCAATGAGGCGGATAATGACATTACGGAAAATCATCCGTGGCAGGTGGCGCCGCCCATGCTGGAAGATATTTACAATTTTGAGGATGCCCTTCTTGTAGGACTGATGCTGATCACTCTGATACGGCATGCGGACCGGGTGAAGATTGCATGTCTGGCCCAACTTGTCAACGTGATCGCCCCGATCATGACGGATGCAGCGGGAGGCGTATGGAAACAGACGATCTTCTATCCGTTTATGCATGCTTCCCTATATGGAAGAGGTACGGCTCTTCTGCCGGTGATCTCAGGAACGAAGCATATGACTGCCGGGCACGGAGAGATTACGGACATAGAAACCGTTGCCGTGTACAATGAAGAAAAGGATGAGCTCACCATTTTTGCCGTTAACCGCAACCTGAAAGAGGATGTGGAACTGACCACGGACGTAAGAAGTTTTGAGGGTTATCATGTGCTGGAACATATTGTTATGGAAAATGAAGATTTAAAGGCGGCAAACAGCCTCGCAGAAGAAAAAGTATATCCGGTAAATGGGGATAACAGAAGCAGAATGGAGGATGGTTTTATTATCAGCCTTCTGAAAAAGGCTTCCTGGAATGTGATCCGCCTGGGAAAATATCCGGCGGTACGTGAAAAATAAAGGGCAGTTTTATATTTTCAGATATAAGGCGGAAGGAAAATTGAGGGTTCCCTTCCGCCTTATTATGCCCTTCATGTTCAGCCGGATCAGGATCCGGAGGTGACAGATTTCCGACCCTTTTCACGCAGATTGGCGAATGAAGTGATTACAAAGGCGAGTGTGGCAGCCACCAGCATGCAGATCAGGAACTGGACGCCGTGCCCCTCATTTGCCATTGCCGGAGCCAGTACAGACGGGACATAAGCTGTACCGCGCACATCAAAAAGCCCCACCAGGGCGCCGGAGACACCGGCGCTTAACAGTGCTCCTGCGAAAACGATACGGCTTGAGAACATGAACGGGTAGGAAGCCTCCACAAAGGTTCCAAAGCATACGTTCACAAGGAATCCGGGGAGAGCGGCAGCTGTCTGGCCTTTGTCTTTGGGGAAGATCACGTTTGCCAGGGTGATGCCTGCGGATACCATGACAAGTCCCGTCATATCGATCGCCCCCAGAAAACTGAATCCTGCTTCTTCCATTTCCAGAAGTACGATCGGAAGGATTGCCGCGTGATACACACCTCCGATGATCGCGGGCCAGATCAGCACACCTGCCAGAGCGCCGGCAAGCAGCGGGTTAATGCCGATGGCCGCATTTATGGCGTCGCAGATCAGGTTTCCGAGCCACAGAGTGACCGGAGATATGAGATACATGCCGATGAGTCCGGCTGCAAGTCCGCCCAGTCCGCCTGCGGCGATATTCACAGTTGTTCCCGGGATATTGTGCCGGAAACAGAAGATGCTGATATAGTAGGAGAAGATACCGGCAGCGATACCTACAACAAGTCCGCCGATGATCCCGCCGTCTACAGACAGCACGCCGGCAACGATACCCGCCACTACGCCTACTTCATCCAGGCCGGATACCTGCTTTGCTGCTATAGCGCAGATCACCACCGGAATGGCCGCTACCAGCGTATCGAAGACATCTGACAGAGAAGAAAAGACAGAAATCTGACTGATAGCAAGGCAGAGAGCCATAGCGATAAAGGCCGGAAGGCTTGTCATCATGATCCCGCGGAAATTGATCCGCTTCCAGATGTTTGTCTGCAAAGCTTCCGCCGCGTGAGCTCCCGTATTTCCGATGACCGGTTGATACCGGATGTTCCACTCTTTCGCAAAGGCAGTGGTGAATGCCACGGCTCTGGTCCGGTTTGTTGTACCGGTGGTGCCGGAAGCAGAGAGGACTTTTCCGCCCATACTCTGGACTTTCGCAACGGAACTTCCGCCTGTGCCGGCCAGTGGAAGCCCGGTATCGATGGCTGCCTGAAATGACTGATGGTTGATCTTATCCGGCTCCGCGCTGACGAACATGACGCCGTCGATTTCTCCAGCGCGGATCATTTCTGCAATCTGCTCATCAATTGAAACAGCTGCCTTGTTTATCTGGGAAAGCGTACCTTCCTTTTCAAGATACAGCTCTCCATTTTTCCATGTATATAACTTTGCGGAACTGTCAGGACCGGCCGTGTCCAGACTGGAAGAAGCCAGTATGTACTGTACGGCTGATATTTCCATATCGGCAGCGCCTGTCTGGAGGAGAATTTCTTTCATCATTCCGTGGATATCATTTCCGCCCTGTTTAAAGAGATTTCCTCCGCTGCTGCCTATAAATGCAATCTTTTTCATTAGCGCTTGTCTCCTTTAAAACTTTATTGTGGTAAATTGATAACATGTAAAAGTGTATCATATTGAACCAGAGGAGACAAGTATCAATGATCACTATTCCCATTCCCTGGTTCGGATTTATTGAGAAAAAATATCAAAAAGCGGTCGGTTTTGAGAATTATTATTGACAATTGACATGGAGCTGTGATATATCTGTTCTGTCATTTGGTTAGTTTTGGCTAACTTTTCCTGCACGATAAGACCGGCAAGCGGACAGCTTTGTCGCGAGATGACCGTGATGTCGTGAAAGAAGCGGATTATATCAGAACGAGAAAGGAATGGATTTATGAAAGACTGGAAAAAGAATCCTTTTAGGATCGTATGGCTTTTTGTTGGTTTTCTGTGCATGGGGATCGGCGCGGTGGGGGTTGTGATGCCGGTACTGCCCACGACGCCCTTCCTCCTGCTGGCGTCCTTCTGCCTTGCAAAGGGATCGGACCGGTTCCACAGGTGGTTCACGGGAACGAAGCTGTATCAGAAGCACCTGGAAAGCTTTGTGAAGGACCGCTCCATGACGCTGAAGACAAAGTTCAGCCTTCTGATCCCGGCATCCTGCATGCTGCTTCTGGCGTTTCTTGCCATGTCCAATATCTACGGCAGAGTATTCATTGTCTTTCTGATCATTTTCAAGTATGTGTATTTCTTTACCAGGATAAGGACGGTTCCTGAGAGGCAGAAAAGCCTTCCGGAGGCAGAAGTATGACAGACAGAAATGTGGAAAAGAAGCGGAAGAAAGAGCAGTATGTGGTGGAGGAAATGATCCGCCTGTACTGCAGGAAAAACCACGGAGAATATGACCGGGAGACAGGTCGGATGTGTCCGTCCTGCCGGGAACTCTCCGAATACGCCAGGCTCCGCAGTGAGAAATGTCCTTTTATGGAAGAAAAGACGTTCTGCAGCAACTGCAGGGTGCACTGCTATAAACCGGAGATGCGGGAGAGGATCCGGCAGGTGATGAGATTTTCCGGACCCCGGATGCTCCTGTGCCATCCGGCGCTGGCTGTGTGGCATCTGGTCTGCAGCATAAGAGAAAAAAGGAGGCAGAAGAAAAGTTTATGATCAAAAAAAGACTCGTGGGGCTTTTGTCCCATGCGAAAAAATATATCATCTATCAGGTGCTCTGGCAGTGGATTGCTCTGCTCTGCCAGGTCCTGATGATCTACTGCGCGTCCTTGCTGCTGGAGCAGGCGCTCTTCGGGGAAGTGACTGTTCGAGCTGGTGTTTTCTACGGCGTCCCTGTGATCGCCGCGATGGCGCTCCGTTTTGTCTGTGACAGGCAGACGGTCCGGGCGTCCTGCCGTGCCAGCGTGGATGTGAAGCGGATCCTGCGGGATAAGATTTACGGAAAACTGCTCCGCCTGGGCGCGTCATACCGGGAGAAGGTAAGCACTTCAGAAGTGGTCCAGATGGCGGCGGAGGGCGTGGAACAGCTGGAGACATATTTCGGAAAATATCTTTCCCAGCTTTTCTACAGTCTTCTTGCGCCGGTGACGCTGTTCATCATACTTTCATTTATAAACTGGAAGGCGAGCCTGGTGCTTCTGGTCTGCGTGCCGCTGATCCCGGTCTCCATCGTGGCGGTGCAGAAGATCGCGAAGCGGCTGCTGAACAAATACTGGGGTATATACACGGAACTGGGAGACAGCTTCCTTGAAAACCTCCAGGGACTGACTACTCTGAAGATCTACTGTTCTGATGAGATGAAAGCGGCGGAGATGGACGAGGAATCCCAGCGGTTCCGGCGGATCACCATGAAGGTGCTGACCATGCAGCTCAACTCCACCAGCGTGATGGATATCATCGCCTACGGCGGGGCAGCAGTGGGGATGATCGTGACTCTTTCCCAGTTCATGAAAGGCACGGTGAGCGTACACGGAGCGCTGATGCTCATTCTGCTGGCGTCGGAATTTTTTATCCCGCTGCGTCTTCTCGGCTCTTTTTTTCATATCGCCATGAACGGTATGGCGGCGAGCGACAAGATCTTTGCGCTTCTGGATCTTCCGGAACCGGGGGAGAGGTCTGCGGAACTGGATGGGACAGAGATGGATATCGAATTTTCCGGAGTGCATTTCTCTTATGAGGAAGACCGGGAAATCTTAAAAGGCGTTGACATGGAATTTCCATCCGGAAGCTTTACTTCTGTTGCAGGCGTCTCCGGATGTGGAAAAAGCACGGCTGCGGCGATCCTTATGGGAAGAAACTTGGGATATTCCGGCAGTGTGACTGTGGGCGGAGCGGAACTCTCGGATATCCGGGAGGAGAGCCTGATGGAACGGATTACTCTGGTCAGCCACAACAGTTATCTGTTTAAGGGGACTGTGGAAGACAATCTGAGGATGGGAAAACCGGACGCTTCGGAGGAAGAGATGAAAGAAGCTCTTCGAAAGGTCAACCTGTGGGGATTTCTCCGGAATCAGCAGGGGATTGAGACCCCTGTCCTTGAGAAGGGGAGTAATTTCTCCGGCGGACAGTGCCAGAGACTTGCCATCGCGCGGGCGCTGCTCCACGACACGCCGGTCTACATCTTCGATGAAGCCACATCCAACATTGACGCAGAGAGTGAGGAGATGATCATGCAGGTGATCCACGCTCTGGCAAAGACAAAGACCATCATCCTGATCTCGCATCGTCTCGCCAATGTGGTACGGTCGGACAGGATCTACATGATGAAGGACGGTCTTGTTGAGGAGTATGGAACACATGAGGAACTGATGGAGAAGAACGGAGCGTATGCAAAGCTGTACTGCGCTCAGATGGCACTGGAACGGTACGGAAAGGAGGAAACGACATGAGAGATGAGAAGATCATACAGAGCGGAAAATCCCGCCGCAGCGGGATCCGTATCATGGGGGAACTGATCGGACTGGTAAAGCCGCTGCTCCCGGTGATGGCCCTTGCCGTTATATTGGGGACAATCGGATATCTGTGCGCCATTTTTCTCACGATCACGGCGGCGTATGGGCTGATGCATATCCTGATAGAACCGGTCGGGGAGCTGATTGGACTAAGCATTGGCTCTTCAGGCGCGGGAGTGTTCCCGGGGCCGGGATTGCAGACTCTGTTCATTGCGCTGATCGTGATGGCTGTGATGAGAGGGATCCTGCATTATGGGGAACAGTACTGCAACCATTTTATTGCGTTTAAGCTGCTGGCGATCATCCGGCATAAGGTGTTTGCGTCCCTGAGAAAGCTGTGTCCGGCAAAACTGGAAGGACGGGACAAGGGAAATCTGATCTCCGTGATCACCTCGGATATCGAACTTCTCGAGGTTTTCTATGCACATACTATTTCGCCGATCGCGATCGCGGTACTGACGTCTCTCGTGATGATCCTGTCCCTGGGGCGGTTCTCGCCGGCAGCAGCCGGGCTGGCTATGGCGGGATATGTTGTGGTCGGCGTGGTGATCCCGCTGCATTACGGAAGCAGAGGAGCAGAGCCGGGCATGGAATTCCGAAACGGGTTCGGAGAACTGAACGCATTTATCCTTGATTCTCTGCGTGGACTGGATGAGACGATCCAGTACGGACAGGGGGAAAAGAGGAGAGAGGAAATGGGAGAACGTTCGGTGGGGCTGGGGAGAATGCAGGATAAGCTGAACCTGCTGGAAGCGTCACAGAGGTCAGTTACGAATCTGGTCATCCTTCTGTTTTCTTTTCTCATGCTCTTCCTGATGATCGGACTGCGTCAGTCGGGAAGTGTGGATCTGACCGGAATGGTAGTGGGAACTGTCGCCATGATGGGATCCTTCGGCCCGGTAACAGCCCTTGCCAGCCTGTCAAATAATCTGAACCAGACGCTGGCGAGCGGGGAGAGAGTCCTTTCTATTCTGGAAGAGAAACCTGTGACGGAAGAAGTGAAGGGGAATGGAGAAGTTGAGTTTGCAGATGCAGAGGCGGACGGAGTGGACTTTTCCTACGAGGATGAACAGATTTTAAAAGACTATTCTATCAAGATCCCGAAAGGAAAAGTGACGGGGATCCACGGAGCCAGCGGGTCCGGAAAGTCCACTCTCCTGAAGCTGCTGATGCGCTTCTGGGACGTACAGGGCGGTCAGATCCTTATGTCCGGACGGGATGTGAGGGGGATCAATACATCCAACCTGAGGGAAATGGAATCCTATGTGACTCAGGAGACCTGCCTGTTCCATGATTCCATCGCAAACAATATCGCAATCTCAAAGCCGGGGGCGTCCAGGGAAGAGATCATGGAGGCGGCGAAAAAAGCGTCTATCCATGACTTTATCATGAGCCTCCCGAAAGGCTATGACACAGAGGTGGGCGAGCTGGGAGACACGCTCTCCGGCGGTGAGAAGCAGCGGATCGGTATCGCGAGGGCATTCCTTCATGACGCGCCTTTTGTCCTGCTGGATGAGCCGACCAGTAACCTGGATTCCCTGAATGAGGGGATCATCCTGAAATCCCTGAGAGAAGGGAAGGGGGACAAGACCGTTCTCCTGGTGTCCCACAGAAAATCCACCATGAACCTGGCGGATGTGGTATATGAGATGGATAACGGGAGGATCTCGTAGAAAAAGCATGCGGCTGCATGCTTTTTTTGTCAGCTACAGGAGAGGTCCGGGAAAATCATTTTGAACCACCTCCCGTTTTCGATTATTTCCGCCCAACCAGCATCCGGGACTCACCCAGCATCATCATGGCCGCGCGTTGGCGGGAGCCGAAGACCTCCCGGGTCGTGTCGATGAGCTGCACATCTTCGTAGCCCATGTCCTGCAGTTTCTGGGCGAATGCCTCCATGTCCCCGTACATCCGGGGCTTCATGGTGTCGTTGATGGCGAACACACCGCCCTTTTTCAGCACCCGCAGGGTCTCCAGCAGCAACGCCTGTTTGTTCGAACCCATGATGTTGTGATAGACGTAGTTGCTCACCACGGCGTCGAAACTCTCGTCCGAGAAATCCAGCTTGTTGGCGTCTCCGTGCTGGAATCTACACCGGGTGGCTACACCTTCGCTGGCAGCGTTTTTCTCGCACATGGTCTGGCTGTAGCCGAAGTCTACGCCCCAATAGTCAATGCCCACCACCTGGGCCGACGGCCAGGTGAGGGCCGCCCGGATGGACAGGGGACCGGAGCCGCAGCCCACGTCCAGGAGTTGCCCCTTCCCGTCAAAATCCAGGTGGGAAAGGACAGTCAGGTGGATCCGGTCCATCATGCCGCCGCCTACGAAGGCATACTGCCGCCGTATCCAGGCGCACCACAGGAGCAGTGCCAGCAAGATTACTGTGGCAATCACGAACACCACGCCAAGCGCCGTGATATGGAATACCGTGAAGGAGAGTACAGCCAGCACCGCAGACAGTGCCAGAAGGGCGCCTGCCACATAGAAAACAGGGTTTGACATCCAGTTTCCGTAATCCTCTCCATGAGTTCCAAGGCGGATTTCTTTTGACTGAACTTGATTTTGCGTCATTTGAACCATCTCCTTATTATCATATTTTTTGCAGCAACAGTCCCAATCCCGCCTGGGCCGCCGCCATAGCGAGCCCGTCCAAAATAGTGCGTATCCAGTTCCTGTACATTCCTCCTTCATCTGTAAGCGAATCAATGGGTTAGTAATAACTAACTAACATGTGCTCAGTATATCTTATCCCGCATGAAAAAGCAATATTCCAATTATAAGTTATGCCAGCTTCCATCCGGCAGCTTCTTTTCTCGCATTCAGGAAATCTCGATACAGTCCGGGTCTTTCCGAGGGCTGAGCATGATTGGTATAAAAGCAAATTGGGCGATAGCCATAGATTGATTAAAATGATAAAAGTTATTATTATTGATATTTTTGTTGACATACGTCCTACCTAAAGTTACAATTGGATTAGTTACAACTAACTAATAAATGAAGTCATTCAAGG